>Ga0208763_1000225_pt1 | contig 12394 bp, 1 predicted proteins | sample ETNtaG_20_FD_185756 | JGI IMG/M metagenome (GOLD analysis project Ga0208763, IMG submission 185756) | Marine microbial and viral communities from oxygen minimum zone, Eastern Pacific Ocean - ETNP201306PF45B (SPAdes) (version 2) | ecosystem: Environmental > Aquatic > Marine > Oceanic ... | reverse complement strand
CACCTCCAAATGAACTAACACTAACAATACCGTCTGTATTACCATAACAACTTACCGTCTGTACTAAACTTACTGTAGGTTGTATCTCTGGATTCTCTGAGATATAAATACTATCCATCACAACACAACCCCAATCATCAGTCAAAGAAACATGACGATATCCTGAAGATAAATTTTGAGCAATTAAACCAGTCTCTCCACTATCCCATAGATAAGTATAATTAGGCATACCACCACTCACATACATCCTTGCACTACCATCACTATCACCAAAACAAGCAATAGTCTGAACAACAGAAATACTATCAATAGATAGATTTGTTGCTGGCTCACCAACTGTTAAACCATATGATACAAAACAATCTTGAGCATCATACACATGTAAATTATAAACCCCCGCTGATAAATGAGATAATGTATCTCTACCTGTCATGTATGTTGTTGACCTTAATGTATCTCCAGTATTATCAATCCAGTAATATTTATATGGCGCCCAACTTCCTTGGGCATCAGCAACAATCATACCAGTACTATCTCCCTTACAAGCTACACCAAAAACTTGTGGAGAACCACTTAATGCCGTTTGTGGTGCTATAACCTGAACAGTTGAAAATGTATCACAACCATTGGCATCAGTAACCTCACAGTAGTAACTACCAGCACTTAAATTAAATGCAGTATCGTTAGTACTAAAACTAACAAAACTGTTATCAAACCACTCATAACTGTATGGTGGAGTTCCTCCAGCTCCAGATGCTACTGCAATACCATCAGAAGAATTTGAACAGACAACAAGTTTAGATTGACTAAGAGATGTTAATGGAAATTGAGGTACATTAATATTTACAGTATCTCTATATAAACAACTATTGTCATCAACTACAGAAACAATATATGTTCCGGCGACAAGATTTGAAAATACACTGTCGTATGGATAAGGGTTAGAATTTAAAACACCATCTAAATAAAAAGAATATGGCAACGCACCATTGTCTGCCAAAATAGATATTTGACCATTACTTCCGTTAAAACAACTAACATCATTAGCAAATGAAGTAACATTTAATGGATTAGTAGCTTGTAAAACAACAACAGTATCTTGAGATGATGAACCACCTGCATCAATAACTCTTGCAACATATGTTCCTGGAAATAAATTATAAAATGTTTGAGGAGTATTTACCCCAAAATTATTTTGTAAAATCACACCATTCATATCTAACAGTAACATATCATATGGAGCTGGAGTTCCAACACCAGGATTAACTAATATTTCACCATCGTTACCTAAACATGATGCATCAGAAGAACTTAATGTAATATCAAAACAACCACTTACATTTATAGTAACATCATCTGAAAGAATTCCCGAAGAGCAACTACCAACTACATCTGCATAGTAGGTTGTTGTTGATGAAATATTTACAGGTAAAGTTGGTCCATATCCTAGTGTATCTCCTGTTGCACTTGTCCATATATTTTGACCGGCAACAATAGGAACATAAGGAATTTGATTAATTGTATAATTCAAAGTACCATTAGGAAGAAATTCCCATCCTTCATCATATGCATCCCATTGATTAGGAAAATTTCTATCTACTGCAAGAACAGGATCAAAAACAATGTCAGCTAAAGTACTACCAAGATTAACTAAACCATGAACAGCATTTCCACCATTCCAACCAGCACATAAGGGTTTAGATTGAATAAACATATCAATTTTATCTGAACCTTCATATAAAACAACCTGTGAGGTTGCTATAGAGTCAGTACATGAAAACATAGCAATTTGACACCATGTTACTGTAAACATCCTATTTGGCGCTACTCCAGTAGTTCCATAATAAATATTACCACTAACTCCAGTATTAATATCATGCCAAGGAGCTAAAATTGCATTCTCTGGAACATTGCCTGGGTTTGGTATTGGGGTATTAATTGAATAGGGCGAATAAGTACTTGCTAGAGTTGTGTCAAATGTTAAATATCCATTTCCTGAAACAACACATTGAGTGTAAGGTAAACCATAAAAATTAAAAGAAAATCCAATGGGAACAGCAACATCATGCTGATCATCTACTTGCATAGACGATTGAATAGCACTTAATGCATATAAAGTATCATTAAAATTACCACAAACTGTAGTATCATTAGATATAATTACCTGTGAAAAACTATAATTACATACTAACAGAAAAAAAAGTATAGATCTTTTCATAATACCCATTTATAATACCTACAATTATCTAAGAAGAGTTATAGAACCTTTTCTTAGATATGCTTTTCCATCTATACCCTCAGATGACAATACGTAATAATATACTCCTTCAGCAAGATCTCTTCCATCATAATCTCTTCCATCCCACTGATAGTTTGGTATTTCCCATGAGTATACCATTTGACCCCATCTGTTGAAAATTTCAACAGAAATATTCTTCATTGCATACTCTTCAAAATCAAAGTAATCATTTACATTATCACCATTTGGAGTAAAGACATTATTTACTTCAGGAATTCCTTGTACATCAATTCTAAATCCAACAGAATCTAAACAACCTGTTACTTCATTTTCTAAAGTGACATAAATGTAGTTTAACCCTACATTTTCAAAAAGAATATCAAAATTTGATGTGCCATCCGGATAGTTACTCGTACTATTATCAGCAAAAGTCCAAACAAAATTATATGGATCAGAAGAAACTGTGTTATCTGTGAAAAGAACGTTAAATGGTGCAGCAACTGGACCTGTATAATTTGAAGTAACATCAGCTATAAAATTAACTGGCTGTGTTAATATACCAGTAGATTCACTAACTACACATCCATTGGCATCAGTAACTGTTACAGTATAATCGTTTCCAGCAGAAAGATTTTCAATATAGAAATTAGTTGAGATACTACTTCCTCCGGTTGACCAATTATATATATAACCAGATGTTGCAGGTACTCCACCAATAGGATTTGATTCTGCCCATCCATCACTATAATCATAACAACTAATATCAAAAGGAGCAATATCACCACTCTTAGAAACAGAAGCTACCAATACATCTGGCTCAGTAATAGTGATTGTTTCTTGTTCAGAACAACCATTATCATCAGAAACAGTTACTGTATATGTACCAGCTGATAAATTATTTGCAGTTGCTCCATTACCTCCACTAGGGCTCCAGCTGTATGAAATTATATTAGTTCCTCCACCTGCAACTACAGTTGCAGATCCATCACTTTCGCCATTACAACTTACATCATATGGTCCAAAATATAAATTATCAGGTTCAATTGATGAGATAATTGGATCTGGATCAACAAAAACTGCTATATCTTCAAGAGTACAACCATTTTGATCTGTAATTGTAAATGTAACTGATCCAGCAGGGAAACCACCAGCAATCGAAGGAGAATAAGTAAATCCTCCAGCACCACCTTGTGTATTTGCAGAGATTGTACCATTTAGTCCAGCACATAATGGTTGAGAAATTATAAAATTATTAGTTATTACATCAGGTTCTCCAATAACAAAATCTTCAGTTATTGTACAACCTAGCGAGTCATAAATATTAACAGTATATGTTCCCGGTTGTAAACTATTAACTAGTAAACTATTTGATCCATTCGGTAAAGATGTTGTAGTATCCCAAATAACAATATAAGGAGAAACCCCTCCATTAATTTGTAAATCAATTTCACCATCTGTATCACCATAACAACTTACATCTTGAGGAACAGTTAAATTTGTTTGTATTTCTTGAGGACTTGAAATTACAACAGGTTCTGCAACATCACATCCAGAGTATACAAGACCTGAACTTGCACTGTCAGAGTAATGCGCTACAACCCAATAGTTTCCAGGATATAAATTATTAAAACTTGGACCATTTGCAACAACAACACCTGATGGTGAGTCACCATTAGGAAATCCTGCAGGGGGACCTGCAATATTTGTTTCCCAAGTATATGTAAATCCAGATACAAGACCACCTACAACATGTGCTTGACCATCATTAGAGTTAAAACATGTAGCCGGGTCCGTAGTAACTGATTGTATTGAAACAACTACTCCAGAATCTACAACTTCTTGCCATCTTCCTCCCCATACTACTGTTCCTTCACAATTATTTGCATCAGTAATATATATTGAATGTTGTCCGGCACATAAATCTCTTATAATTGAATCCTGAATAATTTGTAAGGTATTTGATAATGGAAAGACTCCTAATTCATCAACATCATAATAATATGGCCACGTACCTCCTTCAATGTCAACCCAAATTTCTCCATCACATGCTCCAAAGCATGTAGCTTCACCGACATTATATGTAGTATACTCTAATTGCTCAGGCTCTTCTACCTCAGCATTAACAGTAATGGCACAACCATTACTGTCTTCTATTACCACTGCATAACTACCTGCGTAAAGTGAACTAATACTTGCAAGATTAGATGTGTAATTTCCTGGACCAGTCCATAAATAAGTATACGGAAGTGATCCTCCAACTACATTATTAATATCAATTGCTCCATCATAAATTCCAAAACAACTAACATCGTTAACTATAACATCAACTGAATCTGTTGTCATACTAGAAGTTATTGAATCTAAATCAAAAGAAACAGTTGCTATACAATTTCTATCATCCATTACAAGAACTGTATAATTATCAGCAATTAAATTAGTAGCGCATGAAGTGGTTTGTCCTAAAACATCATTCCATACATAATTATAATTTGGTGTTCCACCTTCCGCAACTACACAAAGCTGTCCAGAATTAGTACCGGCACAATAAGAATAAACTGTTAAACTATCAATAATATCAACAGTTAGTAAATCTGGTTCTGTAATAACAACCGTATCAGATGCAGTACAACCCTCTTGGTCAGTTACATAAATCGTGTGTACTCCAGGTGTCAGATTATTTGCATTTTGTCCTGCTTGTCCATTAATACTATCCCAAACAAAAGTATATCCAGCAGTACCTCCTGTAGCAGATCCAAAAGCAGTACCATCATTAAAACCAAAACATTGAACAGGTTGAGTCATTATTGCTTGTGCAAATAATTCATCTGGTTGACTAATATTAAAATTAAAAGTTTTTCTACATCCAAGTGCATCTTCAACAATTACATCGTGTCCACCATAGCATAAATTTTCTGCAGTATCAGGCATATTAATTGAAATTTGACCAATGTCCCAGAAATATGTATGAGGAAGAACTCCTCCAGTTGTTGAGAGAGATGCAATACCATCACATCCTCCAAAGCATGAAACATTTTCAATTATTGTCAAATTATCAGAAATCTCATCATATAAATTAATAATCTCTAAACTATCTCTCTTTATACATCCATTATCATCAATAATGGTAACAGCTTGCCAACCAGCCCAAAGTGTTCCTATAATATTGGTAGTATCTGTATTTGCATCCCATATGTATGTATATGGAAATTGACCACCAATTGCAGCTGCTATTGCTTTTCCTGTAGAATCTCCGAAACACTCAACATTTGATAATAAATTTACAGATACTGATAATGTATCTTGAGGTTGAGTAATTGTTATTTGCTGGAAAACAGCACAGTCATAAATTCCATATAAACCATCAGGAATTGAATCATACACATAAAAATCATAGGTTCCAGCAGGTAAATTTTCGATTAATATTGTATCCAATTGTCCTGTCTCAGAATAAATAGTATCAGTATTTGATAATAGAAATGCAAAATTACTTACAAATCCTCCTGATACTTCTGCATATATAGAACCAGTACTATCGTTTCTACAATTTACATTCTGGTGAGATAATGAATCTATTTGCATAGGTGCTGGTGATTCCAGAACTACTAAAAATCTATCAAACACACATCCATTTCTATCAGTAATAGTGGCTGTAAAATTACCAGCAGGTAAGTTATCAACTGTAGAAATACCTCCATTTAAAATGGAATCTGTAACGCCCCAAACTGTTCCTCCAGCATCTGTCCATGTTACAGAATATGGTGCTTTTCCTCCTGTTGGAGAAACAAATGCAGTAGCTGAACTATCTCCAAAACAAGTAAAAGCAGTATCAGTATATGGACATAATATTTTATATATCTCAAAATTTAATTGTCCTGCATTTTCAAAATAAGAACTATCTAAATCATCATAAGTAAATGTTTGCTCCGTTCCATCGCCAGCAAAAAAGTAAGAATATTCATGAGAACTATTATATGAATATGGTGAAGGCTGAGCTGCTGGTGAAGTGTGTGGTGGTGTAGTGTAGGCTTGATTTAAGGCCAGTCCTGACCATCCCCAATCTGATGGGACAATCTGTTGAGGAATTGGCTGATTATATTTATAAGAAGCGTCTTTAAAAGGACCTCCGTTCCATGTATCTTGATAAGTTCCACTTACAACTAGTTTATATGTTAATCCAGCATTCATTACCATTGGCGTTGTATAAGAAAATGGAGCAGTCATATCCATAGTAAATGCATCAACTAAAATAGCTACATCTTGTGTATCAACTCCACATGCCCAAAGAGAATCATTAGAGTTTACACGAACTGAAATATTATCAGATTCACAATTCAATGAGTCTCTTAAAAATGCGGTATAGGTTCCAGCAGGAACATCCAACACTGTATCACTTACAAGAACAGAATCTAGAAAAATATTATATGCTCCAAATCCAAAAGATGAATCAATATCAAAAATAATACTTGCAGATGGATCACCATAACATAATACATCAGTTGCAATAATCGTATCAAACTCTAAAATATTTCTATCCCACTCAACATGTACAAGATTTTGCTTAAAACATGTTGGAGTAGTAGCAATTGTTCTTAAAACATAATCAATTCCATTAGGATAATCAGGATATACACCATTTTCATTAGTTGTACTTACAACAGATGGTGGTTGTCCCGGAGCGAATGCTGTCCATGAGAATGAATATTGTGGAGCATTAGTTTCAACTCTATAAATCTTAAAAGTCATACATGGAAGACCAAGCCCACCACACTGATATCCTGGAAGAGTCATAGAGAATGTATGTACACCGTGTGTAAGTGGATATATATATTTATGTATTGGAGAATATACGTCCGGAGTTGGTCTTGGTGCTGGACTTCCATCAAGTTCCCAATGACTTGGGAAAATTGGTTGAGGTGAAGTGAATCCTGGATCAAAATGATATGCTGCATCATAAGGACTCCCAAGAATATCTTCATAACTTCCAGTAACCTCTAAAAACCAGGTATATCCAAATGCTAATGTATCTGCAAATCCTGATGGTACTCCAAAATCTAATATGTTTGTTGACCAAAGAATTGTGTCATTTGTAAGTGGTCCACCACTTGCAAGAGCAATTAATGTATCGCTAGTACCACAAGGAATAATATGCTCTTCTGAAATATCAATTGGTACTGGAGGAACTGGGAATGTACCATTTCCTATTCCTTGAGTTGTAATTTCAACAGTTATAGAATCTGGCTCCATAATAGTAAATAACATACTTCCGTCTCCACCACTTATAGGAGCAAGTGCTGGATTTCCATAATAATCGTAGGCATATAATCTAACAGTTCCATCAAAGTTACCATCTAAATCTCCAGCTATTGAATTACAATTTCCTGCTGCGTTACCTCGAACACCTAAATTCTTAAATGTAGCAACTCCAGAAGGATTATAAAAAAGTGTACCAACAGAATCAACTTTTAATGTATCTGGCTGACCCAAAATACCAGCGGTAAAACCTTCTAACCAATAAAACACAAAAGGACCAATAGATTCACATCCTGTATTGTATCCTGCGTTGTGTCCATTCATTTTTACTTCGATAGAAGCATCACAAGCATCATAGCATGAGGTATAAATTGTATCATTTGTAGATAACGAATCTATCCAGAAATCTTGTCCAGTATTGGCAGGCTCTAAAAACACATTAAAACTTCTTGTACAAGAAGTTGATGCCTGATCTGAAATAAATATATTGTAGTTTCCACCTCCTTGTGCTAATGGATTACTATATCCTAGAGAATCCATTACGATACCTCCAAAAAAGTTAGTGGATTGTGATAATGGAACTGGAAATCCTAATGAATCAAAAAATATTGTAGTAAAAGGACCTATTCCTCCTATTATTGAGTCAATAGTTATTACACCATCTTCTTCACAAGGTGATGTTGGAGGAGTAATTGTGAATGCAATATCTAATTGCTCTGGCTCAAACAATAAAATAGTATCAGGATTACATACATCCCCATATGCTTGATCAAAAACTTCAAGATAATACAATCCACTAAATAAGCCTGTAAATTGTTGTGTAAGTGCAGGAGAATTAAAAGTAGTAACAATATTTCCATTTACAGCATTATATAATGTGTAAGTGTATGGTCCCCCACTTTGTCCTGTACCACTTGTATCAATATTTGCTTGCAATGTCCCTACTCCATTATTACAAAAAATAGTATCTGTTATTGACAATGTAACAGAACAAGGATAATAAGTTATTTCATAACAATCATAATAAGTACAACCATTTGCATCAATAATTGTTAAGCAATAGGTATCAGCAGATAAACTAAACTTTGTAAAAATTCCATTAAAATTGGTGCTTGTATCAGTAACACCAGTTGATGTTACTTCCCATATATAAGTAAATGGAGCTAATCCAGAATCAACAGATAAAAATAAAGACCCATCTGTAACTCCAGGGCCAGTTAATTGACCAACATTAGCTGTAACCATAACTGGATTTAAATTGTAAGTTACAAAATCTGTAATCAAACATCCTGTATTAGTTTCTAAAATAGTAACACTGTATGAACCGCTACTAACATTATTATTAAATGTTATACTATCGTTAGTTGTAATTTGAGTCTCAAGAAGATTTGGTCCCGAGTAGAGAGAAAACTCATAATTAAAGGGGCCAGGACCAACCATGTTAATTTCAGCTGAAACAGGTACAACTGAATCACAAGCATCATAAGCATTTGATGTAATTTGTCCATCACATACATCTTGAATTAAAACTGAATCTTCAGCAAAACAACCATCTCCTGAAGTAACAGTGAAATAATACATCCCCGTATTTAATCCAGATAGTGTTGGGTTAGCAGGCCATCCATTTTGAGTTAAACAATTTGGATTACCTGGAGATATCAAGCATAAAGAATAAATCCCATCACCTCCTGTTGCATTTACTGTAATGGTTCCTAAAGGGAATGAATTTAGAATATTAGTTGAGGTAACATTTAGATCTAAGGTATCGGTTGAAACCGTAAAAGTTGTATCACCAACAGCTCCATTATCATAATTTAGAGAAGTAATTCGCCAATTACCAATAGGTTGTGTTGGTAAAGCTAGAGGAATTGAATTATTAAGAACAGTTGTTGAATAAACTAAAACATTTGTATTTGCATTATATAAATTAATTTCAGTACCTAATACCTGATTTATATAAGAACATGTATTACCAGAAAATGGATATTGACATAGTTCAAGAACGGTTAAATTAACCGAATCAGCTCCTGAACATAGTATTAATGAACCATTATCAGAACCTATTGCAAAGTTTGTTCCAGGAGCTGTAATAGTTACTGTATCTTTAGCAGTAAAGAAAATATCAGGATTTATTACTTCTACGGCATAAGTTCCTGAAGTTGCATCTAAAATATCAAAAGTATCAGCACTATTGTTAGTGGTTTGAACTAAATTTCCTGTATTTACATCAGTCCAAAACCAAGTAAATGCTCCACCTAAACCAGGTACACTTCCAATAGCTTGACCATCAGCTGGAGTTGTTCCTAATGCATTTCTTGGAGAACTAGCAGGCGTAGTAGTAAAGGTAACCTGGGCAAGAACATTAGTACTTATTAAAATACTTAACAATAATGTAAAAGCACCTCTAAAAAAGGTGTTATTATTTGTTACTTTACTTACAATATTTTTTCTTTTTAATTTATTCATTTTCAAATATATTAGATTCTTAATATTCTAATTTTATAAATATAATTCTAATTTAATCTATCTACAATCATTAAAATTTATATCTATTTTATAATTAATTTTACGAAAGTGTTTCTATTTCCACTTTCAATATTTAGGAAATAAACTCCACTTGCTTTATTCTTATTAGTAATTACAAATTTGTTTTGATTTGCAATTTCGTGTTGCTCGATTAACTTTCCATAAATATCTACAATGCTAATGGTAGCTTTATTTACAGTATAACCAAATTCTATGGTAGCTTCATCTCTAAATGGATTTGGATAAACTCGTAAACCAACTCCTTCTCCATCTTCCACTCCAGCAACATTAAATGTAATATTATTAGATGTTGTAATACAATTATTTCCATCTGTAACTTCTAAGTAATATGTCCCATTACTTGATACTACATATGTAGTTCCAGAACCAACATTAGTATTAGACTCATACCATGTATAAGTATATGATGGAACACCTCCTGTTTGTGATGATAACTCTAATACAAAAGGACTAGATTCTACTATAGTCGCTTGTAACTCGTCTGGCTGCTCGACTCTAAAACTACGTGATGCTGTACACAATACTGAATCAGTTACAGTAAGTGTATATAATCCAGCTCCCACATTAGTTAAATCTTGTGAGGTTACATTATTACTCCATAGATAAGTATATCCATTAACAGATGGAGTACCGCCAATAACATTAGCATCAACAGCACCGTCATTATCTCCATAACATTGCAGATGAGTAATAGATCCTAATATCTGTATCGGATCTGGCTCTGTAAGTATCATCGTGTCTCTTGCCACACAACCTAAATAATTAGCTTCAACAACATAAGATCCAGCTGCTACGTTCATAATTTGCATCATAGTACCAAGACTAGTACTTGGATCATTTGCCTCATACCAATTGTAAGAATAAGAAGTATCATAAGTTGACCAATCTAACACAACTCCTCCTGTAGAGTCACCATGACAGAAGATAAAGAAACATGAAAGAGGATCAATAGCTACGTTAATAGTATCTAAGGCATCTATGACTTGTTGGTCATTACCTCCAACAAGAAGTTCTGAAGCACAACCATTAGCATCACTTAAACTAACAGTATGACTACCTGCACAAACACCTCCAAAGAGACTATCTCCAGATAGTAAATTCATCAAAGTAGCACCTGTGTTATTATCTTGAGCATGTCCAGTATAAGGTGCAGTTCCTCCAGTTAAACTAATTTCAATAGTACCATCACAAGCTCCTAAGCAAGTAGCATCAGTTGAGGATAAGCTAGTAAATATAAGAGCTGCAGGCTCTGTAAGATTAATACTTGTGTTAACTGTACAGTTATTTGTATCAGAAACAGTTACCGAATATGTCTCTGCATATAAAGAGCCAATCATATGGTTAGTGCTATAAAAACCATTAGGACCGAACCACTGGTAACTGTATGGTGCATGAGCTCCTGAAGCAAAAACTTCAACAGAACCATCATTATCACCAAAACAACTTACATCAGTTCCCCCTATATAATTTGTTAATGAAGTAATAGATGCAGACATTGTATTTGTTGTGCTATCTATATCTTCTGTATCGCTAGCTGTACATCCTCTAGCATCAGTTACAGTAACTGTATAAATACCAGCTAGTAAATGAGTTGCTACAGCAGTTTGTTGTGGAGCCACTGTATTATCATCCCATAAATAAGTATAACCTGGAGTTCCTCCAGAAGCTACTGATGTTAAACTAGCAGAATTAACACCAATACAATAAGGCCAAATAGTTAAAGCAGTGTCTATATCAATCTCTAGCACATCAGGCTCATACATATAAACTGTATCATTAGCTGTACATCCTCTATTATCAATTACAGTCACGATATGTGTACCTGGAGTAATTGTATTAATAGTATCTCCTACCTGATTATTAGAAGACCAAGTAAATGTATATGGAGTATTACCTCCTTGTGCTGTAGCATAAGCTAAACCATCATCAGCACCATAACATGATATCCAAGCAAGTGCTGAAGCTTGCATCGTTAATGGATCAGGCTCAGAAACGTAAATACTATCTAGCACCTCACAACCTAATGCATCTTGAGTAGTTACATAATAACTTCCTTCAGCTAAGCCAGATACTGTATCAGGGTTATTAGTATGACCTACTGGATCAATACTCCAAAAGAAAGTATGTGCGCCAACACCTCCAAATGAACTAACGCTAACAATACCATCTGTATTACCATAACAACTTACCGTCTGTACTAAACTTACTGTAGGTTGTATCTCTGGATTCTCTGAGATATAAATACTATCCATCACAACACAGCCCCAATCATCAGTCAAAGAAACATGACGATATCCTGAAGATAAATTTTGAGCAATTAAACCAGTCTCTCCACTATCCCATAGATAAGTGTAATTA
>Ga0208763_1000222_pt1 | contig 12416 bp, 13 predicted proteins | sample ETNtaG_20_FD_185756 | JGI IMG/M metagenome (GOLD analysis project Ga0208763, IMG submission 185756) | Marine microbial and viral communities from oxygen minimum zone, Eastern Pacific Ocean - ETNP201306PF45B (SPAdes) (version 2) | ecosystem: Environmental > Aquatic > Marine > Oceanic ... | reverse complement strand
AGAGAGTGGGCCAGTTGAGCTGTTTTATTGGTGGGTTATGGGGCGGAGCCCATCTACCGCGGCTGAACTTCATTCCAAAGAAATTCAATCATTTCTTCTCCATTTCGTCATCCTTGCTTTCTTCAATTAATTAACAAAGAAAAGACAAGCGGCCCACATCACTTCACCAATAAATCAAATTAAAGTGAATTCAATTGATTGATGGAAGAGAAGTGAAATGGAGGGGAGTTGGGCCCTTCATCAATAACCCACTATTCCGTAATTAAAGAAATGAATCATTCATTTCTTTATGGAGGAAGCAACTCAATTCAACCATTTCACTCATTCCATCAATCAAAAAGAAAAATAAGACTTTTCTTTTCAATTGATTTCATTCATTTCATTTATGAATTGAAGGGAATTGATTGAAAAGATATTATAACAGTACGGGGTTAATGCAAATGGTAACGCATCTACTTTCTAAAAGTGGAATAATTTGATGAAATCAATTATGAAACTTGCAGAAAGAGATGCGGGCCATGCAGCATTAACCGCGCCACGCCATCAACAACACCACAATCAATTTCAATCTTCTCTTCCTAATGGGAAGATTGAATTGATGTGGTTTGTTGCGGCGGATGGCGCATGGGTGGGAATGGAATGGAGTGGGCCAACTGCTCTTCTCTTTTAGTGGGTTATGGGCGCAGGCAGCGCCAAGGCAACTAGCCCACGAAAGAGACGAGCTGGCCCACGAAATGGAATGTCTTTTGTTTCCTTTGCTTTTCATGAAATGGAATGGAATGAATAAAGCAAATGGAAGAGGTTGGTTGGTTTGGTTTGTTGATGAATTGTGAATGAATGAGAATGAATGAACAAGAAGAAACGAGCCAACACCAAACCAACAAAAGATTAGTTTGTGAGTGAGTTGATGAAATGAAGAAAGAAGGCAAATCAATGAAGAATGGAAAGAAATGGAATTCTTCTTTGATTGCCGCAACCTCTTTCTTCATGGAATCAATCTCACGCCGCCCCAACGAGCCAAACGCGAGGCGGTAAGCTCTTCCATCAACTCTCCTTCTTTGCGGCTGAGCATGGAAAGCCCGCAAAGAATGGATGAGTTGTTGGGTTGTCTTTCTTGTGTTGTTGGGCTGTGCTTCGGCGGGCCCCTTATCCCGCCGCTCGCTTCATAAAGAAAAGTGAACTTTTCTTTAATTACGCGATTGTTGATTATGGGCGCTGAGCGCCACACAGCAAGCCAACAACACTATTCATCAAATTCATCTTTACAATCAATTAATCTTTCTTTTATCTTTCACAATTAATTAATCTTTTCTTCTTTATTGTTTGCAAAGAGAGAGCATGGTATGATTTGAAAAGATAAAAATAATGGAACTTGAATAAATGATAATGAATGGAATAAGAACACTTTAGCAAGACTTTAGCAACACTTTAGCAACACAAGAAGAGAGAAAAGAGTTGAGTGATGTGAGGAGCTGGGGCCAAAACCTATAACCAACCACCCGTTAATTGAAGAAAAGTTTAACTTTTCTTCATTGAAGGGGCAGCTCTTCACTCCATCAATCAACCTTTTCTCTCTTCAACAAAGAAAGAAAAGTTTAATTTTGATTTCGTGAAGAATGAATGAAATTAAAATTATATTATAACAGTAAGTTTAACCTAGATATTTAATTATTAAACAATAAAGCAATTGAGCAACGTGAAATTGATTTGTTTAATAATTGAAGAGCTAGGTTGAACCGCCGGCCATCAGCAACAGCAAAATTCATTCTTTTCTTCTCTTCCTAATGGGAAGAAAAGATGAATTTGCTTTGCTGCGGCCATGGCGCCCAAGGGAACAGTCCAGCCATCAATCCACCAATAAAAAACAAATGATTTGTTTTTGATTGAGTGAGATTGATTGGGCTGCTGTTCCTGCGGAGGGCTCGCAGAGTGGTGTGTGGTGGGCCTCTTTCTTTGTGGGTTATGGGCGGGGCCACCCGCCAATGCTCCGCAAAGAGAGAGAGAACGCCCACAAACACACACCACACCAACGCTTTCCTTCATTGATGGAAGAAGAGAGCTGAAAGCGAATGGAATCCAATCAATGGAGTGAAAGGAAGAGTTTGCTTTTCTCTCTTCTTCCCATTTGTCTTCTCGCGGTGATGGGTGCGGAGAAGCAAAGAGGGAAGAGAGATGAAAAGAGGGCGGCACGCCCAACGCAGCAGGCAATCAATTCAAATCAATTCTTCCTTCATTCAACAAAAAAGAAAAATAACTTTCTTTTTTATTTCATTCAGCAATCATTGATTTTCATTGATTGATGGATGGAATTAAAAAGATATTATAACAGTACTTTATAGATCGCCATTCATTCTTCATCAAATCATAAATTTTTGATTTGTGATTTGTTGAGGAATGAAGGAGCGAGCTATGCGGCACAGCAGCTCAATTTGTTTTCTCTTTCTTAGCTCGCAGAGCGTGGGCTGGTCTTTTCTTTCTTCGGCTGTTGTTGAGTTGAGTTTGTTGGTGGGTTAAGGGCGGCAGCAGCCGCACGGCAACAAGCCAACAAAGGAGACGAGCACAGCCGGTCAACCAAAGAGAAAAGAGAGAAAACAATTGAGAAAAAGAGTGGAATGGGGCTGTAGCGGAGGCGGAGAGCGGCCCTCTTTTCTTCAATCAATGGAATAAAGTGGAATTGATTGAAAGGAAGAGGAAGCGGACCGCAGCGGAAGAGCCATGGAGCCCGCACCAAGGGCGCCAACCGCCCGCGGCAAGCCAAGGGGGCAACAACACCAATTCCATTGATTGCGGGTGGAGCTGGGAGCCCAGCAATCAATTGGAGTTGGGTTGCCCTCGCGGAGTGTCTTTTCTCTCAATTAGGGCTGCCCGCAGCCCCCTCATAATTGAAAATCAAAGATTTTCTTGTGCCGCTCGCGGCATGCTTTCCATTCCATCTCTCTTTTTGATTTGCTTCCATTCCCATTTCAGCAAAACAAAAGAGAGATTCCATTCCATAATAATAAATTGATTTCACTTCACTCATCAATTTATCAATCTTTTATCTTTTTATTATTAATTGATTAAAGGAATGAAGGGAATTGAATTTAATTGGAGTTTGTTGGGCCCAAAACATATAACCATTCATTCCGCAATACAAATGAATTGAATAAATTCATTTGATGGAGGAAGCAACAAACAATTCCATTAAATTCATTTCCTTCATTCCAAAGAAAACAAACTAAACTTTATTTTCTTTTTCATTCATTCAATTTCATTTTAATGGAATTGAGTGGATGGAAATGAAAATATATTATAACAGTAATTAAAGGAATCAAACAGTGAAAGTACTTCAATAATTGATGAAATGAGTGAAATGAATGGAATCAATTGAAGAAGTTCTTGAGCTGTTTGATTTCTTTGCCCCGCCCAAACAACAACACCAAATCAATTCATTTCTTCTCTTCCTAATGGGAAGAAATGATTGATTTTGGTTTGTTGAAGGGCATGGGGCCCCAAGCGTATTGAGAAATGAGTGAAACGAATTGAACAATGAAGCGCGGCAGCCACAATGGGAGAGTTGGTTGAGCTGAGTGAAGTTGAATTTGTTGGTGGGTTAAGGGCGCTGCTGCGCCACGGCAACCAGCCAACAAAAGAGACAAGCCAGCTCAATCAGCTCGTCTTTTCTTTCCATTCAGCTCCATGAAATCAATTGAATTGTGAAATTGATTTCATTGGATTGCTGAATTGGAATGGGCGGAGAGAGCAGGCAAAGAGAAGAAGACAACAAAAGAGAGAGAGAGCGCCGCGCGGTTGAACTCTCTTTGGGTGGGTTATGAGCTTGCCGCTCATCTCCGCGGAAGCACCCCACAAATCAACTTCACTTACATTCAGTTAATTTGCTTGGCTTCCTTGGCTGCTTGCTCCGCAAAGCAAAGACGAGCCCACGCTGCCCACAAATGAAGAAAGAGAGGGAACCCAACCCTCACTCTTTCTTCTCTTTGAGAATGGCCAGCTAAGAATATTTAAACAATAAGAGAATTGAAGTGTTTGTAAATAATAAAGGAAATTAAAGGGTTGAATGAGATGGAGAATGGAGTTGGAGTGTGAGTGGAGACAAAACATATAACCAATCATTCCGTAATTAAAGAAAAGTTTACTTTTCTTTATGGAGGAAGCAATCACACAATTCCACTCCATTCCATTCATTCAACCCAAACAAAGAAAAATAACTTTTCTTTTTATTGAGTTGATTGAATTTCACTTTGTGGAATTGAATTGACGAAATAAAAAGATATTATAACAGTAATTTGAGACTATTCCTTTTGGATAATGAAACATCAACTTAATATTATTAGCGAGTTGATGAATTTATGAATCAATGAAGCTAATGATTGTTGATGTTGAATGAAGACAAAAGGAATAGGCGAAGCGCGCTGGCCATCAGCAACAAGAAATCAATTTCAATCTTCTCTTCCTAATGGGAAGATTGAATTGATTTCATTTGCTGCGGCCTTGGCGCCCAAGGGAACAGTCCAGCTCATGAATGAAATGAATGGGCTGCTGTTCTCGCGGAGAGCTCTCAGCGCCATCTCTCTTCCTTTTGATTTCGTGAAATCAAAAGAGAAGAAGAGTTTGGCGAAGAAGAGGGCAGCGGTTGGATTCTCTTTGTGGGGGGTTATAGGCGGCTGCAAGCCGCAGGCAACCAGCCCAAAGAGAAGACAAGCTGCTGCCCAAGCGGAATGAATGAATGAAATTAATCTTTGAAATTGAATGAAAAGATTAATGGAATGAGTGAATGAAGCCAAGCGCAGCCCAATAATCCATCAAATTAATTTATTTCAGCAGCAGATGAAATGAATTTATTTGTGGGTTATGGGGCGGAGCCCATCTGCGCCACAAACCAAACACAACAACTCAATTCTCTTTCGTTGTCTTAGTTTGTTTGCTCTGCTTTGATTAATGAAACTAAAAGAAGACGAGCTGCTGCTGTTGATTCATTCATAAAGAGGAAAGCAAAGAGAAGAAATGAGTTGAGTGAATAGCTGGGCGTCAAACCTATAACCAACAATCGCGTAATTAAAGAAATGAATCATTCATTTCTTTATGAAGCGAGCAGCATTCACAAATCAATCATTTCTTCATTTGCTTTCCTTCATTCAAAAGAAAAATAACTTTTCTTTTTCATTTCATTTCAGCAAACAAAGAAATTCAATTGATTTGTTTGATGGGATGAATTGAAAAAGTATTATAACAGTATGGGTAATACTTTGAATATGATATAAAGATAAAAATAATTGATGGAATTAACTTGTTGATGGAATCAATTATGAATTATCTTTATGAATATGAAAAGTATTACCGCCGCAGCCCAATCAATTTCTTTCATTCCATTTGTTTTCTCTTTGAGAATGAGAAAACAAATTGAGAATGAAATGAAATTGAAGGGCATTGCGGCCCAAGGGAACAGTCCAGCTGCAGCTGCTGTTCCTGCGGAGGCAGCGTTATTTGTTGTTTGGTTGATTGATTTGCTTTTCATTTTGTGGTGGGTTATAGGCGGCTCGCCGCCATAATGCTCCGCAAAAGAGAAAACAAGCAAATCAAATCAATCAATTAAACAAATGAAGCTGAAGACAAAAGAGTGGAATTGAGCTGAAGGAGCGGAGCAAGCCAAATCAAAAATGAAATCAATTTATTGATGGAATGGTTGATTGGCGTTGCCTGCTCTGCTCCGGAAGCGAAATGGAGCCCAACCCAAGCAGCCAAAAGCTGCGCGGCAAGCCAGCAATTCATCCAACAAATCAATGCGCCCTTTGCTTTGATTTGTGGATGAGTTGTTGGGGCTGAGCTGGAATGAATTTATTTGCGGGTTATGGGCCGGAGGCCCCTCTGCCGCAGAGAAATTCCATTCCAGTGAAGCCAACGCTTCCCTTCCATTTCATTCTCTTTGCCTTCCTTCAATTAAAGGGCAACTAGCCAAGAAAAGAGAGAACAGCCCCATTAAACAAATCAATTAAGTTTTCTTCTCTTTAATTAAGAAAGATTGATGGCTTGAATGAGTGATTGGGCTGAATGAGAGAGAATGAAGTGAAGTGGAAGAGATTGAATGGAATGGTACAGCTGGGCCATTCAACTATAACCAAACATCCCGTAATTTGAAGAGTGAAACTCTTCAATGAAGGGAGCAGCTGAAATGAATTTCATTCAATCATTCCACTTCACCAAACAAAACAAAAGAAAACTTTTATTTTATTTGATTCGTGAAATGGAATTCATTTCATTTCATGGATTGAATAAAATAATATTATAACAGTATTCATAGGTTCGAATCCTTTATCCCCTAGCATTAAAATATTGATGGAATTGATGAAATGATAATGAAATCAATGGAATCATTATTTTATTTGCGTTGGGATAAAGGAAGAGAAGCTATGGCCGCCCCCATTCACAAACCACAAATTCATTCCAAATCATTCTTTGAGAATGAATGATTTGATGAATTTGAGTTTGTGATGGGTTTGGCGGCCCCAAGAGAACAGTCCAATGAAATTAATGAAATGAAATGAAATTAATTGAATTGCTGTTCTCGCGGAGAAAGAGCAGGCCCGCTAATTGGATTGATTTTTGGTGGGTTAAGGGCGGCTGCAAGCCGCAGGCAACCAGCCAAAAAGAGAGACAAGCAGCGGGCAGTTGAGTTCTCTTTGTTGATGGATGGAATTGAATGGAGATGAAATGGAATCCAATCAACAAAAGAAGAGATGAGATTGAAGAAATTGATGGGAATGGAGCGGAGGCAAATCAAAAACGAAATCAATGGAATCAAATTAATTTTCAATTGATTTGATGGAATTGATGGAGTGGTTGATTGGCGGCAGAGCGGAATGTCTTTGGGGGCGAGGTGCGCTGTCCGCACCGCTGCAAGCCAATCGCGGAGCGATTGTTGGGGCCGCGCCAAACCATTCCACCCAAATCAATCAACTCAATTAATTTTATGAAATTAATTGGTTGAATTGATTGGGTTGTTTGGCTGGCCCTCACACGGCTTAGCTTGTCTCTTCTTTGCTTTCGGGGCCCAACCCAAAAAGCAAAGAAAGAGAACGCAGCCTAAGAAAGATATGAGAACAGTAATTGTGTGAATGAAAATAAGAGAGATTAAAGGTTGAGTTGAAGAGGAGTTTGGCTGACTTTGGATTGGAGACAAAATCTATAACTGTTTACTCCGTAATTAAAAGATTTTCAATCTTTTATGAAGGAGGCAAGCCAAAGAATTCAATCAAACTCCATTCAACTCAACCAACAAAGTTGATTGATTTTCATTTTGTTTTCTTTCATTCTTTGGAATGGAAGGAATCAAAATGTATTATAACAGTATTTACCGTTAGTACTGAGACAAGTATTAAACTTGGCGAATAAATGAAAACTTTTAAGTTTGAATTTGTGAAGCTAAGTTTAATTTGGCGATGTACTAACGGGCCGCACGCCATCAGCTAATCTATTCTTTCATTTCAGCTCGCTCTTCCGAATGGGCGAGCTGATGAAAGAAAGATTGCTGCGGCGGATGCGGCGGAAGGAAGAGCCAACCAGCGAAGCTATTCTTTTTGGTGGGTTAAGGGCGGCACAGCCGCACGGCAACAAGCCAAAAAGAAAGACGAGCGGTTGGCGGGGGAGCAAACCAATCAAACAAAAGGAATGAAATGAAATTTGTTTGATGGTTGCGTGGCGGGCTGCGGGCCATTTCTTCTTTCAATCAACTCAATTTCTTCAATTATTGAAGAAATGAAGTTGAAGAAAAGAAGAAAGGAGCCCAAGCAGCAGAGATTGATTTGATTTGTTTTCTTTTTCTTAGCTCGCAGAGCGTGGGCTCGTCTTTTTTCTCTTCGGCTGCTGGTGGCTTGTCTTTGGGTTGGTTATGGCTGGGGGCCCGGCCCCAAGGCAACTAGCCCAAAGAGAAGACAAGCGCAGCCGGTCAACCAAAGAAATGAAAAGAAAACAGTTGATTTGTGAGCGAACGAACGAGAATGGAATGAAATGAATTTAATTGAGTTGTGAAATGGAATGTAGTGGAATGAAACAATCAATTAAATGAATGACAATGGAATGGGAGTGAGAGAGCGGGGCACCAAGCAGCCAAAAGCTGCGCGGCAAGCCAAGAAATCAACCAACAATTCATTCTTCATGAAGATGAATTGGGGTTGCTTTCGCGGAGGGGGCAGCACACATCACTTCATCCATCAATCAACTTCACTCATTCATAAATTTATTCCATTTCATTCCACAAATTTATTCATTAAGTTGAATTGATTGGATTTCGTTCTTATTTAAATGAAAATTATATTATAACAGTAAATAATACACCCCTTCATAAATCAAATGTAACCTAAATTTTCACGTGTAAACCAAACCCACTAAGAATATCATGCTAAAGTTCCTATTTATCTCTTGTCATTCACTTTACGAATTATTAAACTTTTTTCCTATACTATTCAACAGATCGAATATTAAATAAGAACTGAGTTGTTAGTAAAGATGCTTTCACTGTATGCAAATTACATAATTATGAAACAAATCAGTTATTATCTAAACTAGTAGCTCATCTTCTAAACTTAGTTTTATCTTGACTAGTATAAAAATGATTTCATAAGATAAAAGTTTTATATTTAGTTATAGTTTCTTTATTGAAGCTCCAGTCACAAATTATTCTTAAAGTGCTTATAGTTTTTAGTGAGTTCTTATTGGATTTGGTATCATTTATACAGCACTTCATCAACATCACCTAATCTACCTTATTTTTAATCTCCGTATTGTTATAATATTTTTTTATTGGTAACATTGGAATGAAATTTCATTTTTATTCTTTTGAAATGGGAATGTAAAAAGATTAAAAATGAGATGGAATGGAAGCACTTAGCTCCGCAATCAACAATCAACCAAACAAACCAAACCCATCAATCCAACAAAAGACAACTTTTTGTCTTTGTGTTGGCGGATGGTTTGTTTGTTGGTTGAGTTGATTGGCTCCGCACCCCTTTGGCGGGGGGCCCCGGGCTCCATTCACAAACACAATCAATCCATTTCCTTCCTTTTTCATGATTCATTTCATTCATCAAACAAAAAAGAAAGCAAATTCAAGTTGATTGGTTTGTTCATTCCACTCTTTTGTCTTCAGCTTCATTGGTTTTCGTTGGTTCGCTCGTCTTCTTTATTGGCTTGTTGCCGTGCGGCTGTGCCGCCCATAACCCGCCAATAAATCAACTCAACTGAACCAACCAAAACAAATAACGCTGCTCCGCGAGAAGCACAGCAAAACAAAAGAAAATCAAAATTAATTTCATCAATTTTTCATTTCTTTTTTATTTGCAGCGTTCTCTTGGGCGGGCCTCCGCCGCAAACAATTCATCAATTCAATCATTCTTCCCATTAGGAAGAGAAGAATGAATGAATTTGATGAGTTGATTGCTGGCCCGCTCTTAATTCGTCCTTCACCTATAAAGACAATTCGTTTCATTATTGATTCCATTAGCATTTCATCAATAATTTCACTTTTGTCTTTATAGGTTCAATCCTCATTAAGAATTACTGTTATAATATATTTTCAATTCCTCCATTCCATGAAATGAATTTCACGAAATGAAGCAAATGAAAATAAAAGTTTTCTTTTATTTGAATTGCGGAATGAAAGTGAAATGAATGGAATGGTTGGATTGCCCCTTCAATTGAATTCAAAGAATTCAAATTAACGGGTTGCTGGTTATGTGCGGAGCAGCCACTCCAACTCCAATTCATTTCATACTTTCATTCCTCCTTTATTAATTAATCTTTTCACTCTTTTTATTCATTCTTAGCTCGCCCCAATTGTGAATGAAATGAGCAAAGGGCTGAGCGTGTGAAGTGAGAGAGAGCTAAGGGCGAGGAGGCTGGAATGGAATTTCTTTGTTAAAGAAATGAAATGGAATGCTGACGCTGCAAGATGGGCGCTCTGCGCTCATAACCCCCAACAAAGAAAGAGCAAACGAGCCGTCCGCTCTTCCTTTATTGTTGGCCATGGCGCTCCGCTCTTCCGCTTGCAGCGGCTCTTCTCTTCTTCTTTCTCTCTTTTCTTCCGCTCCCCCTCCGCGAAGAAAAGATGAAAGAAGGAAGGAAGAGTTTAGTTGTCTTTTCTCTTTGTTGATTGGATTCCATTCGCTGCGCTCTCTTCTTCCATCAACCAAAGGAAAACGAAAAGACATTCCATTGGGCCGGCTCGTCTTCTTCTTTGCGGAGCATTATGGCGGCGAGCCGCCTATAACCCACCACAAAGAGAAGCCAAACGGCCCAACTCCATTCCCACTCATTCTTCAATATCATCTCTTCATTTCATCTCTCAATTTCTTTTCTCTCTTCAATCAAAAAGAAATGGAGATGAAAGAGAAGAAAAGACATTCCGTGAAGTTGGTTTGTTGCTGCTTGTCTTTTCTTTGCGGAGCAGTGCGGCAGCGTCTGCCGCCCTTAACCCACAAAGAAAACAAGCAACCCAACTTCACTTCATTCCCACCCATGCCGCATCCGCCGTCAATTCTCTTTTTCTTCACCAGCTCGCCCATTCGGAAGAGCGAGCTGAGAGAGAAAAAGGAATTGAATGGCGTGCGGCCTATCCTACCGGGCTCCACTAAGTTTATCAATAATTTATCTTTTTGTTCATTCATAAATTCATTCACAAAGATAAAATTATTATCTAAACTTAGTTTAACCCGTTAGGATAGCTTACTGTTATAATACATTTTTATTCCATCAAATCAAACAATGAAATTCATTCTTTGCTTTGCTGAAAGAAAAATGAAATTTATTTTATTTTTGTTTTAGTGAAAGCAAATGGGGAATGAATTGAATTGTTGTCTGCTTCCTTCATTGAAATTCAAAGAATTTCAAATTACGGAATAAAAGGTTATATGTTTTCAATCCAGTCAACTCAACTTCATTCCCTCCTTTGCTTTCACTTTCTTCAAATCATACCACGCTTCCATTTATTATTAAGTTGTCTTAGCTTGTCTTCATTCCAGCTCTTCTTTTTGGGTTGGGCCCCGAAGAAGAGCGGAAGAAGAGAAGCGTGGGGCGAGCAGCATGAAATTAATCTTTGAATGGGAAATGAAAAGATTAATGGAATTGGTGCGCTGCAAGAGGGCCAGCGGCCATAACCAACCAAAAGAAAGAGTTTCAGCGCGGCTTCTCTCTTCCTTTTGTTTGTTGTTTGGCTCGCTCTGCCCTCTCTTCTTCTTTTCTCTCAATTTGATTTTCTCTTTGTTCAATCAAATGGAGAAAAGAGAAGTAAAAGACGAGCTGAGTTTGATTGATTTGTTTGCTTTCTCTTTTGTGCGGAGCATTTAAATTGATTTCATCAATTTTCATTAATCCACCCAAAATCAAAAACAATCAATCAAACACAACTCTCCCACCTCCCTCCGCGCTTCATGCTTCGCTCATAAATTGCTCAATTCGTTTCACTCATCTCACAATTTCTTTGCTCTGCATACGCTTGGGCAGCCGAAGGCCGCAAACTCTTCTTTTTTCTTCACTCAGCTCATTAGGAAGAGCTGAAGTGGAAAGAAAAAAGAGAGTTTGATGGCCCGGCTGGCTTGCACGCTCTTCCCTTCAATCAAAAACTAATAAAACTTCATTTTATTAGTTTATGCTTAAAGGTCCTCACGTACAAGCTTACTGTTATAATATCTTTTTATTCATCTCCCTTCCATTCATTCACAAATAAATGGAATGAAGACAAATAAAAAGAAAGATTTATCTTTTCTTTGTTTTGTTGGAATGGAATGGTTTGTGGAATGAATGGTGCTGCCGCCCACTCCATCAAATTGATTCCATCAATTTGTATTGCGTGGTGTTTGGTTATGGTTGGATTGCCCGTCAGCTCTCATCCCACAAACAATCATTCCATTCCCTTTCATCTTTTCTTTTATTAATTAATCAATCAACCCTTTCTTTCTTCTTTAATGAAACAAATGAAGGCAAGGAAGACAAAGGAAATTGATGAAATCAATTGGATTGTGTTCTTCCGCGGCAGAGGGCTGGGCCCCAGCCATAACCCACCACAAGAACAGTCCACGCTCTGCGAGCTAAGAAAAAGAAGAAAGAAAGAATGAATTTATTGAAGGGAAGGGTTGCTGGGCTGTGCTTGTCTTCCTTGTGCGGAGCAATGGCGGGTGGCCCCGCCCTTAATCCACACAAAAAAGACAGCCCAACCCTTCCGCTCAATCGCCGCTGGGGCTCCACTCTCATTCTTCTCTTCATTTCTCAATCAATTGCTCTTTTGATTTCAGCAATTGATGGAAATGAAGGAAGAAGAGTGAGGCGGGCGAATTGGTTTGTTCTTTTCTTCTCCGCTCCATTGATTCATAAATTCATCAACTGCCGCTCAAGGAAGAAAAAACAAACTCAATTCACATTCATTCTTG
>Ga0208763_1000221_pt1 | contig 12460 bp, 12 predicted proteins | sample ETNtaG_20_FD_185756 | JGI IMG/M metagenome (GOLD analysis project Ga0208763, IMG submission 185756) | Marine microbial and viral communities from oxygen minimum zone, Eastern Pacific Ocean - ETNP201306PF45B (SPAdes) (version 2) | ecosystem: Environmental > Aquatic > Marine > Oceanic ... | reverse complement strand
ATTTTCGAAATATTGATTTTCTATAGGCCTGTCTCCCCCTATTAAAAAGTATGAATCTAATCTCGTGGCTTCAGTGGAAATATCATTTTGAACTCTAGTATGTATCCCAGGATCATTATTAAATCCTGTTGAACTCTCGGGCCACACAACTAGGTCAAACTTCCCATTCAGAGATTGCGTTTGGGATAAATGACTATCATAAATTCTTTGTCTTTCGTTACTACATCTATTTTTTGCACCTGGACAGGGGCTGTTGCCTTGAACGATTGTGATATTTAGTTCTGATGTTTCTATTTGAGTGCCCTTATTGCCACCAACAGATAAATTAAAAATTATTATTGTAAAAATCATTAATGAAAATATGATGTAACTTTTGAAATAATTTCTTTTCTTGTTTTTTGAAAAAACACCGAGTGCAATTATTAACGGAAAAGATTGTATTAGGAGAGAAGATCCTGTTGGGCCAAAATTTTTGAAATACAAACCTGTTCCAAAAAATAATGAACTATCTATAGGACCAGTTAATAAAACTGTAGATGGAAAACCCCAGGGGAACCCCCCAAATGGAAAATATGCTCTGAGCAAATCAAAGATTGCTAAAGCTGACAACAATACGTAAAAGTTGTTTTTAGATTTTACATTTAGGTAAGAAAATAGTTTTGCAAACAGTCCATACATCGATCCCATTAAAATTGTTAGCGGAATCCATGCTTCAAGTCCTATTGATTGGATTCCTAGTAAAATTACACCGTAAGCAACGCTTCCAAAGATAAACCCTGATAAAAAAGATTTTTCTTTTGTTAGCAAAGAATAATAAAAGAGATAAAGTGCTGGAAAAATTAAATACCAAAAGTCAAAAGGAGGAAAGCTTAAAAAATATAGGATCCCCCCTATTAGCGAGTAAATAAACATATGCTTATATGTTAATAATTGACTTTCTTGAAATAAACTAATTTAAATTTCTCAAAATTACATACAGTCCTGACAAAACTGAAAAATATGTTACTGAAGTAGCAATAAATGAATCTGAAAATTTTGAAAAGATTGAACTAGAAATCCTGACCCCAATCAACACAAAAGGAAGAAATAAAACAAAAAGCAAAAGATGGTCCATAAACAAGTTACCACTCAGTACTAGGAGTGAAAGGGTTATCAAAATACCTATACTAAATACACTATTTAAAGATGGTCTAAACTCTTCTGATTTAGTATTACGATAAAGTAATGCTACCGGGGGGCCTCCGACTGCCGCAACCATTCCAAAAATGCCTGAGAAGGTTCCTGCTAAAAATGAATTTAGCTTGTTTCTATTTATAACCCAACCAAAAAAAGAACCCAAGCCAGCTACAAGTACTATTACTCCGACAGCAATTGATAAATATTTTTCTGATAAATTTAAAAGTAGCAATAGACCAATAGGTCCTCCTACTAACCTACCAACAATAAGAGGTTTAACCTTCGAAAGGTCTACACTTTCTTTTTCTCTGAAAAATACTCTCAAAGCTATTGGAAGTCCTAATAAAGCTAATAACTGAGGGACAAGATTTGGATTAATTTGAACAATTATTGGAGATGCAATTACTGCAAATCCAAAACCAAGAACGCCTTGCACTGCAGAGCTTACAAAAAGAAGTAAAGCTATAAAAATTACTTCTAAAAGAGTTAAATCAAATGGGAAACTCAACCAAGTTCTTCTTCAATTAACTTAAGAATTTCTCCATCCTCAGAATGTCTTCCCAATTCTTTCTTAGAAAAAAGTAAATTTCCATTTAAATGAAATTCGAAAACTCCTCCACCACTTGGAATTAAGTTGATAGATGTAACTTTGTTTCCGTATGCTTCTAAGATGTCTTCAATCGTGCCAACTGCACGAGGTGTGTAGTTTCAAACTACACAGAATTCAAGTTTGATTTCCATAACTAAATACTATCATATAAAAAGTTAAAGGAGTTAAGTGAACAACTATTCAGATGCAAGTTTAGAAGATTTGAAAAAAGACTTAAATAAAACAATTGACGAATGTAAAGAACTCGTAAAAAAACTGAAAGCATCAGAGGATGTTAAGTTAGATCACTTTAATGATATAGAAAGTATTATTTATGATCTTTCTGGGAGAGTGGCTTTTCTTGGTGATGTTCACCCGGATGAAAAAATTAGAGACTTTGGTAACGAAGCTGATTCTATAATTCAAAATTTTGCGCTTGAACTATTCAACGATTCTGATCTTTATGAAAAATATAACGAAATTGATATTTCTAGTTTGGATGAAGAAAGTCTTTCATTTCATAAAGACCTGGGTCTAGATTTTAAAGATGCTGGCCATGGGCTTCCGGCTGAAAATAAAGAAAGGCTAACTGAAATTGAAAAGAAACTTATTGAACTCGGTATTTCTTTCTCAGAAAATATAGCAAAGGATAAAACTGAACTTTTATTTTTAGAAGACGAACTAAAGGGTTTAAGTATTAACGAACTTGGAAATCTGAGGAGAGAAGGTAACAAGTTCGTAATAACAATGGCATACCCTGATGTAAATGCCGTTATAGAAAACTGTTCTGTTCGACAAACAAGAGAATCGGTTTGGAAAGCTTTTAATAATCGATCTGTTGAAGCAAACAGTCCCATTCTTCAAGAAGCAGTTGTATTAAGAAATGAAAAAGCTAAATTATTTGGATTTAAAACTTGGTCGGAGTACAGATTACAAAATAGGATGGCAAAAACTCCAATGAACGTTTCCTCAATGTATGAAAATTTAATTCCGAAATTACAAAAGGCCGCAAATAACGAAAAAAATGATCTTGCCATAGATGATATTGGTATAAATGATATTGCACCATGGGATATTAGGTACTTTATTTCAGCTGAGAGAGCGAAAGCAAGCAATATAGAAAATAGTGAGTTGAAAAAATATTTTTACATTCATGATGTTAAAGACGAAATGTTTAAAGTATGTGAGGAAGTTTTTAATTTAACAATAAAACGTGAACAAAACACTACTGCATGGCATGATGACGTAGAGCTTTGGTCTTTGTGGGAAAAAGACGGCCATCAATTAGCCTATTTTTATTTAGACCTTTATCCAAGAGAAGGAAAATTTACACATGCTGCAGTGTTCGATATATCCTCAGGTGGAACAGAATGGCAAGAACTCCCCGTGTGTTCAATGGTTGCAAATTTTCCAAACCCTAATACTGGAGATGGTCTAATGACTTTTGATGAAGTGGAAACTCTTTTCCATGAATTTGGTCACGTTTTGCATAATGGAATTGGTAAATCAATGTACACAAGATTTGTTGGTGCAAATTGTGAATGGGACTTTGTAGAGGCACCTAGTCAGATTATGGAACACTGGGTCTGGAAAGTTGAGTGTTTAACAAGGATTTCAAAACATATTGAAACTGGAGAATCTTTAGATAAAGATGTGTGTAAAAAACTTAATAGATCAAAAAATATTGGCATTAGCTTACTCACACTCCGTCAAGTGTCGTTTGGTCTAGCGGATCAACATTTACATGGGGAAAATTTTGACGACTCTCTGGCTGAAGTTGAACAATCATCTCAAAAAGTAACTACCATAGCTTATCCAAGTGACATTAACCATCTTGCAGCTTTTGGTCATCTCCTTGGTGGCTATGACGCAGCTTACTATGGTTATTTATGGGCTGAAATTATTGGTGATGATTTATTTAGTAGGTTTGAAAATGAGGGAGTTCTTTCAAATGAGGTTGGTGTTGAATATAAAAACAAAATTCTTAAACCAGGTGGAACCGTACCTGCAGAGCAAATGGTTAAAAATTTTTTAGGTAGGAAGTGGAATGATGAATCATTTTTATTACAAAAAAACTTGTCAAAATAAGGTTGCCATCTAGAATAAAAGTGTTAAGCTTGTGAATATATTCACAAAGTATATAAAGGATAAAAATGACAGACGGATTAAAAGCTAGTCAAATAAAGGGTGGAATAAGACCTTCAAAAAGTTTTGACCAGGGCAGAGTATGTAAAGATGAATCTTGCAGTACTCAACTTAGTATTTATAACAAAAGAGATCATTGCTTCAATCACGCTCCAGTGAAATACCCTAGGGTAAGAGGCAGAATTCTCCAAGAAACTGCTTAAGTTTTAACTCCCCCCTAATGAAATCTCCCCCATGAGATTTCCGATAAGCCCCTTGTAAAAAAAGGGGCTTATTTTATAACTTAAGAATATTAAAATAAACTTATGGAAACGAAATTTAATGTACCCGAAATCAGTTGTGGGCATTGTAAAGAAACTATTGAAACAACTGTTGGCAGTATCGAATCTGTAGAGAGTGTGACTGTAGATATTGACCAAAAATCAGTAGATGTAAAATCTAATGGTGATTTAGACCTATCTCTCGTATCCGAGATGCTAGATGAACAAGGTTACACAGTTGTCCAATCAAGTTAAATCAATAAATTTAGATATTGATGGTATGACTTGTGCTGCTTGTGCAGCGCGTATTGAACGTGTTCTTTTTAAAAATGAAAAAATTCTTGATGTATCTGTAAGCTTCCCCCTGAAATCTGCAATTATTGATACAGCTGAGGAAAACATTGATCTAGAAGAAATAATTAAATCTGTAAACAAAATAGGATACAAAGCTAAAGAAACCTCGGATGAAGTATCGGATAAAAAAATAAAATTTAAGATACTTATGCCTTTAACTTCTTTAATTATGACTTTATCTCTTAAATATTTTTTTGAAGCTGGTTTTGATACTGTTGCTTATGTTGTAGGTTTTTTTGTTGTACTCTTTCTAGGAAGAAATTTTCATATTTCTGCTTATAAAAAAATTAAATATTTTGATTTTAACATGGACACATTAATTTCTTTGGGAAGTTTAAGCTCTCTAGTTGTATCTATTTTGCCTTCAGACCTGATTTCCTCAGCGGGAGAAAATAAAATGTTTTTAGATACAGGAGCATTTATTATTTCCTTTTTATTAATTGGAAAATCTGTTGAGGATAGAGTTATTGAAGAATCAGTAAAAACTTCTGAGTCTATTAAAAGTCGAATGCCTAAAACACTGATAGTTAATAGAAACGGTGAAAGTGTAGAAATACCAACAAAAGATGTGCAGCCCAATGATATATTTATAGTTTTAGCTGGTGAAATTATTCCAGTTGATGGTGAAATCATACAAGGGAATACAACAGTTGATGAAAGTCTTTTAACCGGAGAATCTATTCCTTTAACAAAAGAAGTTGGAAGTAAAGTAGTCGGTGGAAGCATTAATTTACAAGGTAGTTTAGAAGTTGAAGTGAAAGAATCTTATCAAAAATCTGCTTACAACATAATTGAAGATTTGATAAGAAATGCTCAAGGTACGAAACCAGAAATTCAAAAGTCCTTAGACAAAGTTACACAATTTTTTGTACCAACTGTATTATTTATAAGTTTTAGTACCTTTGTTTACAAATATTTTATTCAAGATATTGTGTTAATAGAAGCACTGAAAAATTCAATTGCAGTCCTTGTAATTGCGTGTCCATGTGCATTGGGTCTTGCAACCCCTATTGTTTTATTTAAAACAGCGACACAAAGTAAAATACGTGGTTTTCTTTTCAAGAATTTTGATATATTACAAAAGTTTGGTGACATTAACACAATGGTCTTTGATAAAACAGGAACACTTTCATCTGGAATATTTAAAATATCAAAAATAGAAATGCCAGACCAAAATGTACCTGAAGAAAAGTTTTTACAATGGGTTGCTAGTATAGAAAACTTTTCACAACATCCGATTGCTAGAAGTATAGTTTATCAAGCTGAGATCAGGGAAATACCGCTACTTCAAGCTCGAAATATAAAAGAAGAGTCAGGTGTTGGTATTGAAGGTATCGTGGAAGAAAATTATATAAAAATTGAAAAAAATAATTCAACAAAAGAGTCTTCTTTAAAAATTACTATCAATGAAAATATCTATATTGTTTACCTAGAGGAAGAATCTTCCGTTACCACAGATTTCTTAGGTGAGCTAAAGTCAGAAAAAAATATAATAATTCTCTCTGGAGATAAAGAAATTAATGTTAAAAGGTTTGCTAATAAACACAACATAGAAGAATATCATGCCAGTAAAAACCCTGAAGAAAAACTTGATTTTATAAAAAGCAAACAAGAAACCAATCCCGTTATTTTTATAGGTGATGGCATTAATGATTCACCATCAATCAAACAAGCAGATGTTGGTGTAACTACATCTTCTAGTAGCCAAATAGCACAGGTTTCTGGTGACATCTTGATTCACAAAGGGGGTTTAGAAACTCTCAATAATATTTTTAGACTATCTAAAAAATCAAAACACAGAATATACCAAAACCTCTTTCTAGCATTTGTTTACAACACCTTGATGATTCCAATAGCAGTAGTGGGGCTTATCACTCCAAATTTAGCTGCATTAGCAATGGCTCTTTCGAGTATTTCTGTAGTAATAAACTCTTCAAGAAAACTCTAAAATTTAATCTTAAATAAATCTATTTCAACATTATTCTTCAAATATGGAAGATGTAGTTTGGTATAGAAAGCCACTTTTATCAGAACCCGTTGCAATTCTTGCTTTTGAGGGTTGGAGTGACGCTGGGAATACTGCAACAGGATGTGTAGAAAATTTAAGTAGTACTTATGATGTAGAGCCATTTGCTGAACTTAACTCAGATTCTTATTACAACTATCAAATGAGAAGGCCAATTGTTGAAGTTAAAGATTTTGGAGAGAGAAATTTTCACTGGCCACAAACTTCTTTTTACTCGATTGAGGATTATAAGCTAAAGAGTGATTTAATACTTGTTTTTGGTGAAGAACCATCAATGAAGTGGAAAGATTACTCCAGAAATATTTGTGACACACTTCTTGAACTTGGAGTGAAAAAAGCTGTGACGTTGGGTGCTTTTTTTGGACAAGTAGCACATACACTTCCTGTTCCGATATTTGGCGTAAGCGGTGATCCAACTTTCCATTCAAGACATAACGTACTAAACCCTAATTATTCTGGTCCAACTGGGATTACAAGTGTAGTTGGTCAAACTTTACGTGATAATGGAATTGAAACTGCTGGATTATGGGCAGCAGTACCGCACTATCTGAGTAGCGGTGGTTACCCTAAAGGAATGAGTGCGTTGCTTAATAAAACTTCTGAGATTCTAAAAATTGAAATTGATGACTCCGGAATACAAAGCGAAGGACAACAGTTTGAACTTAAGATTAATAAAGCAATGGAAAATTCAGAGGATCTAGCTGAATATGTTTCTAAATTAGAGGAAGCGGACGTCAGTATTGAAGATAATTTTTCAGAAGATAATCTTGTTCAACAAATTGAAGATTTCTTAAATGAAGAGAGAGAAATTTAACTAAACGCTTTTCTTCTTATGTCTATTTGATTTACGACGTTTACGATACTTATGTTTTGACATTTTTTTACGTCTTTTTTTAATCAAAGATCCCATAAATTAAATAATTTTCCTTTTTTCCTAACTGCGAAAGTCTAACGGATTTTCATCATTAATTGAAAATCTTTTTAAAGTTTTTTATCTGTTCCAAAGTTTATTGCTTTTAATAAAGCATTTTTACCATCATTATCCTCTGGAGAACGTTTTAACGCCCATAATCCCCATGTAATCATGGATAATATTTCAAAATATTCAAATTTTTCGATTTCATCTTTTTTTTGAATATCAATTTCACTAAGTGCCTGTTGACGCATACTCTTATCTAATTCGAACTCATTTTGCCAAAATAAGTCTGCGTAATCAAAATACTTATCTCCCATCGATGAATATTCCCAGTCAATTAAGTAAGTCTGCTCATCATATATGACAAAATTACCTGAATAAAGGTCTTGATGACAAGGTTCATTATTAATACCAATTTCTTTAATTTTTTTAATAACCTTAAATCCAACTTCTCTTGCTTCTTTCTCGATTGAGTTAGAAATATCAGCAATTTCGCTAAAAACATTAAGTGGTGAAAAATTATTTTCAAAAACTAAATCTGAATTATGTAAATCAAATAGTTTTTTGAAAGCTTCCTTTCTCATATTTTCGTTCTTAAAATCAGATGATTTATATGTGTATATATCAAAAAATTTGGAAATTTTTACTCCTGTATCTTCATCAAAAATTAAATAAGGTAAGGTCAATCCATATTCCTGTGCTTTTAAAGTATTTTGTTTTTCAGATTTCCTATTTATTACATCTGGGTTATCACCAGGTATTCTTAAAACGTACTTTTCATTATCCAGATCTACTACATAGCTTGTATTTGTAATGCCGTCTAGTTCTGAAATCCCATATTTGCTTTCATCTTTTGAGTTTGAAATTCCATATTTTAAAAATATTTCAATCACTTCACTAGCTTTGATCATATTCATTATCATAATATAAGTTATGAATGATCCATTTGCACTAGATTTAACAATTATTCTGCTTTTATTGGGTGTTGGAGCAGCAATGGTTGTAGGAAACCTCGCTGCTTTTTTTAACAAGAGTCATAAAAGAGAAAATATGTATATAAGAAGAACCATTTTTTTAACCGGTGTTGGGTTATTAATAACTATCTGGTCTATTGCATCATTAATAAACAGATAAATTTATATAAAATCGAGTATCATATTCAAAGAGTAAGAGGAGTAAAGTGTTATCAGACGTTGATATAAAAAATTCAATTAAGAATAAAGAAATTGAAATCACCCCGTTAATTGATGAATTTATTCAACCATCAAGTGTTGACTTAAGAGTAGGTGCAGATTTTAGAGTGTTTGAAAACCATAAATACTCACATATTGACCCAAAAGCAAAACAAGACGATCTTACAACACTTGTTACGGCATCAATAGAGGAACCTTTTGTGTTACATCCAGGTGAATTCGTTCTTGGAACTACTTTTGAAAAAGTGTCACTTTCAAATAAGGTTGTTGCAAGGCTTGAAGGTAAAAGCTCCCTTGGAAGAATTGGGTTATTAATTCACTCAACTGCTGGCTTCGTAGACCCAGGTTTTTCTGGTTATTTAACATTAGAACTTTCAAATGTTGCTAATTTGCCTATAAAAATTTATCCTGAAATGAAAATTGGACAGATTTCTTTTTATTATCTTAATTCACCTTCAGAATCCGAATATGGATCAGGAATTTATGGTAGTAAATATCAAGGTCAAGAAGGGCCTACCCCAAGTAGAAGCCACAACGACTTTAACAACTAATGATTCCAGGAATTGGCACACTAATTAATTCTTTTGCAGTAATAGGCGTTGGAATCATAACAAGATTATTTGTTAAAAAAGAAATAAAAAATTTTGAAAACAATTTACTTCCTCTTGGCCTACTTGTGTTAACTCTTGGAATAAGAGAGTCTCTTAAAAGTCCTGAGTTTTTACTTACATTAATAGCAGTATTGATAGGTGCAATTATTGGAACTTATTTAAAAATTGAAGAAAGAATAAAAAATTTTGGAGAGTATCTTCATAACAAATTTGAAAAAGGTAGTTCAGAAAAAGATAAATTTATTGAAAGTTACTTAACTGCTTCTTTAATAGTAGTGACCGGGCCTCTTGCAATAGTCGGTCCATTCCTTGATGTTGTCGAAGGAAATATAGAACTGCTTCTGATCAAGACTACATTAGATTGTTTTCTTGTTCTATTTCTTACTTCTAGTGGTGGAAAGGGTGCTGGATATTCAGGAATTTCAATACTTTTATATCAAGGATTTTTTACATTATGTGCTTTAGGCCTTGGTGGAGCAGTAGATCAAGTTGTTGCTGATTCAATCGCGGGTATTGGAGGTGTATTACTTGTTGGGGTTGGAATTAATTTGCTAGGTTTGAAGCAAATACCAGTTGGAAATTATATCTTAAGTCTTTTTATTCCATTCCTTATAACATTCTAAAAGTTCTTGTTGCACCAACGACTCCATCAAATAACTTAGATATTTTTTCTGACTCTTGTTCAAATGTACCGCTTATAAATTTAGGTTCATGTATTCCAAAACACCTATTTTTAAAATCAATTTCAATTGGCACATAAGGTATATTTAGTCCCTTTGCTAAGTAATAAAAACCACTTCTAAATTGCTCTACGGCTTCGACACCCCCCTCGGGTGCTATGACAAGAATATAATTGTCAATCATTTTGAATTCTTCAACAGCACCTCTAATTAGTCCTTTAGAATCTACGCGATAAACAGGTATACCACCAAGTTTTAACATTAAATATTTCTGTATCCACCAAAATGGCCAAGGAATACCTTGTTTGTCTAAATTATTGGATATTGTAAACAAGCTCGGTAGTCTAGTAAACACCCATGCAGCTCCAAAAAAATTAATTTTTAAATCTAAAGCCCAGACTGCCAAGAGCGCGTACCATGCGTCTCTCATCGCTGTATGAGGAATTCCAATAAGTATCATTTTTTCTAAATCAGGAATTTTTCCATTAATTTCCCATCTAAAAATTTTTAACAAAAAACGTCCTAATGGGCCCAGAACTCTTCTCTTTTTTTGGGATATATTTTCGGTTGCTGAAATCATAAGCTCTCTACAAATTTCGCAATCTGAACCGCATTTAAAGCTGCTCCTTTAAGCAAGTTATCAGAAACTACCCAGAAATTTAAAATATTTTTAGAGGAAAGCCCCTGTCTGAGTCTAGATACTAAAACTTCATTCTTTCCCTCAACATCTATTGGTGTTGGTAGTGATTCATTCCAGACTTCTAAGCCATCAAAATTTCTAAGTAGCTCTGCACATTCTTCAACATCAATTTCATTTTCAAACACAGCAGAACAAAAAGTTCCATGACCAGTTCTTACCCCAACCCTTGCGTTAGAAGGCTCTACAATCAGATTAGGGATTGCCAATATCTTTCTTGATTCGTGAACAAATTTCATTTCTTCATCTGAATATCCATTATCAGTTAAGTTTCCAGCTAGGGGAATTACATTTCTAGCAATTGGGTTAGAGTAATATGTATCTTTGTATTCAGAATCTAATTTGTCACCCAACATAGTCTCATTGTTTAAAGATTGTAAAGCCTCGGAACCTGAACCTGAGACAGCTTGGTATGCAACTGGAGTCATAGAAGATAAAGTGTAATGATCATGTAAGGGCTTTAGTGCCATTACAAGTCCCATTGTTGTGCAGTTTGGGTTGGAAATTAGTTTTGAATCTTTGGTAATTTCATTTTCATTGATTCCATATACAACAAGTGGTACATCTTCATTCATCCTAAATACTGAAGAATTATCAATAACAAATGACCCTTTATTAATAAAATCTTTGGCATATTCTTTTGACCTCTCCCCACCAGCTGAGAAAAGCGCAATGTCATGTTCTTGAATGTTTTCTTTTTTTAATTCTTTTATCTCAAATTCTGTGCCATTAATTTTGATTACTTTTCCTTCAGAAGATTTTGAGGCATAGAGAGTATATTCAACATCTGAACTAAAATTATCTTCACAAAGCTGAATAATATTTCTACCAACTAAACCAGTTGCACCTACAATTGCAATTTTCATTATTTCTCTATGAATTCCTTGTGCAAAACTTCTAAAGCTGTCTCAATGTTTTTACTATCAATTACACAGGAAACTCTAATGGGGGAAGTTGAAATCATTGAGATATTTATAGAATTTTCTCCTAAAATCTTAAACATTTTTGAAGCTACTCCAGATTCTGATTTCATACCAGCACCAATTATTGAGACTCTTCCAACGTTTTCATCAATGTCATAGCCTTTTGCATTAAGTTTTTTTGAAATATCAATTAATACTTTTTCAACAATATCTTTTTGCTCTGTAGGTGCGGTGAAAGATATGTCCGTAATTGAATCTTTTGAAACGTTTTGAACAATCATATCTACGTTTATTCCAATTTCTGATAAAGAACCGAAGACCGTTCCAGCAATACCCGGTTGGTCTGGAACTTCAAAAAGAGTAAACTTAATTTCTTTTACGTTATGAGTTACCCCACTTACTAGTGCTTCTTCCATGACTTTTTCTTTTACCTCAGTACCTTCATTATTTTTAAAAGTAGATTTTACAATTATTGGTACATTATACCTTCTGCCAAATTCTACAGACCTAGCCATCAAAACACCAGCCCCGGAAGAGGACATCTCTAGCATTTCTTCGTAAGTTATCTCTGGAATTAGTTCTGCTGACTTAACAACTCTTGGATCAGCTGTAAACACTCCTTCAACATCAGTAAATATTTCACACCTTTCTGCTCCTAAAGCTGCAGCCAATGCGACTGCGGTAGCATCTGATCCTCCTCTACCAAGTGTTGTTATCTCTTTTGTGTCTCTATTAAATCCTTGAAAACCAGCCACAATGACAATATCACCATTATCTAAACCTGCCTTTACTCTTTCGCCTGTAATTTCCTCTATTTCTGCTTGTCCGTGTCTAGAGGTTGTAATGATGCCTGCTTGAGAACCAGTAAGCGAAAAAGAATTATAACCCAA
>Ga0208763_1000220_pt1 | contig 12466 bp, 3 predicted proteins | sample ETNtaG_20_FD_185756 | JGI IMG/M metagenome (GOLD analysis project Ga0208763, IMG submission 185756) | Marine microbial and viral communities from oxygen minimum zone, Eastern Pacific Ocean - ETNP201306PF45B (SPAdes) (version 2) | ecosystem: Environmental > Aquatic > Marine > Oceanic ... | reverse complement strand
CTACCAATACCAATTATTGGGGGGTCCATAATTTTTACAGTACATGCAACCCCAACACCTTGCGTAACTTTTTTACATGGCGGAGGAATAAGAACTGCAGAAATTCCTACAGGATTCTGTCTCCAAGACATAGTAGATCCGGTGTCAGTAGGAATTTTTCCTGATATTTGTACAGCGGCTAATACAGGATTTTCCTTGAATGGTACCCCCGTTTTCATTTCATTCTTTAACACAAGTTCAACATCATTCTTACCCTTTGTTGTAGTAAACTTTACTTTAACAACATTCTGACCCGATTTAATTTTTTCAATTTCTTTTCCCCCAACCTTAACAGTGAGGATATGATCTGCCTCGGCCTTCAAAGTGTATCTACCACCTATGGGGAAGTCAACATCTTTCCAAATCATAGTCCAGGTGTTGGCACCAGTAATAGTGTCAACACCATCTTCAAAGTAAGGTGAAAGAAATGGTCCGAGTTTTCCAGTTTGATATGTTGCCAGTCTAGGCCCTTCGTATACTACTCCCTCATATCCCTCAAGTTCAGTGATCTTATCTACCTTCTCAGTTTTTGCAACTTCCAATCGATAAGTCAAGTCCCAGGTTCCCCTACCCTTAAAACCTCCAGAAGAAGTTTGAATAGATCCTCTACGATTTGATGGAGTAAACTGACCCGTTTCTGCTCGTATTTGCATATCGTTGTCATCATTTGATGAACTAACATAGTCAGCAAATATAACCTTCCCAGGTGATGATCCACCTTCTTTCGCACCGTCTTTAGATCTTTTACCTCCAGTTTTTCCAAAACCTTTTCTAAGAACGCCCTGTTCCAAAGCATTATACTTTACCGGGTCAAATTTATCAGGAAGATTTACCTTAAATGTTTTGGTTTTTCTACCTTCTCTACTATTCTGATCAAATTCTACCCCATCAATAACAACAAGGCTCATAGCCTCTCCATTACTGGATGGACTTGGGTTATCATCCCATTCTGCAACAACATCAAAGGATCCCTTACCATGACCAGTTACAATAATATGAGACATATCATCAGAAAACGTTGCACCAATGTCTCCTCTAACATTCCTAATCTCAATACTATTGTCATCTTTATCATCCCTAGCAGAATCCAAGAAAACAATTTTTTTAGAATTTTCTAAGTAATTTGATGCGTATGGGCCCCTTCCGTTTGTTCCTGGGGGAGTATATGAAATTGAGTATGTGGATTGATTTTGTTCTGTTACACTAGAAGATCCTTTATCAGACCCAAATTTTATTTTTTTGGTTTCTTTACCACTTTCACCTTTCTGTCTGAATATAGTTCCACCAATGTCAATGGTTTTAAATACTTTACCTGAAGTATTCGGATTATCATCCCATTCAAATTTAACAGACAAGTCTCCACCAGAAGATCCACTTACAATAATCTTTTTACCATCATCAGAAAACTTTGCTTTTACACCAGGAGATGTCGATTCAATTTTTAAAGTTGCATTTACATCAAAATCCTCTATTTCTTTTAGAGTAGTATTTCTACCAAAATTTGTAAGGCGAGTTGCATTATCGTCAAAACCAATTGCTTTCCCACTATTAAGTACCTTAAATCCAAAGTTTTTAGGATTATCCAAATTATATGAGACAGGAATCTCAAAAGAAGTTTTTGGTTTTGATTGCTTTATTTTTGGTTGTTGATTAACTTTTCTCGTAGCAACGGCAGTAACCTTGTAGTCTGTATTGATCTTAACCTTTTTCTTGAATTTTTCAATATCACCACTGTTTTCAACATTTTTAATCGTAAATGTATGACCATTCTTAACACCCAATTCCTGGAAAATAAATTTGATCTCCATGTTTTTATTGGATCCTTGTCCAAATTTTTCAAAGTTAACATTTGCAAAATCAATTTTCTTTGGTTCTGATACCCAATCAGCAGTATTAAAAATTACTTTTTCAATTTTCTCTCTAATAGTCCCAACGTAGTTCTCAACATCAACACTAATTTTATATTTTCCTTTTTCTAGTTTGAATATATGAGTTTTTGGATTTTTATCTTTATGACTATACAATGTACCAATACCTTCTTCTGGCAAATCCAGGTAAAAAGAATCTCCGGCTTGCTGTTCATAATTTGGAGTTTGTGCTATAGATTTTAATTTGTTTGTCTTATCGTCAGTGATTATAATTCTACCCATATTATCGGCAGAACCTTTGAGACCGTAGTATCCTGTCTCCTGTGCCTCAAATGTCCAAGTATTGGATCTAGGATCTCCACCATTATCAGTGTTCTCTTCTGATAAAGGAGGAAATGGTGATAAAGCAAATCTATTCATAAATTTAGACCACCGACTAGGATTTTCTAAATCATATACTGGATACCACTGTTCTTCAGCACCAGGGAATCTAGTTGTCCAGAGTGGATTATCCTGACATCTACCTTTTTGTACCGGTTTGGCTTCTGATGGAATTGGTGGATCTGGAGCATCAATAGTTACTGCAAATCCCATTGGATTCTCTTGCCAAGAAGCATCAGAAACAACTCTCTCCTGTGGATTTATAATTTTTATTTTTACTGCCAATCCCATTGGATTATCTTTAGATTTTTTATAATTGGCTTTATTTGAAGATCGAGTTAACTCAGCTCGAATACGATAAAATCCCTTTTCAAATCTTCTTACGTAAGGAGTCATTCCCGCAGAATTTCCTGAGACATTAAAACCATCTTTGTTGATTATAACCTCATCTCCACCATTACGAATATCTTTTAATCCATTTCTAGCTCTCCTATCTCCATCTGTTTCACTATTTCCAATATATAATTTGACAGCATCAGCTGCAGCGATATCAATCTGATAATCTCCAGTAACAGGAAACTCTACATGTTTCCAAGCGATAATCTCTTCTGCAAAGAAAGGATCAATTTCAGCATCATTAATAGTAGGTTCTTTAACTTTTACTTCGACAGGAACCTTTATTGGTTTTGGATTAATGCTGGTAATATTAAGTAATCCATTTTCATTGTATCCGTTTGTAATGTCATCATCAAAACCAATTGTAGTTTTGTCAATTGGTTTGAATCCGGTTTTTGGATTACCACCAATCACTTTAATACTATAGTTCTTTCCACCAGTAAAGGTACCAGAACCTCTTATTTTTTCTTTTTCTTGTATTCTAGAAACTGATCGTCTTGTTCTTCCATAACGACCATCAGGAGGAAGACCAGTATATCTCTGGATTGATGATCTTGTTAATTTTAAATCAGCATCATCAGTCTTGATAGTAATTTCTTTTGCAAAGAGGCCATCATCGTCAAATTGATTATCATCAACATCCAGTAAAAAATTAATAGTGGCGGTGCCTTCTCCGATCACTTTAAGATAAAGGTTATCACCATCTCTATCAAAAACAGCTTTAATGTCGGGAATTTCCTCAGTGAATTTCGCATCTAGAGATTTTGATTTCAGTTCTATTTTTGGTTTAAATGGAACTATTCCATAGCTATTTAAAAATGCATCCTTCTTTCCAGATCTTGGAGGAATTCTCCATAATTTTCTATTTGCTTTATCAATATACTTTACTGTATCAAAAATATTCTTAACTTGGCCCTCAACTTTGGTTCCTTTCTCAACCTTAACAATTTCATATTGAGATTCTCTTTTTTGTGCGTAGTTTTTATCAATCAAAGAAATTGTTTTTACATTTGTCCCTGTTACATTATTATTATCTTTAGAAAGGTTATATCGATAAACCATACTAAAACTATTTCTACTTCCAGTTCCTGCAATTCTAGTTGAAGTAACTACTCCATTCTGAAATCTAACTTGAAAATCGTCGTTATCGTTATCACTATTTTTTCTATCTCTAAAAATAATATTTCCAGTAATTTTAGACCCATTTTTCTGTTCAGGATTAAGTTCATCAGGATCTTTGCCAAAAGATTTAACTAAACCTGTTTCATGATCGCCGGAACCAGATATTTTGATAGTATAATCTGTATTTGGTTTTACTTCTATAAAGTTATTTCTATTGTATAACCCATCGCCCGAATCACCAGCGTCAAAATAATCCTTGGCATCAATTACAAATTTGTGATTTCCATTTACTTCCTCAAATTTAAATGCAACATTTCGTCCCTCTAAATTTTTATCTTTATAACCATGCATATAAAGATCAAAATTTTCAGAAATAAATTTTGGAATTGCCTTCTCGGAAAAAGATTTATCCCATAAAGTATCTTTAATCTTAATGCTACTAAGAGATTTGGATTTATTAATTGATCGACTATCGTCCCAAGTAAATGTAATTGTTCCATCTACTTGTTTGTTAGACTTTCCGACTAAGATTAATTTCTTTCCATCCTCAGAAAATTTCATTCGACCATTTTTCGTCGAATCAATATCAAGTCTTGCAACCTCAATGCCATCCGGATCCAAGAGCATGACCTTTTGTGCATTAGAGGAGACCTTGATCATAATCTTTTTATTAAGATCATTATAAATTACCTTATAATCAGAACCAGTATTTGCATCCTGTTCTATATCTTTTCTAGTAACCTTCGTGACTTGGGTCTCATATATCTCTTCATTCATCAAACTTACACGAATTTGATGAACTCCAGATTCAATATACTTCTTATATTTTTTGGGAGAATCGTTGGGTCCAGACATTTCAAACAATTCATCTCCATCTATAGATAAAGATGATTCTCCATCAGAAGACCCCCTGAAGATATAGTCTCCACTAAACGGAAAATTTTCTTCCCACATAAAATTATATGAAATATTGGGAAAATCAGTTCCTTCTTCATCCGAATCTGGAACTGGAGAAATAGCATACCGATTCATAAAAGAATCTCTAATCTTTGTAGGATCAGGAACTCTCTCACTTAACCGATAGAAGAGATCAAAAGTACCCCTCCCAACATCTTTAAGTTGATCTGACTTTACCTTTTTAGGCAAAGAATTTTTATCACGAAGACTTACTTTAAATGTTTTGGTTTTTCTACCCTCTCTACTGTTCTGATCAAATTCTACTCCATCAATAACAACAAGACTCATAGCCTCTCCATTGCTAGATGAACTTGGATTGTCATCCCATTTTGCAACGACATCAAAAGATCCCTTACCATGACCAGTTGCGATGATATGTGACATATCATCAGAAAACTTTACTTTAATGTCTCCAGCAATATTCCTAATCTCAATGCTATTATCGTCTTTATCATCTCTAGGGGAATCCAAGAAGACAATTTTTGTAGGATTTTCTAAGTAGTTTGATGCGTGTGGACCTCTTCCATTTGTACCCGGAGGAGTATATGAAATTTCGTATATAGATTGTGTGGATTGTTCAATATCTGGATTAGGTATTTTCTTATTAACAGATGTTTGACTTCTACTTTTATTCTTAGCAGTAAACTTTCCTCTAGGACAAGTCAATTGCACATCGTCATTATCATTGGTCGATCCCGTTACGTCCGCAAAAATAGTAGATCCCTGCGCATAATTATCACCCTTTTGAATCCTTAAAAGTTTTTTTTCCTCTCCAGTTTGACCAAATGAACTTTTTGTCAACAATCCTTGTTCTAATATGAGATCATTTTTGTATTGAGAATTTCCTCTAGATTCTGATATAACTTTATATGTTGTCTTACGCTTTATTCTCTTAGTAGATTTTCTTGTTTTGCCACTCCTGTCTTGGTGCGTTATTCCCTTGATAGTAAATGTATGGCCGTCAACAACCTCTTCATCATTATCATCAACTTCAACAAATCTAAATCTTATATCTCTATTTTTATCAGAACCTTGTCCATAAACTTCAAATTCAATATCAACATACCCATCATCTTTTTTTGCTCCCCATGTAGGATGTTGAACATCATATTTTATTCGAGTTGTCTCTTCTGGGCCAATAACTTCTAGAGGACTATATCCTCTACTGTTCCACCAAGGATATTGAACCCTACTGAGAGCATCCAGATATTGATCAATTTGTCTCTGAATAGGATCCTCCCCTAAGTTTTTATATGTTGTTGGATCCCATTCGCCAATATCTCTTCCATTAGCATCATACCTTCTACCAAATCCAATAGAGCCACCTTCCTCTACAATCTCAAAATCTTCAAATTGATCTCTCTCCCCAAATGTCATTTCAGTCTCTTTTGGACCACAAAGATCCACTTCCAATAATCCTTGGGTAGAAAATCCTCTATCATCAACAAACTTTGCAAAAGGTGGATATTGAAATCCAAATCCACCCTCAACAAGATCAATAGAAAGTAATTGATTTCCATTCATGATAGGATTGGCTTTAATCCCAACTCCACCACCACCAAAAAATTCTACCCTGGGACTCTTTTTAGAGTAATCTTTATTTTTTTCCTTTAGACCCTCTACAGGATTACATTTCGTTGATTTTGCACCTACCTTAGGTTTTACTTTTTCGGGGTCAAGATTAATTACTTCATTGATATTTAAATATTTTACACCATCTCTATTCTCAAGAATAAAAGTTTTACCGGGATCATCCCTGGCAACTCTTTTTGCTTCCTTTATTGATACGTTCTTCACATACGCCTGCTTTTTGTCAATATATCCAACACGGATGTTTGACTTCTTAGTTTCAGAATCAATTTCATTAGACTTCTGAAAGATATTAAATTTTGCTTTATTTTTTTTATCTTTCATGTTGTCAGAAAAATTATCATCTCATCTATATGTTTATATTTATTATCAAAATTCCAACGCATCGTCAAGACCAGATCGATCTCCTGCTTTGGCCTTAGCAAGTTCATCATCAACATCATCAGTTGTATATGAAACATCTGGTTGAGTTGGTCCTGGTTCTAAATATCCAATATCCTCTTTCTCTTCATTATCATTGGGGTCTTCCTCAACAGCATCGGCAACTGATTCAATACTCTCTATATCAGATTTAAACTGACCAACACTTCCCGAAGCAAATTGATAACAATCAGACACTGACGCTAGTGGTTTAACACTACACCCAAGAATATCGAGTTCAAAATTTCCAAATTGTAATGCAGAGGTTAGATTTCCACCAATTCCACCGATTCCTGAAATAAGATCATCTATAGCATCATCGACACCGGCAAGTTCATTTTGCATATCACTCAAGAAATTATTAATATCATCCAAAATACCATCATTTACTCTTCCAATTTCTTCTTTGTTTTTCTTGATAACCTCAGCAACTACAAACTCTGCATGACATGGAGGAACCTTTGGGCTTGTTCTTTCTTCAGGGGGTAGAGAAGCAGCAGCCGCTTCAAGGTCATCAAGGTTAAAAGTATTAGCTAGAATATCTCCCAGCATATCACAAAGATTGTCAGATAGTTTGGAATACACGCAAGATACCGCAGACAAAGACTGTTCCTTCACATCTGCAAACTGAAATCTCAAGTGAGAAGGCATTGCAGAAACAACATCCGTCATGGCTTCATTCATTACTTTATTAGTATATTCCATCATCTTATCGGTTACGACTTTCATATACTTTGCCATCTGACAACCAAGTTTTTTCATATATTCTTTCATATCACCAGAATTATTAATAGCACCAGAGGCATCATCAACAAAACTTTTAGCAGTGCTTAGATATCCATCTAGTTTGCCAACCAGATTATCAAGAAGAGTTTGAATCGCCTTCATAGCAGATGAAATAGTTTCATCAGGATCTTGAGGTTTCATCAAAGGAATACATTCCCGATACTTATTCGATCTTCTTACATCTGCAATAGTTTGTACGTGAACAGAATCTCCTGCACTTTCATTTGTAAAATTTTTAGGTGGATCTGGATTATCTGGTTTATAATCTTCAGATCCACCAGATCCAGAGTTTGGACTTGTTAATAGTCCGGAGTTTGGGGGTCCGTCTTCTGTATTTTCTTTTACTTTTGCTGTAGATGGTTCTCCAGTTTCTGGGTCTATTGGTTTTGAGTGGCCACTTGTTCCAAGAGTTCCTGGTTTTTCATTCGTAACCCTATCATTTTTACTTTCCTTTGATAGTGGAGTAGAAAGATTATTGCCCAAGACTCCCATGATAACAGGAATCTGCTGGTCTTGACCATCCATGAAAAAACCAAACACCATCATCCCCTGACGAAGATTTGATGTTTGGCTTGATCTTGCTTGACCACCTCCAGCAGTAACTGGATACATTATCTGAGCCCAAGGAAGTTGTTCAGATGGAACTACAGATTCTCCCTGATCATGAAGTCCAATAATACGTACTTTATATCTCTCTCCCCATCCGGGGATAGATTCGGTACCAGAAAACTTTCCAGGATTTTTGTTACTTCTCCATGTAGAATCATCAGCAATTTGCCCTACCCACCAGAGAAAACTGCCTCCCAAAAAACCAGGATTAAATAAACTTCCACCTTCCATTAACTATTAATCCTCATATAACTTACACTCAACTGCCCAGGGTTCTTCATCGCAAAACATTTCAAAATCTGTTGGATCATGATGGTCGCCTGCTTCGATATCTTTCTCATGTTCCTTAGCGTATCTCTCAAGATGAGATAGTTCATCTTCAATATGACGACGACGCTGGGGTGAAATATTTGGATCTTCTAAAATTTTATGATCTTCACTAATGTGTTGCTCGATTGTTCGTTTTTCTGTCATTGTAGTTTACCGTTAGATAGAGGTAGTGTGATTTCCCTTTCTTCCAAAAGAATCTCTGACTAAGGTCAATTCAGTACGGAACTCTTTTGGTGTAATATAGTGACATAAATCTGATATAATATATAGTCCTCCAGATTGTCGATCTACTTCATCAGATTTTTCAGCATTCAACTGAGGAGCATCAACGAAGATGAGATCTCCAACATGAAGTTCAAAGTCACCGGGTATTGTAATAGAAACTTGAGAACTAAAGAACTGATTATACCTCATGAAGGACTGGTTAACAATTTCTCCATGACTAAAGTTTTGATCCTGTGACTTTTCTAACTGCTGCTCAACACTTCCTTCAGGAAAGGTTCCAGTGTCTAAAACAAAATAAGATGTGCGGGTATAGTCAATGTCAAACTCCGGGTTAAACTTTGGCAATTTTTTACCAGAAGTCTTTACATTTTCATCATCAGCTTTATTTTTCTTGACCTCATAAAAAGTATTAAATGGGTCAAATAGAACACTTCTATTTGAGTATGTTCCCATTTTAGATTTTTGTTGTACATTAATCAGATTAGAATTATCAAACTCTAAAACATTTCCATCATACCCAGCAGGAACTTGCGTATCTGGGGTGTTGTTATAGATGTAAGATTTTTTTTGTTTTTGTTTATTCTGATTCAAAAGCCCATCAATTGATTTATACTTATATCCTTCTGCAGTTTCAAATAAAAAGTATCCAGCACTCTTCCCCAGTGTCTGGTGCTCAGAGGAAACTGACTGCTTAGATAACCAGTTTAATAGGACTAGAGGTTTCTTATGATATGCGGTAAAATTGCGATTATTAATTGTTGGTTCAATATCAAGTTCTTTTTCAGTCTCTAAATCTTCTTTCAGTATTTTTTCAACATTGTCAGAAATTAATCCGTAGAATGTTCCTGCTATAGACATATTTTGACTCTTGATATATTCTTTTGGTCTCAGATCCAAAACAATTAAATTCTTACGACTATCTTCGTGCATTGGCGAGAAATCATTAACATATAAAATCATTTCCTTTTTTCCACCAAGAACTATTTCTTCTTCATCATTTAAGTTTTGTGCAAGTTCTAGATTCACCATTTCAGTTCCGGTTAAGGGAAAAGTTTCCTTAATTGTTTTTCCACCCAGTTTTTCTGTGGATCCAGTATCTATAAATGATAGTTTAACCGATATTGAATCCATCATCAAACTTTCAAAGTAACACAGTTCGGTGATGGAAGAGACCAAATCAATCTCATGTTTACCATCGTTTGATTTTATAACTACACTTTTGAGTGCTGACTCTGCAGAATTTCTTGATCGTATTTTTGACATTTAAAAGTACCTCTTATTACTATTTAACTCTATAACCAAAGGAGAGGTTCTGACCAGTCTTCCTTGGTTTGTCCACCACCAGCCATAAATTGGCTCATACCACTTCCTCCAGATTCTTCCATAGGTTCTTCTTCAGATTCCTTTTCGATAATGATTACCTGAGTTTGTGCATTTTCATATGATGCATAGTCTTCAAGAACTTCAATAGATTTTAGACCCTCTGCTCGATTAAGTGCTTCCAAGAAACCTGGATATTTTCCCTTCAAAGCCTCAAAGGAGTCCGCATCAATAACAAACTCTTTTCCTTCTTCACCAATCATTGCCATGTGAGGTGTTGCTAGAGTCTCTCCACCTTCTGCATATGCAAGATCTCCGTGACCCGTCATGGCAATATGTTTACCAGAACTATCAAAGATATTAGCACTTTTACCATAACCACCATAAAGAGCACCCACTTTTGTTGTACCACCAAAGTCTGGCAATAAGATTTCTGCTTTCTCTGTAGACGGGTGATACAAATCTCTGATTCCAGTAGCGGGGATGTAGTAATCAAATGGTAAAAATCCTTCTGCTCTCATGAACGTGGAGTGACTATGAGCGTCAATAGCACTCTGCATTAATGCCCTTTTCTCCTCTGCATCTAAATCAGACTTATATGCCTTCAGTCTAGAATATCCTTGACCGGAGAAAACAATCTCTCTACCTTTTGCTGCATATGCATCTGCCAGTTTATCCATTGCAGATATTATTCCACCCATTCCAAGACTGCTATGGAACTTAGTATCAACGTGATAAGCAGCACCAGCACCAATTCTATCATATCCAGCAGGTCCAGTAATCATTCCCTTAGCAGATGTTCCAGCAGCGGTTTGTCCATCACCCTCATCAGGTATGCTAGTACCACCCTCATCATTTCCTCTCAGTTCTGGTTGGCCATCACCGCCGCCCATACCACCGCCTCCGGTGTCACCACCTATAGACTCACCAGACCCACCCCAAGCAGTACCATTTGCACCAAATATACTGCTCACAACTCCACCTTTACCAAATATATCTGGCAAAAACGATTTTGCTATGTGTGGAACTAAAAATGGCAATCCAGGTAGAGTAAGTAATGCAAGATTTGGTACTTTTACCAGTTTTCCATCCTCAAGATATTGAGAATCTTCTTTTACACCTAGGAACTTTGCAGCTTGACCCAGTGCCCATGGTAGACCTACACTAAACATTCCAAATCCTAGTTTTATGTCTGGAACATCAATTGTTGGGAAATTTTTAATCAATCTTCCAAACCCCTCCTTAACAAACTGAGCGGCCATACCAGCAAAATCAAATAGCATCTTTACAGAATCAGTCAATCCCTTCATAAACTTTTCGCCTGCTGCTTTGGGATCCTTTTCAAGTATCAGTGTGTATAAAACATCACCAATAAATGTGCCGATAGTAGATCCTATCAAAGTTCCAACAACAGGTATTGGTATAAAACTTCCAGCAAATCCACCAAGGGCAGCCCCAAGACCTTTAAATGCTGCTTGACCCAAAGGTTCTCCTGCAAGTAAAGATGACACTGCAACAATCAAAGAACCTACAATCGGAACTCTAGAAAATCCTGCTCCAAGTTTTTTGATTACGGGACCAATAGCCTTCATTGCTTTTGGACCCAATGTTTTACCAACAAATCTCGTAGTGGTCCTACCAAGACCTCCTTTCATTATTTGACTTTTACCAAGTCCAAGACGATTAGCTGCTGCTTGCCCAGCTGAACCAAATTTTTTCTTGGCAGCATCTGCCCCAAATCTCTTTGTATATCTTTCTATTGCTTCTTTACTCGTCCCCTTTACAAGTCTCCTTTGTGCTTTTAATCTTGCTGCTTTTTCAAGCATTTTTTTCTTAGCACCAGAACTCTTTCCAGTTATGGGATTTCTTCCTAATGCAGCAAAGACGCTCCCAACAATTAAGAAAGCATTAAATAGATTTGTGAGTTGCTTGGTGAGACCATGAAATCTTTCGACAGCTTCTTCTCCAGATTTTTTCTGTAAAAAATTCTCAGCCCATTGATATGCACGGAGACCTACAGAAAGAGCAGATCCTAATATATCAACAAATCCAAGAATAAAATTAGAAGCCCATTCTACTGCCGTACCAATTACTTTAATAATTCCCTCAAGTTTTGGCGCATGATCAACAAGTCGCATGAGAATGAATCCAAGAGCAACGTTGGTAATAAAATTACCGATGGCACCAAAGATTCCCATTTTTGGTAGTTTTAATTTATTTTTATCGGGTTTCTCCTTATCATCTTTTTTCTCAAGTTTCTCTTCTCTTTTCTTTTCTTCTTCTAATTCTCTTTGTCTATTACGTTGATCAATCAGATTCTTATCAGCAGCAAGAGTTCCCTTTAGCAAATTATCAATCTCTATAATTTTTGTATGGATAGTGATAACTTTATCGCCAGCATCCATTCCATCTGTAGAAGGAAC
>Ga0208763_1000216_pt1 | contig 12535 bp, 5 predicted proteins | sample ETNtaG_20_FD_185756 | JGI IMG/M metagenome (GOLD analysis project Ga0208763, IMG submission 185756) | Marine microbial and viral communities from oxygen minimum zone, Eastern Pacific Ocean - ETNP201306PF45B (SPAdes) (version 2) | ecosystem: Environmental > Aquatic > Marine > Oceanic ... | reverse complement strand
TTCGAAATATAAGCTTCTTTCATTTTAGAGTGCAATTAAACGAAAGAAGATTTCGTATATAATTAAGTATCATTAGAATTAGAGGTCACTTCCTTCCCACCCGGTTGAAAGCGTCAAAAAGAAAGCGAGCAACCTGGCGATTTATGTATAAAATGAGAGGATAAGGGCTCAGACCACCTAGAACCTAGTTAATTTCGAAGATCATATTAAGATTGATAAGTATATGAGGGTTGTCAACAGAGGAAACCCTCAAAAACTTTCAAATCTCAATGGATATATGATATATATCCTTCAAAAGAAGGATTTAGTTGTCTGAAAGTATATTCAGATCAATAAGTATAGTTCAGAGAGATTCCATAGGAATCTACTGAACTTCAAAATTTCTTACCCTGAGTGGCAAAACACGATGAATTTCCCAACATTTAATTTTAATATATAAACAGCATACGAGTATATATATTAAGATTGATAAGTATGATGGGAAATTCAAACGTGGTAAATCTGAGCTCCCCGAGGGGAGCTCAGAATAGTTGTTGTTGGGTGGCCCTTGGGGCAAAGCTTTGTTGGGTGGCCCTACATAATTTTAGGGTTCACCTAGGTGAGATCAATGTTAATATGATCTCCAAAATCAACAAAATTAGGGTAGGTCATCCTGGCCCGACTTTCGTATTGGTATAAATATATCTGAAAAGCAGAATTTTATAAGCTCAGACTTCTAGAATATTGAGTTTGATAGGTATTGATATAGAATTCTTTTAACTGGAAAAAAGCTTCAAAAACAAAAAGCTTTGATATGGAAGAAAGAGATAACGACTTATTATCGAAACTCTACTGAGAAAAGAATTATATCAATAATGAATCTAGGTCATCTCAGCTATGGACATGGTCATATGAACTAATAGGGAAATGATAATACAAAGTAATGTGTAAGATCATTAGACCCATGTCAAAGTAGAAGCACGGAAAGAAATCTTTGTGCTACAAATTTAAATGAAAGTTTCATAAGAAACTCAACATTTTTACAGGGTGTTCAGATATTATGGTTTTGTATACACAAACAATGTAAACAATGTGGTTACCAATGTAATCCTCGAAAGCCGAAAAAAGCAAAATTCAACTATGAAGTGAAGAAGCATTTTTACGGGAAGGATAATTTAAGCATGAATACTTTTGCAGAGCAAAGTAATATATGGATACAATGAATGTTCCAAAAAAAGTAGCTTGAAGGAATTAGCGCGCTATATCTAGCGACTAAAAATCACCATTTCGATGATTAGTTGATACAAGTGAATATCATGATGGTGGGGAAAAACAGATTTGTGGGTTTTTACAGTCAGTAAAGAAAATCTGTAACTAAATGGCTCATCGGATACAAAAGGGAGAAAATGTAAACGAAGAATGGAGTACAATTACAAGGGACGAAAAAGCTAAAAAGCTGCCTTAAGTACTCAGAAACACATTTAGTAGTTTAACACCTATAGTGATTTTGGGAATTGAGGCGAAAAAAGCTTCAAAAACAAAATCAGAGTAAGGAAGATTGGAGGATTTTGAGTAAATCTTAAACAAAACTTTTCCGTGTTTTGGCTCCAGATCTAATGAAGGTGAAAACTTTGGTTTAATCTAGCCTGAAAGGATGAGAAAAACTGCCATGGAAAGGAAAGGTACGAAAAAATAGTACCTCAGTAAATCTCAGTAAGATTCCCCACTTACTCCCTAGGCATAAGATTTTGGAAAAATATTTAAGCTTTTGTATAGTAAAGACATCTAGGAATAGACCATTTCAAGATGATAAGAAAAATATGCATATCAAAATGGTTGAATCCAATGCATATCTTTTAAGCCTGAGAATGAATTTCCAAAAAGAATTTAGTGCGAGTCAATAAAGACATGCTTTCCAGAAAAGTACGTCTGTGCAAGCTACCGTTTTAATCAGAAAAACATAGTGCTAAAGCATGTACAAAATAGTATTCGTTTGTGGGCAAACAAATTAAAGCAACTAAATGAAAAGGGTATAAATTCTGTTTATATGATTTTATATGATTCTATCAAAGAGAAACATGAAAAACAGAAAGTGTAGTAAACCCCCCTGATTTTCTTAGTAAGAAAAGCAGGGGAACATGCAACAGCAAACTGAAGAGCATATTCAAAGGTCTAACCCAAGCACAAGTGCTGCTGTGGACCTTAACCAAACCAGAGGTGATGAATAGCAGAAGCAAAACATCTATTTTATATGAATCTGGTACAAGGCTCAAATGTGGGTCAAAATTTTCTTCAAGAAATTTTGATTAGGATAATAGGACAGGTTGAAATGGAGTTTTGTATGAATTATTCTAAAAGAAAATTCAAATAGTTTGAGTAGGAATACTCTGAAAACGAAACTTCCAAAGAAACATGTTGAACAACAAGTGCAGAAAATTCCCCTATTGTTCTCAGTAAAAAACAGTAAAGAATACTGCTTTCTACAAGTAGAAAATAGGGGAACATGCAACATCAAGTTGAAGAGCATGCTCACAGGTCTAACCCAAGCTGAGTAGCTGCTGTTGACCTGAACCTGATACAGGGTAATAAATAACGCAAATAAAATATCTTTGTTATACCTGTTTGTTAGCAAACCCAAATGTGGGTTAACTTTCAATTGGAAAATTTTGTTAGGTTATTGTTTTGAAGTGTCCTAAAAGGATATTCAAGCAATAAAGTCATGGTTTTTCAATCGAATCTTTCAAAGAAGATGAAAAACAGATACTGAAGAAAATCCCCCTAATTTTTTGTAGGGAGCAACGAGAAGGTTGCTAGCTACAAGTAGAAAAGCAGGGGGACATTCAACAGCAAGCTGAAGAACAAAAGGGTCAACCCAAGCTTAAACAGCTACTGGTGACCCTAACCTGATAGAAGGTAATAAGTTCCAATAAATAGACACCCCTCTTTATACCTCTGTAGCACAGAATGCGAATGTGGGTTAAAATTTTATTATAAAATTTTAATTTTGCAATGGGATAACGCCATAGTTTAAGAACAGATTAGAGTCTTAAACATGAGTATATGGAGGTATACAGAAATTTTGTTTGAATTTGCCTTAAAAGGAAAAACAAGACAAAATGGAGTACTTTAATATTGAGATTGCAAACTCCAAAATTTTTTTGGGTATTAAAGCAAATATGTGGAAAGTTAAAAAGAACTAATCCAGGAACAATATTAAAGGATATTGCAATTAGTTTTGGTAAAATATTATTTCCAAAAATATTTGCATCACATGGTCAATTTCTTCATGAGATCACCGTAGATAAATGGGGCATTAGAGGTGATGTGTGTGAGAGAGTGTTTTCTTAAAGAAAAACTCATGATAGTATTGTGGGATTATATGAAAATCCAAAAATACTTATGACAGAAGAAGAAACTAGCCAAATAAAAACACGGAAGAAGGATTTGTCATAGATTAAATAGTGTGCTGAAGGTATTAGGGAATGTGGGAAAAATCCACATAGTACAGTTGTAACAGAATCACTATTTGTATGGAAAAATATTTCCAATATTAGATTTCTACAAAGGATATCCTTTAGTATTGTTCCTTCAAGTGTTTTATCATTGCAACGGAAACAGAGCAAAAAAGGGGCGTTATTTATTGGACTTCTAATAATGAAATTATCCAAAAAAAGTGGTAAACCCTAAGAAGCTCAGCTTCCCAAAAGCTTTTGAAGTTGCCGTTTAAAAATAAATTTTTAACGGAATATATTAGAGCAAGTTGAACTTGTCAAATGTAGGTTAAATAAGCTTTTATAGATTTGGTACAAATAGTAATGATATTACCAAAAAGTTTCTATGTTGCGGTTCAGAGCCGTGACCGAAAGCTATTTCAAAATCAAAAGTAAATATGTACCTTGAGGTGAAATTGCATTGTGGGACAATGAGTGATGAAGTACACTGAGCTGTTACTAGAATACTTGATAAGATTCTGAAGCTCGTCCGGTGTAATTGTGTTGTGCCGAGGGACTCTGTCCGTTGGGGGGATCCAAATACTGGATTCCTGCGGCAACGAAGTGGCGTTGATGAAGAGTGGCTGAAATTGCCTCAGTGGCAGTTCTCGTAGCTCTGCTTCACCTTCTAGGCCTATGAGATGGAGGATGTCATGGTGCCAACGGGAGACTCCTTCCAGGGCCTTGGGCTCTCCGAGTTCTTCACTGGAAGTTAAAATTACATCTCAAAACCAAAAAGAAATAGGTTAGTCCAATTGGTCAGAGAAAATGTAAAAAATTTTTTACTTCCTCTGGGAGTTGAACCCAGTTCATTAAGTAACAATGAATTACCAAAAGGAAGCCCAGGGTAGGGGTGTAATGTACACCGGGGGAAGGGGAGACTATCTGTTGTATCACTTTCCAAAAAGAGTTTATACAAAAGACACAGACGGACAAAAGCAATTAAAAAAGAAAATTGTATTAATTAGGAAAGTGAAAGAAGTCACAAATAGGGGTTAGGAAGTGTTTTGGAGAAGGGAGACAAAAACTAAAGCACCAGGGTCAGTGGTGTCGGCCATTTTGTCAGAAGCTTGCCTGGCAAAAGCTTGCGCAGCAATGATGCGACGTTTTTCCGCACGTTTTGCGACGTAATGTTCTGAGGAGGCTAAAGCCCTATGACAGGCTGTAGCTTGAGAATAGTTTAATGGTAAACCAAATTCGTCGAAGGAAATGTTCATATAGCTACTGCGAAAAACATGCCAAGTGATTTTTTTATCTTGTGGTAAAATATTTAAATCCTTCAAAAAGGTAATGAATTTCGCAAAGCGTGACGAAAGCATTGATGTGGAAATTGGTTTTCCTCTGCTATTATGGATGAAACCATCATAGCGTGAGACTCCTTGAGAAAGTCTATGAAAAGCACGGTGGGGACAAAACTCAGGAAAACTGGGAAAGCCAGATATATATTTCCATTGTAGTTTATCACCAGTGGCAGATTTTCCGTCCCATACTGTAACTCTTAGAAGATCAGCATCTTGAAAAAAGCCTGCTGACGCGTGTGACAGGTGGACAGATTCTGAAATTCTTAAGGCCCCCCATAAAGATATGACAGCCATATCATAAATTTGGGAAGCAGAAAAAGGTCGCCAATCGAAACGTTTAATTTGTTTCAAAAGAACCTGCATTTGTGACCAAGAAAGTGGTTCGCTACCGTTTTTCTCAGATTGGAGGCGTTTTTTAAGTTCTCTAATCGTGGAAAAAACTTTTTCATGAAAATGTTCATGCGTTCGATGGAAACGGCGGTTGAACCAAAGAAAAGCATTCACACCCTGAATGCATGTATCAATATTGACTCGAGAAAGCCTATATCTGAAAAAACGTTCAAGGTGGACAGCAGAAATATTGAAATTTCGCATATTGCGGAAAATCTGTTTGACTGAAAAGCCAGTAAATTTAGAAAAACCTCTAATGTGACTCATATATTGTGTAATAGTATTGAATCTACCCGTTGCGGTACATTGAAAAGCCATTTGCCAGACCCTGTTATCATAGATTAAATCATTGATAGCAGCGAAAAATTTTGGTCGAAAAAAAGAAGCTTTTTGGGATAAAATACAACGGGCAAAAGTTTGAGCCCTAGGAACAGAAATATACGTTCCGATAACTGGGGTATTTAATACAGAAATTTCTGGTGTATTAAGATTGAAACCCGAGTAAGAGCAAGAGGTTTTTTCCAAAATGGCTTGGATCGTAGAGGGTTCGGATAAAATTTGCTTAGTACACATGATAATGGAGCAGTTTATAGGCTCGGAGAAATCAATCAGGGCTTCCGTTTGGTAAGTCATGGGACATAAAAATTTTCCCCGACAATTAAAAGTATCCCACCATAAAAATAAATGGGCGTTACTTTGACCAAAAGAGTCGCCTCCCGTCTTCGCGGGAAAGAAAAGAAGCCGCTGAATCATTTCCCTGCCTTCCGCTGTGCCGAACATGCTACTCGTATGAAATTTCATCAAGCTTTGGAGTGGCCCACTATATACTGCACAGGAGCTCTGCCCTTTATGGGTAGGAGACACGGAATACAAATGCTTCGTCGAGACTCCGTCAAAATGACGAAGAATTTCCGAATGTGGGCCCACCATCTGAGAAATCAAAAAGGAAATAACAGAAGGAATAATGATTTCCAAATCTAAAAATTCAGAAAAATCTTCTTCAGAGTTACTTCTATGAGCTGTAAGCTCTTCATAGAAAGTATTAATATTATCCTTCACCGAAGCTAACTTAGTAGCATGGACTGGGATATAAGAGAAATGACTTTTATCAACGCTAAAAATTGTCATTTACGAGTGGTTTCTCCATAAGACATGTTCGGGAGGTGAGGTCGGTGACAAAATAAGGAGTTAGCAACTCCGGAAGACGTGATTGAAGTTTTCGCACGCGACTTTCCGTCGAGAGATAAAATTTGTCTGTATTAGACAGGCTCTTGGGGACGTCAGTGCGCTGCGTACTGGATGGCTGCCACTCAAACAGGTAATAAGGTAGATTTTGAAAAGCAAAATCATGTCCTTGAAAATCTGAAGCCTTAAATTCGAATTTGAGAACAAAATCATGTGAAAAAAGGCTTTGAAATTGTGTAAGTTTGGGACAGAACAAAAAATGAGAACAAAAAAGTTCAGAAAACAAAGCGAAAAGCTTTGAATATAAAGTTGGAGGGAGGTTCAACGGGATGATAACATTTAACCTCAAATCAAAATAGTGTGTTGGATTCAAAAGTGCTTCAGAAACATCTAAAGGAGAGAAACTCTGATAGTTTGTTAGCTCTGAAAATTTTCGTGCCGCTGAGGGGCACAAGGAAGGGATAAAATATCTAGTGCAGCTATCTGCAAGTTTCCCTAAAATATTCTCACGAGAGTGATAAGAGATGGTAAAAGGCATACCCCAGGATTCCAAAAAGGAAAAAATATTTTGAGCATCATAAATAGCTCTAAAGGAGTTGATTTTACCAGTAGTGAGCTGGATTGCTAATGGGAGACTATCAGTAAAAAGTTTCAAAAAGAGTTTCTGAGCAGGGAAATGATTATCCAAAAAAGCTTTTGCTGTTCGAAGAGCCATAGATTCAAAAGCAAATCTCTCATTATCCGTGGAACTACTCTCTAATTCCGAAAGAGGGGAATGAAAGGTTAGCGTAGAAGGCAGCGGCATAGCCGATTCAAAAAGCTTAATGGAGTTCTGGGTGATTGTAAGACCCCTGCCAATGTTACTAGCATCTACTGCGATACTTACCGAAGGTAAATCTGAGAAATCTTCCTGGATTTGTTTGGGAAGCAAAGATTGAAGAAAAAGGTCAAAAAGTTTTAAAATCCATGGTCCAAAATTATCCGAAAGAGGAACTGTTGGGGAGCTGGATCTCAGAGGGGCTAGGATTTGGATTACAGATTTCAAAAAAGAATTCAATAATTTGATTTCAAAAGCAGTGTCCAGTCCTAAACCGAAACTGTTGATTTTCCCCTGAAGGGTTTCAGCTTGGGAGAGTGAGATAGTCCCTTTGGAGAGGATGTTAGTAACAATGTGACCAAATTTTTCAAGTTTCCTAGCTTGAATGAAAGTGCCTTCGGCAGTGTTCCAAAAGCCAACCCAAGGTTTCTCAACTGAAGGTTGAAAATCACATTTTTGATTCACCAAAAGACAGAGTGCAGAAAACAAAAAGGCAGTAAAGGACCTAATGCATGAAGCAGTTTCAATCCAATTGGTATCATTAATGTTACCAACTTGGATGATTCCATCATCAATCCAGAAAGCACAGAGTGTGAATAGGTTGAAAAGGGAAGTGATGAAACCGACTAGATGGGTAATAGCGAAAGGGACATCACTTTCGCCGAAAGTTTTTCCCAAAGGAAGCCAGTATTTAAAATGCCCATTTTCAACAGTTCTGAAAGCGAAAAAACGCATATCTTTAATCAAATGCCGCAATTGATGCCAACAAGAACTAAAATCTGTGATGATAAAAGCAGAACCCTCATTAGCAAGGGTACAAAAATTGAAAGCGGTAAAAAGAGTAAAACTAATAGCCATGATGAACCGATTAACCAATCTAAGATCGTGTATAGAACGAACTTTACCAGAGCTTTCCCTATCAAAAAGTGGAGCGCAACAATGTACTAAATTTCTGGGGATTGGTAAAAGAAAAGACATGTCTAAAAATTTTTTTACGGCTTTCATAGTTGCTTCTGAACTATCCTGGAACTTATCGTTCTTGGTGGATGGTTTGACATCAAAAGTGGGGGGTCTGGCGCTACATTGCCAGAAGACAGGGATGCCAAAGGCAATCCACTGGAGTACGTAAATAGGACATGCCAAGGCGTACCAAAAAGGTAAACCTTGGCGTAATTGAGAAAAGCCTGGTTCGACGAGGTCGGCCGAGACTTTATTGATAAGAGCAAAATTTTTCCATCTAGTGGAAAAAGAGTTAGCTCTAATTTCAATCTCAGATTGCAAATTGGTAACAAATTCTATAATGGAAGTAGAGGGATGCTTAGGAATGAAAGAGGGTGCTCGTTGAAGTTGAAGCAAAAAAGTATTTAAGGCCTTATCTTGACGTGTGGTAAGGCCTAAAGATTTAGAGGAGCGGGTACGCATCCAACAATATTTAGAATCATGTCCCATTTTTCCACAAATGGTACAAAGAAGATCCTGAGTAGGAACTCCACCTTCAGTAATTTTAGAATCATCACCGCACATGGTATTATACTGAGAGTAAGAAATCATGGATTTCTTCTTAGGAGTAGGAAAAAGAGTTTTAGGAAAAAACTTTTGTATAATGGGTGCAGGGAGAAAATGAAAAGCAACTGAGGTAGAGTCAAAAGCAAATGATTTTCGGATGAATTGATTTACTTTCACAGGTGGAAAAGACGGGCATTGGAAACGAGATTCTAAACGTTGCTGTTCTAAATCAAAGGCTGTTCTCAAATGAGATTCAATAACAGGAATAAATTCCGAGTTAGAAGTTGTGGGACAATTTGCAATCAAAGATTGGGAAGTAAGTGGAACAAAGCTTTCAATGACAGAATTTTCCAACGAAAAACAACCATCAGGTTGATTAGAAACCAAAACATGTGGCGCGTTAGAAAAATTTACAAAAATTAGGATACACTGAAAGCTGCAAAATTCCACAGGATTAGAGAGTAAAATAGTACCATGCTTGGGGTTATTCAGAAATGTTGGTAGAAAAACACTGGAGTCCAGAAAAGGACAAACAATGATTATGGAAGCATAATTTGTGAAACTGATTCTGAAAAGTCGTTTTAGGGCGAGATCCAAAATATCTGGAACAAAAGGGAGCCAGACAATAGTATTTGGTAGAAGTGCTTTTGTAGAAAAGACATCCAAAATGGAATCTTGCGACATTTCAGGTTTCCAAATAAATTGCTTAGAAATAGAGAAAAAGACGTGTGAGTTTCCCCAGGGTATGCCTTCTAGAAAAATAGAAAAAGCTTTAGGTAATGTGTTACTAGAAGAGATAAAAGGGGTTACCCATAACATCCCAGGCGGGGCCCATGCAGGATCCGTTGGCGGCCGTGCCTGAAAATTCGGGTGAGGCGGCTTGGGTCCTCGTTGGTTAAGAAATTTCTTGCCCTTTGAGCTGGTCTTCTTACGGTGCGGAGACTTCGCAGGTGGTTTGGGGGGTTTCTGCGCGTCTGGACCGTCCGGTTTTGAAGTTTCCAACTTCGGATCGGGCTTGGGTTTCGGGGAAGGGGTGGACTTAGTTTTGGGAGCGGCAAAAACGGCTTCCGGTATGGACGCATCCACCTGTACTGGTTTATCGTCCAAATCCGAAGGTTCCTGGCTCAAAATTTGCATCGGAGGCAAGGGAACAGCAGGAATCGGAGAAGGACTTGGTTCATTAGCGAGAGCATCCACGCTACTGTTCATAAAGTCCGAAGTATAGGTATAGTCGGACCAGCGTTTTTGCTTACGTTTTCTCAAAGTCAAAAATGGTGTAGAGGAAAACGGAGAAAATGAGTGTTCAATGTTAACCTCGGGAGAGTGTGAAGTAATAGAGTCGCGAATTTTGGGATCAATCCCAGGTGTAGAAAGGGACACCTTATCAGAAAAAGATTGTGGTTGAGATGCTAGTTGCTATTGGGATTTCTTAGGACAAAGAAAATTTTCTCGAATCCCATGCTGACGCTTACAAGTTTGGCAAAACCATGATGAACCCTTTTTCGGATTAGGATTTCCAAAATTGTGTTTTCGCTTAGTACCACCTCGACCACGACCCCTACCGCGACCTCTTCTGCCTCGGCCTCTACCGCGGCCTCTAGACCCAGTGCCTTTGGTTCCACTAGGAACCGTAGATTTTGGGGAGGTATGAAGTGGAACGACAGAGATTTTCTTGGAAGCAAGATCCCGACTCTTTCTTTCAAAATCTGAAATATTAGCAGGTTTTCCCTGCATGCTAGCCTTCGGTGGAAGGGAAACAGAATCGTCCGTATGAGACGAAGAAAAAACTGGGTGATCCCACATAAGTTTTAAAACGTCGTTGATCATATCTTTATGTTTCTTAGTAGCGACTTTGGTGTCAGCGTGGCCAAGTTTATCAACTCTGCTTAAAAGGGCATAATGGGGTTCCATAACATCAGCTAGGATAAGCCGACCGGTTTTGATAGCGTCTATAACTTCGCGGTCTTTGGTTTTGATCGCGATTAGCTGAAAAAGTTTTTCTAGACATTCAAAAGCTGTTTGATTGCGAGCAGTAATTGCTCTCAGCAAAATCAGTTCAACCGGTTTAGCTTTATCCACTCCTAGATAGGAATGCTTTTTAAGTCGGACCACTGCCGCTTTGCGATAGTTAGAGTCAACCGCGGGGATCTTACTAAAATCCACAGTTCCCTGGCCCCAAATCTTTTCCAAAGGGAGACGAAAATGCGTTGGTGTTTTGATATGGGCTGGCTTATCAGTCCACAACGGCTGCCTATTTTCCCTTGGAACAACAAAATCGCTTTCAGAAACCTGAGAAATGAACTTATTCGTATAAGCAATATCACGAGCGGAAACACCAGTGAGTCTCTTATTGGAAATTTCTTCGGTGGTGAGAGGCTTTTCAAGCTTAGTACCAGTTAACAAGTTATATGCTCTGTGCCAGGCGGTACTGTTAGCGTCACTGGGTGTAGCAGTGCCAAAATTTAATTTTTGGCCTTTACCTGTAACAACTCCGTCACTAGGAAGCCACTTGAATTTCAAAACTTCATTGGCGGCCAGGGTAGCGTTGAGATCTACATCAATGTCACTGGTATTAAGCTTGTTGGTATTTTGGGCCTTCATAGATGGAGTTTTCAAAAGCGGGGAAGAAAAAACTTGCCCAAATTTGTCATCAGTGGTGGAAGATTTTTCCTGTTGTTTTTTCTGAACTTTAGGGTCAGAAGAAGAAGAGGCAGAGCTTTTCTTATCGGAAACGGGGTTCTGCTTAGGTTCAGCAGGCTTAGCTTTGGCTGCGGCCTCTTCTTTTTCAACCTGGAGTTGAGAAAAAACACTGAGGGGGCGACTACCGTCGGTCCCCTGCTGTTGAGAAATGTCTGCGGTTTTACGGTTACGTTTTTCGATTTCATTGTCGACAATTGTATGGTAAGTTACGTTAGCGTTGGAACCAGGAGTTTTGACATCCTGAATCCACTGATCTCGTGACCCCCATTGAGCGAAATTAGTACGTTCACACTCTTTCCAAAAATCGGATTGGATAAAAATTTGAGCACGTTCGGCATTAGTGTGTTGGTACCTTTTTCCGGTTGTTACGTCGGACATGGCTGCAACAAAAGTACGAAGGAAAGTAATCCTCAAGGGAAACGAAAAACGTATGACGAAGGAAAAGTGAAAAAACCGCTGAAATCAACGGTCGAAAAGATTTGCCTAAGAGAGGCAAAAGTTGATGATTGCGCTGAAAAAACAACAATCCGAAAAAAGAGTTGCTTTTGTAAGCAAAACTTAAATTGATTGATTCAAAACAACACCCGAATAAGGTGCGTCAAAAACAGAAAATTTGGACTTTGCTTTTGCAAAGAACGAAAAAGGGCAAAGATTTGCCTTATTACGAAAAAAGAGAAATGACTAGGAGTTGCTTTTGCAACAACGGAAAAAGGCAAAAAATTAGCCCTGTTAAAAAACAACACGAAGTTGTTTATGGATTAGATGGGAAAAGAAAAACAACTAAGCAGAGTTGTTGGTGAGAAAGTTCTTACAAAAAGGGCAAAGATTTTCACGTAGGAAAAGACTTTGCGCAAATTTAGACAGTTGCACAGAGGCAAAATCTCAAAAGAAAGGGAGAAATGTCTGAGCAAAAAAAGGGAAAAACAGAGAAAGTTAACGACAGGCGTTAATTAGTTGGGACAAAAAGTTTAAGGTGTACTTGATTGCTTGGCAGGAGTACGCCGGCGAGGTACTCTAAGTTGTCTTTGGTGTAAGAAATATATATTACACCTCTCTCTAAGAGTGCTTCAAAAATTAGAAATAAATCGCCAGGATGCCGCAAATTGCAATCTAATTTTTCCGGCTGCGCATTTAATCATAATTACAAATTTCAGATATCGAGATAA
>Ga0208763_1000212_pt1 | contig 12713 bp, 14 predicted proteins | sample ETNtaG_20_FD_185756 | JGI IMG/M metagenome (GOLD analysis project Ga0208763, IMG submission 185756) | Marine microbial and viral communities from oxygen minimum zone, Eastern Pacific Ocean - ETNP201306PF45B (SPAdes) (version 2) | ecosystem: Environmental > Aquatic > Marine > Oceanic ... | reverse complement strand
GTTGGTGGAACTCAATTTACTGCTTACATGTCTTTGTTCAATTTGTCCGGAGTGACGGCTTACTTACTGACTGAGAGAATGATAGAAATTTTCGATTACGCTTCGGCAATTTATGTCGGCGCCGCTCTGACAATGATATCCGCAATAATGCTGATTTTCATTGATGAGGACGAAACAGACCGAGTTTTGGAAGGTCGATTAGGTGATGACGACCAAGACGAAGATGAATGGTGGACAGAAGAAGGTGAATCAATGGAGGGTGCTGAGCTTGGCGAGCATGCAACAGTGGCTTGATTCATGTGAAACGGATTTTCTGATTTTCTCTCAGACAGTTTGCCCCTATTGTAATCGAGCGAAAAATTTCCTGAATGCAAAAGGTCTAACTTACACAGAGGTAAATTTCGACCACGAAGGAGATTTACGTTGGGAAGTAGTTGATGAAACAGGCCATCGCACTGTTCCGGTCTGCTTTGATGTCAGAGGAGAACAACCAATCTTCATTGGTGGCTCTGATCATTTGATGGATTACCTTGCCTGATTCGTCTAGACTGAATCAGCCATTCTTTGGATTGAGGCTTTCAGTTGTTCTTTTTGATTCAAATTAACCATGTGGCCTTTCTCGTGTTCAAGCCTAGTAACTGGCCAATCAACGGATTCAAAAATTTCAATATGTTCTCTACCAACTTCAATCGGAACTAGATGATCTCTTCTTCCATGCATCCAAACAACTTCTCGTGGCTTGAGGAAGGGAAGTGATTCAGTCAGTGAATCTGGCCTAACAGTCTTTGTTCCAATTAAAACAAGACCAACGATTCTCTCATGTAAATCTGTTTCCAATAGCGCAGAGGCAATCGCTCCACCTTGAGAAAAACCTCCGATAATCACTGGTCCACTTGGAATCTCTCGAATAACCCTCTTCATCGAATCTTCGACCTGTTTCTGAGATTCTTTATTCAACGGTAAAGTTGGGTCTTCAGCTCGTAACCACCAAGCATACCCGCCTCTAGTGGGGTGTTCGATTTCTGCTTGAGGACAGAGAACATTCCAACCATTAGGTGCCAAACTCTCGGCCAAGGGTTGCATTTTCTCTGAAGTTCCAGTCATACCATGAAGCATAACAAGAGTTCCAGAGGTCATTTCGACACCTCAGAGTGTCCATGAAAAGGTAATTGCTCCGGCAATAATTATTCGAAGATCTGAATCACCTGTAAATGTCAAAGTCAGTGTATATTCTTCACTCGGGTAGGGTATAGTTCCCAGTGTACCATATTCTTCCGCCCCCGGACCCCAAGTTCGTTGTAGAGCTGACACCGATGTGTGATCGCGAAGTGTTAGACTAATACTTGACCCTCCACTTCCACAAGCTGCGTCTAGGTAGTACACCATTTCATCCCATTCTCCATCGCTAGGATGGTCACTTACCAGGAATGTATCTCGTATCTCAAAATCGGTACCAGCATTTTCCCAAGTTTCGGAATACAAGTCACCACCTCGAATGAAAAACACCTCGCCATTGTGACCATTTCCATCTTCTGTATGGCCATTAGTTGCGAGCATCATTCGTAATTGCTCTATGCCATCTGAGTCGGTCCATATGAAGGAAGAGAAGAAACCAATATCTGTGTTGAAGGTATAGTCGAGTCTAGCACCATCAGATGCTTGTGCAGACATAGTTGCATGGTTACTGCCCACGTCTAGGGCTGTAGTCGTCCAATCGTTGCTGAAGAGTGAAAATGACCACGAGTCTCCTTCTGAAATTGGGAAGGTCAAAACAGGCTGAGGCATTCCATTTTCGTATGCACTTAGATTGTCGTGTGTTATTCTACCGAGAAATGGGTTATGGTTGAGAACAGCGTGCCTTCTTGCCTCTCCTATAGATGAGATAGCCAACATGTAGGCGGTTCCATCTTCTTCGCTATCCGAGGCAACTACCAGTCGGGCAGTATCATCGGTGTATTCTGGTGTAGAGAATGTGTATAGCCACCAATCTCCAATGTGCCAAGTTGGCACTTCAATTGTGTGATCTGATTCTCCACTTCCACCTGAACCAGTTAGTCCTGCGCAGCCGGCAACACTGGCCATAAGCAACAACATGGTCAGGCCAATCGCACCGCTCCGCATGGCTTACCCTAAGGACAGACTCTCAAGAGTCTGACGCTTCAGCGTCCAAACATATTTGCGCGGTTTATGCAATTAAACTAGCGATAACAACCGATACGATTGACATCAACTTGATTAGAATGTTTAGTGAAGGTCCACTAGTGTCCTTGAATGGGTCACCAATAGTGTCACCGACTACTGCTGCAGAGTGTGCTTCATCGCCCTTTTCAGCTCCGGGAATCTCACCTTGCTCGATAGCTTTCTTTGCATTGTCCCATGCTCCTCCGGCGTTTGCCATGAATAGAGCCATCAGTACACCGGTAGCGGTTGCACCAGCCAAAGTTCCTCCAAGGGCCTCGGGTCCTAGAACTAGTCCGATTACAACAGGGCTTGCTACTGCAACTATTCCTGGCATAATCATCTCACGGAGAGCCGCTTGTGTGGAAATATCTACACAAGTTGCGCTGTCTGGTTCAACACCTTCACGACCTTCCAATAATCCGTCAATTTCTCTGAATTGTCTGCGAATTTCTGTAATCATATCTTCAGCTGCTCGTCCCACAGACTTCATTGTCATAGCAGCGACTAGGAATGGAAGCGCACCACCGATTAGTAGACCGATTACAACATCTGGATTGGTTAAGGAAAGATCTAGAGTTTCACCTACTCCCAAGGCTTCTTCTGCCCTAGTCTTGTATGCGGCGAATAATGCCAAAGCAGTTAGTGCAGCACTACCTATTGCGAATCCTTTTCCGATTGCAGCAGTTGAGTTTCCGATTGAGTCTAGGCCATCTGTGATTTCTCTCACTTCTTTTCCTAGTCCAGACATCTCCGCAATTCCACCAGCATTATCTGCTACTGGTCCGTAAGCATCGACTGTCATGGTAACACCAACAGTTCCTAGCATTCCCATAGCGGCCATTGCTATTCCGTAAAGCCCGGCATCTCCGCCACCCATTACATCGTTAGCAAAGTAAATTCCACCGGCCATTAGAAGAACAGGAAGGAATACAGATTGCATACCTACAGCAAGACCTGCAATCGCATTGGTTGCACTTCCGGTCTTGGAAGCCTCTCCGATGTATGGAATAGCTTGTACCTTGATTCCGAATACAGGCTCGATTCCTGTGTAGTACTCTGTAACTAGTCCGATTAGAATACCTACTAGTGATCCAATTGCGACTGCCTGAATTACGGTTGTGTCCAATTCTAGATAATCTAGGGTGAAGTATCCTCCACCGATGAATAAAGCAGCCCCAATGAATGTGGTATTACGTAGTGCAGCTCCAGGATGCATGTTTTTCATACCAGAAATTGAGAAAACCCCAATAATGGATGAAATATATCCTACAATAGCTAGAGCGATTGGAATCATCAGGTAATCTGCGCCCAAATCTTCACTGGCTTGAGCGATGACCATAGCAGCAATGATTGAACCTACGAACGACTCGAAAATATCAGCACCCATTCCAGCAACGTCACCAACATTGTCTCCAACATTGTCAGCAATTACACCAGGGTTACGTGGGTCATCTTCAGGAATACCAGCTTCTACCTTACCAACAAGGTCTGCACCTACATCCGCAGCCTTGGTGTAAATTCCTCCACCAACACGAGCGAATAGTGCGATTGAAGAAGCACCCATTCCGAATCCAGCGACGTTCTCAACAGAAAGGAATCCGTCTCCGCCAACTGGGTCTGTCATGTAATACATTAGGGAGATTCCGAAGAGACCGAGTCCGCCTACTGCAAGTCCCATTACTGCTCCACCATTATACGATGTTGTTAGAGCGGCAGCTTGGCCACCGTTTGCCGCTGCTTGCGCTGTACGACCATTAGCACTGGTAGCGGATTGCATCCCACTAAATCCAGCTGCTACACTACAAAGAGCACCGATGATGAAAGCGACCATGGTTTCCAAACCAAGACCGTTATCTTCACCACCAGCGAATAATAATCCAGCAACAACGACGATGAAAATCGCCAGCATTCGATATTCTGCCATCAGGAAGGCCATAGCGCCATCCTGAATTCTTCCAGTGATAGTTGCTACAGTTTTGTTTTCAATTTCAATTGAATCAACCTTTCGATATAGCATGAATGCTATGAGCAGCCCTAGTATTCCTGCTCCCATTCCCATCATTCCAATTTGTTCTCCGTCCATAATATCACCAATTAGGTTGAGTCGCCGACCTAGGCCCCCTATTTAATCCGAATCCACAATAATCGCCCCTACGGGGCGGAGATTAGGCTTGATAGCGGCCTACGATACTAGCGAATGAAGACAATATACTAGCTCCATCATGCTCGCCTTTGAAAGATGCTAATTCTTCATCTGTTATGTGGCCCCACTCATGAGCTCGCTCAATTCTTGCTCTTGCCGCTTCAGGATGAAATTGTAATCCCCAGGCTGGCAACTTTTCTCCATCATCAGAAAAAACCCGGACAGCAGTAACACCATTGTGGGACGTAGAACAGAGGAGTCTACATGAATCCGGCAAGGTCATTACGTGATCCTGATGGGTAAACAATCCTGCGACAGCATTTCCTTTCGATATATGGGAAGTTAGTAATTCATCATCTGCTCCCTCTGAAGTTAATTCCAAATCCCAAATCCCGCTTGAGAGTGAATCAGCACGTTCTATTTTCCCACCTAGGGCATGACAGAGTAATTGATGTCCAAAACAAATACCTAGGGTCGGAATACCTGATTTTGCAGAAGCCCGAACTAACGAAGCGGATGGTGCCATCCAATCCTCCCACATGCTGACATTCTTCTTGGAACCACTACAAACAACCGCATCAATCCCTACTGTATCAAGCCATGCTGCCATCTTCTGATCATCTTCGATCATAGGCATCACGATACGTCGGAAGGTAACACTTCTACCCTCTAAATCTACATTGGTTGATTCCCAAAAGGGAAAATCATCATCCCAATGAGGAACGTCTTCCTCCGAAAGTACTACTTCTCCTGCTTCGGCTTTTTTGCCAGCCTCAAAGGATTGCATCTGAGGGGTTACAAGTAGCAACTCTACATTTCCGGCTGCTGCAAATGGTCTCACAACTTCCTGATTTCCTCCGTGTCCGAATTCTGCTCTTTCGACCAACAGGTCGACCATCAGAACCCTGACCGTGTCTGCCACATCGATGGTCAGCCCACCAATGGTTCAAAGCATCTCGCCTACTAGCCGCTATGAGGGAATCACGTGGCTGAAGTCGATAAGCAACTCATTCTACAGTCCGTAGGGCCAGTTCAAGCGATTTTGGATGCACACGATGGTGTTGTCAATGTGGTAGATACAACTGATGGAATAATCATGATATCATTAGAGGGTGGCTGCACTGGCTGCAGTTCAACTCCTATGACTGCGATGCAGATTTATTATTCATTGATGAAACTCGACGAAGTAAATGATGTAATCTTCGTCAATGGCGAACTTCCCGCTTACATGCGGGCATTTATCGACGACAAATTAGGTGTAGAAAGAACCGAAGAGTAGACTCAGTCTTCATCTCTTTCTTGTTTTCTCATCTTCATTATTTCGTGAGGGTTGATTTCACCTTGGACATCTTGACCTTTGATGTTTAGAGAGCCAGCAGCAGCTACGATTAGGGCGGTCAAAGCAAACGGTAATGCAACATTACGCGAACCCCATAGTTCTCCACCAAGATAGTGTAGAGAAAATAGCAAAATTGCGGAGGTGACGCACAAAACAAAGATGGTTTTCTGAGCAAATGCTTCCCCCCAATCAGCACGAGTAAATGTTCCAATACTCATCCAAAGTAACATAGCGATGCCACAGAGAGATATCGAGGCGGTTTCCAGAGTTGCAAGTAACTCCACATCTTTCCGATTGGGTGCGCATTTGTGAGTCTTGGGTTCAATAGTGCTGATGGACATCCTCAAGGGCCGAGAATTCCCGTTAGGTACATGGTGAAGGTCAAGGGTTGGAGTCTACCCAAGCCTCGAAGTGCAGGTCCTCCTTTCCAAACCAAGTCCTCTGTAGTTGCTGTGATGGAACAAGTAGGAGTACTACTGGAACTAGATGGAGCCAATGTGTTTAGGGTTAGAGCATACCAAAATGCCAGCCGTGCCTTGGCCTCCATGGAAGAAGACCTGCTAAATGTTGTACAAGAAGGAAGGTTGGTTGAGGTCAAGGGAATCGGCAAAGGGATCAGTGGCTTAGTAACAGAGGCTGTGATGGAAGGTACTTGGGGTGATTTACCTCAATTATATGCAAAAATTCCACCCGGTCTAATCGAAATTGTTGGGATTCCCGGATTGGGACCAAAACGCGCCCGAGTTATGTTTGAGGAACTTGGAGTGGATTCAGTTGAATCTTTGAAGATAGCATGTGAAATGGGCCATGTAGCTCCCCTGTCCGGTTTTGGAGAGAAGAGCCAACAAAAATATCTCGAAGGAATCGAATTATTGCGCCGCTACCAAGGTCGTTCCCGAATGGATGTTGGCCTTATGTTCGGTCGAGCTTTGGAGACAAGAGTTGCTGCGATTCCAGGGGTGTCTCGGGCACAACTTGCAGGTAGTGCAAGGCGTCGCAGAGAAACAATTGGAGACCTCGACATAGTAGTCGCAGCAGAACCCGCAGATCATGAGTCAGTCGTCAAGGCTATTCTATCTCTTCCTGGAATTGCTGAGGTAAAGGGTTCTGGTGAGTCAAAGGTTAGCCTGATTTTGGAACAAGATATGCTATCTGGTGCCGAATCAGCAGGAAGTCTTGACGCCCAACTTGCGGAATCTATGATGGAGCGAAGTGGAGATGCGACAATAGATGCTCAAGTCAGAATAGTGCCACCTGCTACCTTCCCCTTCACTTTAGCTTACTTCACAGGTTCTAAGGAACACAATATCCGAATGCGTCAATTAGCAATTGATCGAGGACTTAGATTGAATGAATTTGGGCTATTCTCGGAGAAAGAGGCTGGCGATGCAATAGGTATGGAAGCTGCGAAATATACCCTTGAATGTGCAGATGAGAAGGATATCTATCGTCATTTAGGTCTGGATTGGGTGCCTCCTGAAATGCGTGAAGATACGGGTGAAATTGAAGCCGCTCAATCTTCTTCATTACCCAGTCTGATTCAACCAGAGCAAATCCGCGGAGCACTACATAATCACACAGTCGCTTCGGACGGAGTAAACACACTGGAAGAAATGGCGGCAGCGGCACAGGAATTAGGTTGGGAGTATCTTGGTATTGCCGACCACTCTGAAATTCTCAATATCGGTGGTCGACAAATTGGTATTCCTGCGGATGGAATACCCGTACAAGCAGGAATGATTCGTGCACTCAATGAAGGCTGGGCTGACGCAGGAGAGGATTTCCGAATATTCCATGGTTCCGAGTGTGATATATTAGTTGATGGTGGCTTAGATTATCCAGATGAAACGCGGCAATCGATGAGCCACATAGTGGGCTCAGTACACGCTTTGGGTAGTTGGAGAAATCGAGACGAAATTGAAAACACTGAAGCACTAATTCGGGCTATAGAAAATCCTACTTTCACCATATTAGGTCACCCTACTGGAAGAATTTTACAAGGTCGGGAAGGATTCCCTGTGGATATGCATGCTGTTTTACGAAGAATGGGGGAGCTCAACTCAGAAGGTGAATTGAAGGCCGTTGAGATTAATGCATCTCCATATAGATTAGATCTTGATTGGAGACTCTGTAATTATGCAAAACAGCAAGGCGTACCGGTTTGCATCAACCCTGATGCGCATGGAACTGAAGGTTTGGCTGATGTTTGGTATGGAGTTCAAATCGCTCGAAAGGGTTGGCTAGAAGCAGCGGATGTACTGAACACAAAGACTGGTTCAGAGATGGAAGATCTACTGGGACTCTGACGAAGGTTGATGACTATCGTATTCTAGCCACATCCATGCGTCTAATGCGGGGACTGGTGTTTGGCACTGTTTCATTGCTGCCAGCATTATTTGCCGGAATTGCTGCCTACTTCGTTCTTGGAGGTACTGCTGGAGATGAATGGGATACTTGGATGTACGGTCCTTGTTACTTGGTTCCTGGATTAATTGTGGGTGGTTCACTATTCCTCGGACTTCGGGATGAGGGGGAAATTAAGCAATGAAAAGAGCCGATAAGGCTGACAAAATCGGGGCACAGTTAGACGAATTATACCCTGAAACTCCAATTCCTTTGGACCATACTGATCCCTACACTTTGTTGGTCGCGGTAATGCTTTCTGCACAGACAACTGACAAGAAGGTAAACGAGGTAACTCCGGCTTTGTTTGCAAGAGCAGACAATCCTGAAAAGATGGCCTCTTTGGAAGTTGAAGAGATTCAGAGTTTAATCCGAGAGATCGGACTCGCGCCAACCAAAGCCAAGAATCTCAAATTAATGGCAGAACAAATACTGCAAGTGGGAGGAGAAATTATTCCCGATTGGGAATTCTTAGAATCACTTGCAGGTGTTGGACACAAGACTGCTAGCGTGGTTATGGCACAGGCATTCGGAGTGCCGGCGTTTCCGGTTGATACACACATTCATCGCTTAGCAAGCCGATGGGGTTTGTCCAAGGCGCGTAATGTAGAGCAAACTGAAAGGGATCTGAAGTCTGTTTTCCCAATCGATACTTGGAATCGTCGTCATTTGCAAATCATTTTCTTTGGTCGGGAATATTGCCCAGCACGCAACCACAATCTCTCTGGCTGCCCAATTTGTGGCTGGGCGGCCAGTAAAAAACGAATTCGAGAAGAATCAAAGCAATAGAAAATCAATGTCTAACTAACATCCAGACACCCGTGATACACAGTGCCGCTCCACCAAGTAGCAATGAATATTGTAATGAAGAAAGAAGGTCCCGTGTATCTCTTCCATCCTGACACTGTCCCTCATCCCAGCCGGTAATTTGTCCAATTTGTCCACTCGTGCTATCGCAATTTTCTTCTAACTGATTATCGATGTAATCAACCCCCATAACTGCTCCAAACCAACCAATCACAAATAACACTCCGAGAATTAGCGAAAGGGCCCCTGAAATCTTTCCTGCTTTACCCATATCTCTGAACTGACAGCCTTGTTTTTTCAATGCTACCAATACGAGCATTCATCACCCCAGTTTATTTGGGGAAATTATGAGCAACGAGTTGGTGAATTTTGAGGTTGGCCAAAACGCCCCCGATTTTGAAGCTGAATTGACAGACGGAACCACGATTAGGCTAAGTAAAATCCTTGATGGAGGCGAAAAAGTAATTCTATACTTTTATCCTAAAGATTCTACGCCTGGATGTACTAAGCAAGCCTGTGATTTTAGGGATAATTTTGACAGATTAAAAGCAGTAGGATACCGAGTTATCGGCGTTTCGAAGGATTCCTCAAAATCTCATTCTAATTTCATAAATAAGCATAATCTCAACTTCGAATTAATCGTCGATCAAGACATTGAATTGCATAACCTCTACGGAGTATGGAGAGAGAAGATGAATTATGGAAAGACATACTTAGGAGTTTCTCGTTCGACTTTCGTTATTGGCTTGGACGGTAATTTCGAATTTGTTGGCTATAATGTAAGAGCCACCGGTCATGTTGAGAGACTAATGAATGAACTCGGAGTTGAGAGTTAATGGATATCGACGAACGACGAAAAGTGGTCTCGAGATACCTTCGTCGTTGCGTCACATACTCCGATGCTTCAATCGCTCGTAAAGTCAAAAGAGAAGAAGACCCCTCGGAGATTGCTCGTTGGCAAGCATTCCGTGAATTCACCGCTTATTCTGCTACTGAGATAGAATCAGGTGCCCTAGATACATGGCTTACCGATGAAGAAGGAGATCCTCCGCCGCCTCCAAAGATAGGGGACGGTTCATACAAAATCGACATCGATGCCCTCGGATTTAGAGAAAGAAGAGGCTGGCTTGCATCTTTACTTATGCCAAAACCAGTGGTTCTTGTTGGCACCAAGTCAAAATCCGGAATAGAAAATATCGCACCGATGTCTTCAATCAGTATTGTATCAAATCACCCTCCTCTTCTAGCCCTTTCACTGTCTGAAAATAGAGAAGGGCGACCCAGAGATACCCTAGTAAATTTACAAGAGGGTGGAATTGGTTCAGAGGCTTCGATTTTCGTATTGAACGCAGATTTAGAATCTGCAAGTGCGGTAAACAAAACAGTAAAAATTGTCCCTAGGGAAAAATCGGAATGGGACTTTTTGCCAGATTCTCCTCCAAATTATGAATCCGCACTTTGTGCTATCAGATGTAGGGTTGTAGATTTTTACGAATTACCAGAAGATGCTGTTAGTACTCTAGTAATTTTCAGAGTTGAAGAAATAGAGGTTCCTGAAGGCGTTGATTCAACATCACTTCCAGTAAAGCTATTCCAAATAGGATTTGACCAATTAGGTCCCGGGCCAAATGAAGCGGATTGGAGAAGCAAAATCGATTATGCTTGATTCTCAGATAACTGACTCCATTGAGCAACTCCAAGCATGTGTTTCTCAGTATCAACTCTCATGTTGAGCCCAGCAATCATTAACAGAGTATCAGATTCGTTTAATGCGAAAATGGGGAGGCCATTTTGCTCTCCAAGAGTCTGAATTTTTCTCCGACACACATCTTGTTGGGTTGGCATATGTGTAAGGGAGCCTAAATCAGCAAGAAGCATATCTCCTCGAGCTAAATTCTGAGCCATTCCATCTAGATTTAACCGATGTAGATCATCTGGCTTGATATAATGTACATATCTTTCCGGTTCATCGATTAATTTATGTGTTCTTTCCGACCATATTTCCTTGCCTAAATCATGAAAAGAATCATTGTTTTGAGGGCCAGGGTCAGCAGTTCTGGGCCCTCTTAGGACTTGTTCAGTTGGCTTAGCAGGGTCGGGTAAGCCGAGTAATCTAAAGAGATTAACCACGTACGAGGCGAGGACTCTTTCCCAATGAGTGCTTCGCTTATTATATGGTAAAAGAGAACGGTTAATGAGAGTCTTCGGTTAAGCGGTCATTCTTCTTCTTTAGAAGACTCGGAGTCATCCAATAGTTCACTCAAGATCCCTTCATCAACCATTTCAGTTGTTCTTGTATCCTCATATTGTTTATCGAGTTCATCATTAGAAATTGCATTTTGATTCATTTCTTGAAAAACCTCTTCAGATTTTGATACATTCTGAGTCTCCTCTAACTTGGTCTCTTTCCGTTCTTTCTTCTGCTTGTTCACTGTTTTTTTATTGAAAGGATCAAATTCAGGATTATCGAAGGCATCGTCCATGGAAACCTTTCTTCGCCCTTTAGCATAAGGCGGAGCCTCAACCAAATCATTTGGATTACGTGATTTAACGTAGACAAATCCTCCTCCGCCGGCTAAAATCAGAATAATCAAAATTAGTCCAATAGGTGACGTTATTGCTTCAGCAAAACTAAACGGAGCCTCTTCAATATTCATTGTAATAACCATAGAATCACTCAATGATTCGTCTGATGCTGTTAATTTAATTGAAATCGTACCAGATGTGTCAGTTTTCCAAACAAACCACTTCCCAACATAATCCTCGTCATCTGAAGGGTTGCCATTTCCATCACTATCTTTTGTTACATCTAAATCCCATACGTAAATCATATTCTCCATATCAAATATAGAGTCGGTTGTTAAGTTTGCACTCAGAACAACCGAGTCTCCAATTGTTGGATTTTGGTTGTTGACCATTGCATGCGCATCTGGTTTGATATTGTTGACTGTGATTGGGATTTCTACAGATGCTGTCTCACCGTCATCATCCATAGTGTGGAATATAATCGAAGAAGGTGCATTCTGAGCATCTGGCCAAGATCCAACAAATTTGGTTCCCTCAATATTGCAATCATCGTCCGTAATTCCATTTTCGTTAGTATCAGCATCTGGCTCTGTGTCGAAACAATTTACTAGATTTTCAGCATCACCAATAGTGTCCCAGACACTTGCAGTAATACTAATTTCATCATCTTCTGCAACTGGAAGTGGATTACTTATCGGATCGATTGAAGGTGCGATATTTACCACGTCTATTGCAATGATTAATGGTTCTGAGCTAACGCCATCATCATCGGTTACAGAAAGAGTGGCAAGGTGCATTTCCGATGTGGTGTAAACATGCTGTATACTAGAATACTGGCCAACGCTTTCCGATTGTATTTCAGGATGATTTTCAGCATCAGGTTTCCAAAGATGAATGAGATTACTAATATCATTAGGTGAATCTTCGGCCCATCCACGAATCTCTATTTCGTCTCCTTCATTAACTGTGTACACACCTCTTGAATCAGGAGTAAGTCTTGTTCCTGAGAGCCATACCTCAGCTCCAAGATTTGATGGTGCGATATTGGTGACTTCGACAGTTACCTCCTCGGTTACAGTTTCACCATCGTCATCCATTGCTATCACTTGAATTGTGTAATCGCCCTCTGAAGTGGGAGATACTGTACATCTTGAACTAACAGTGCTTCCTTCTTCACAAGAAGCCTGCCATGAAATGTCGACAGGGGCTATTGGATTATTTGTATCAACGTCTTCCCTATGAGTTACTTCGAATGTTACAGAAGAAAGGACCGGAATTGAATATTCTGAAGCCTCGACAATTATTTCCGGTGGT
>Ga0208763_1000211_pt1 | contig 12729 bp, 12 predicted proteins | sample ETNtaG_20_FD_185756 | JGI IMG/M metagenome (GOLD analysis project Ga0208763, IMG submission 185756) | Marine microbial and viral communities from oxygen minimum zone, Eastern Pacific Ocean - ETNP201306PF45B (SPAdes) (version 2) | ecosystem: Environmental > Aquatic > Marine > Oceanic ... | reverse complement strand
AGTATTAATCCTTGGAGTAGGAGTTGCAGGCCTTCAAGCAATTGCAACTGCAAAAAGACTTGGGGCTAGAGTGTGGGCTTTCGATATTAGAAAAGAGGCCAAGGACCAAGTGGAGTCTTTAGGTGCTAAATTTGTTGAAGCAAGCACTGAAGCTCAAGATAGCGTATACGCGCAAGAAGTCTCAGAAGAAGAGAACCAGAAAATTCAAGAAGCATTAAAAAACCAAGTAATTGATAGCGATATTGTTTTAACATTTGCTCAGATACCAGGAAAGAAAGCACCTGTCTTGATTGAAAAGTCAACTGTTGAAAACATGAAAGAGAATTCTGTAATTATTGATTTAGCTGCTGGTACAGGTGGAAACTGTGAAGGTACAGAGGTTGACAAAGTTGTTGAGGTTAATGGTGTAAAGATAGTTGGTGAAACAGATATCCTAAACACTGTTAAGCATGCAGCTACAAAGCTGTATTCAGAGAATGTAAGAAATTTAATCGAACTGTATATAGAAAATAGTGACGACGAGATTTTTGTGGAGATGAGTTCATAATGGAAGCAACATTCTTACTTACATTGTTGATAACGTTTTTAGCAAGCTTTATTGGATATGAACTTATATCTAAAATTCCCCAAACATTACACACTCCGTTGATGTCTGGTTCCAATGCTATTTCTGGAATTACATTGATTGCAGCAATTCTTATATACCCAGAAGTAGGAGAGTCTCAATTGCTTAAAATTATTGTTTTAATTGCAATAGCATTTGCAACCCTCAATATTGTTGGCGGGTTTTCAGTAACTGGTCGAATATTAGAAATGTTTAAGAAAAATGATTGAAATAATACTACTTGTCTCATCTGTACTCTTTATCTTTGCTTTGAAACTCTTTGGAAGACCTTCAACGGCACATAGAGCAAATACTTTTGCTATGTTAGCCATGGCATTAGCTGTTTTTAGCGCATTCAATTTTGATTTTTCTAAATATGATTCTGCTTTTTATATCACAATTATTGTTTCAGGACTTCTTGGAGTTTTAATATCAAAACGTGTTCAGATGACACAAATGCCAGAACTAGTTGGTTTGTTTAATGGCTTTGGTGGAGGAGCCTCTGGTGCAATTGCATATGTTGAGCTCTCCGGTAATTCTTTACCACTTTCTGATGTTTTCGTAGCAATCTTTTCAATGGTTATTGGAGTATTTACATTCTCGGGAAGCCTTGTTGCAGTAATGAAATTACGTGGCAAATTAAATAACTTCAATAAAAAATTAGCAGATATATTTTCAGTATTTTTACCTACGGTAATAGCAGGTCTTCCTGCATTTTTAGAAATGGATGACCTTTTAATTGAATTTATTATATTAGTTGCATTAATTGCTGGAATAATTCGAGTTGCGGTAATTGGTGGAGCAGATATGCCAGTTGTCATAGCATTCTTAAATTCACTTTCTGGAATAGCAGCTATGTCAGCAGGGTTTATTGTAAATAGTATCATTTTGATCGTAGCTGGTGCTTTAGTAGGTGCATCAGGAATAATTCTTACTTTACTAATGTGTGCTGCAATGAATCGTACACTTTTAGATGTTCTAAAGGGTGGATTTGGCGGTACAACTATCAATAACGAATATGAAAAAGATCCAATTAGCACTTCCCCGGAAGATGTTGCAATCCAGCTAAGCTATGCAGAATCTGTAGTTATTGTTCCAGGGTATGGAATGGCAGTAGCTCAAGCACAGGCAGCAGTTAAAGAGTTAACAAATACGTTAAAAGATAAAAACATTGAAGTGAAGTTTGCTATTCATCCAGTTGCTGGAAGAATGCCTGGGCATATGAATGTTCTCCTAGCTGAGGTAGATATTGACTATGAAGATATGTTTACATTAGAAGATATAAATTCTGAGTTTTCCTCAACGGATGTTGTAATAGTTCTTGGAGCAAATGATGTTGTAAATCCATTGGCTAGAACTGATGAAGATTCTCCAATTTATGGCATGCCAATACTTGATGTAGACCTAGCAAAACAAGTCATCGTGATAAAAAGATCTATGTCACCTGGTTATGCAGGTATTGCAAATCCACTATTTATAAATGACAATGCAAAAATGCTTTTTGCAGATGCAAAAGAGGGTTTAGAAAATATTATTAAATCCTTCGAATTAGTTTAGATAGACTAAGGTTCTCATATGGAGTTCTACGATATAGGTTTTATAATTGCTGCTCTAATAACTTTATTTTATGGTAAAACAATAGATTGGAAAAATCCTAAAACATATAAAGTTGCAGTCCTTACTCTTTTAGCTATTGGTCTTGGAGTAGGAGTATTGTATCTGTTAGATGTGTAAGGATGTTTACATTATTTAATTGATTTTGCTAAGTTAAGCACTTCTCTCATTGTTTTTACAATTTCATCAGCTTTGTAATATTTTCTAAATAAGACTTTTCTCGAATTTACAAATGCATCCTCTACTCTTAGTCTTCTTAGATTTTTCTTTGATGTCTCTATAAGTTCTTCATTTCGTTTTATAAACAGGTCTGTTAGGTATTCATCATCTCCATCAAACTCACCTCGCCAGTTAATTTTTAATCCCATATCAAAGCTCTCGGGAAAAAAAGCAAAGAAAGAGACATATGTTGTTGAGGACTTACCGTGACTTCTTGTATAGACTTCCACTTCACAGTTATATCCATCAATTTCACCAAAGATTCTTTTCTTTCTGAATATATTTTTAGAGGGTATAAAAGTAAAACCTAGAGTCTCTGAAGCGTCAAGAAGTGCTTTATTTATTCTTTTATTTGATGCAATAATTAGCCATATAATTCCAACTATAAATAAGGCTGGTACTCCAATTGCGATTACTTCTACCATGATTTCATTGTATAAACATATTGCCGTCAATGCGTATTCATTATTATCATGAATACACATGGAAGATAACGAACAGACAGACGGTAGGTCCTTAAGAGCAGAAAAGCTATATAAAGCAACTCATGATTTACTTATAGAGTCTGCAATTGAGTTGTTAAATAACTCCAAAATAGATCCAGAGAAAGTCACCCTTTCCCAGATTGCTAAAAACTGTAATCTCTCACAAGCTGTAGCCTACAAACATTTTCCTGACAGAATGATGGATGTCTATGGTGCGGTTATTGGAAAAAGAGTTGATGAGATGTTAGAGCAAATGAGAGTTACCTCATTATCAGAGAAAGATCCAATTACATTGTTAGAGAAATTTATAGTCATATTTACCAATGCCTCAATTGATACGGGAAATGCAACAAGAGTCGCATATTCAAACAGACATATACTTTTAAGAGATGGTAAGTGGTTTCAGAGCCGACCAGTTGACACTATGACAGAGATTCTTGAGTCTGTACCAGGATTAAAAGAAAAACCAAGAGAGATAGGAAGGCGTATACATTTTATGTGGAGTGGCTTACTGTTTTTATGGATAAGTTATCAAAAAGGAGATCCTATTTACGGTGCATACTCAGATGCCTGGTTTAGAAAAGAATCTAAGAATATTGTCTCTTTAGCTTTACAGCGTTAATTTATATCTACTGTAAGACCAGATATCCACTCTTCACTGCCCATACCACTACAGTTGTAATTTGAAGTGTTTCCGCTCGAATTTGTTATTGTTACACCCGCAGCCGCCGCCTTCTGCTCAAATAAATCTACAGAAGCCTGCACTGTCGCGACAGTCATGCTTCCTGAGTTATCAATACATAAACCAATTTTTGCGCCACTCGGTAAAACACTTGCACCAATCAAGTCCCACCAATCTGTGGTGCTTTGACCAGCATTAGTTCTCGAGACTCTAGAATGAAATGTTGTCCCAGCAGAAAGTTCATTAATAAAGGCAGTCGGTATATGAATAGAAGAATTTACTCCATTGGGAGTTGAGCGAATGGTATAAGGATGATAAGGCTCTAGCAAGTGAAAGCATCTGTTTGGATAAGAATTTCTAAAAGTGGTCCACTTACTAGTCATAGAAGTAAGGTTCTGGCTATCGTCTTCATCAATAACAGCAACAACCCATCGGTTAGCATTTGTAGATGAGTTTCCACAATCTGCGAGTTTTGTGGACACTGCATAGGTCCAGTTGAACTGTGTAGCAGCTGTATTGTTAGTGCTAAATGCGTTAGTAAATGAATTTGCAGCAACATCAATAGTTGTAGCCCCTTCAGCACTAGGTGTGAAGGTTGCAGTGTACGTTGTACCAGATCCAGAGAAATTACTGAGTGTTCCACCACCAACAACAACATCTCCAGCTGTAAAGTTTGTTGTACTCTGGCTTGCAGTAAAGGTAACCGATAGAGAAGTGTCATTTGATGTATCTCCATCATTTACTTCAGCAGCAGTAATAGTCATAGTAGGTGCAGGGCTATACGTCCAGTTGAACTGTGTAGCAGCTACATTACTTATACCTGTAGCTGTATTAGTAAATGTATTTGCAGCAACATCAATAGTTGTTGCACCGACAGCAGAAGGCGTAAATGTTACTGCGTATTCTGTTTGAAATCCTATAAAATTAGTGAGTGTTCCACCACTGACGGTAACATCTCCAACTGCAAAGTTAGTTGTGCTTGCACTTGTAATAAAAGTGAGAGTAATTGAGCTATCAGCAGAGGTATCCCCATCACTTACTTGAGAAGAGGTAATAGTGACTGTTGGTGTACCAGGCAAAGTAGTTGTAGTTGCAACAGATTCTGATACTACTGGTACTACTGGTTCTTTTTCTTTAAACTCCTTTGTAATGGTTGGGTTATTTGTTGAGCAGTTTCCAGCACCATCACAGGCTCGAACTTCTATTGTGTGATAATTATCTTTGACTAAGTCAGAAATCCTTGCATTTCTTCCACTACTTTGGCTACTACATTTTGTTTTACAATTAAGACCAGGAATTGTTGTGTAGAGCTTTCCATCAACATAAATCTGATATTCGTCTATTCCAACATCATCAGTTACATGTCCCCACAACACGGTTGCTCTCATTACATTAGGTGACATCCATGAACTATTGATATTAATAATGGTTAAGGGATCTTCTGCCCACTTAGGTGGATGAGAATCTAAAGTGGTTGTTGTTAGTATTCCAGAGCTTTCATATGGGCTTGTACACTCTAGATACGCTTTATAATCCCCTCCGTAACAACTAATAAGATTTTCTATAGATTTTTTAGTACAAGAGTTGTAATTTTGCATAATTTTGTGGGTTGTTGGACCGACTACTCCATCAATTCTTATCCCCATATCTTTCTGAAAATCTTTTACACTATCCTTTAGTTCTTCACCAAAAACATCATCAATAGTTCCTGTGTAGTATTCGTTATTAGATAAAAAAACTTTTATATTTTCTACAACTAAAAAATCGGTATCTGCATAATCAACTGGTGTGCATTCATTTGATAACATGTAATAGTGAGGTGAAAAACTTCGTATCGGGTCTTCATTTTCTAGAGAAATTGGCGTTGAAAATGTAAGGGGTTCATTGTTGCCTATACTCATAATAAAATTGCCAATCGGACTGAACATAAAATAAACAGACATGATTGCAACAGCAGCAACAAATGTATCTTTTATTACAGAGCCATTATTTTTTCTTATATACTTTTTAATTTTTTTAACATCTTTGGCGGTAAGAATATAATCTGGAGAATCTACTGGAATATCCAGTTTTTTCATTATTACTATAATTTGGTCATTAGATAAACCAAATCTATACGCAAGCCCTGTTACATTGCCCATTTTTATAAATTATAGTGGAGTAGAAAAAATTCTATGCTATTTCAAAAAAAATTTGGTTAAATATTTTTAAATATATATCGATTGAAAATTTCCATCTTTTCTTTCCAATCATCTTTGTAATAATGTTGAACAGTGCCTGCAACAGATGAGAGTAGAGCGTTTCCATCTTGTGGTGTAAAGCAGTATCCAGTGAGTACATTATCTTTTACATGAAGTGACTGCTCGGCAACAATGCCATGAGATAATAATCTTCCGTGATAGCCGTGATCTCTACCAAAAGAAAAGACTTTGTTTGATGACATTTTCTCAGTTGCCATTAAAAACTCACTGCTATAAAGATTTTCCATTATTTCTTCATGCTGTATTGTGTCAGTAAAACGTAACGTAAACCACAAAGTGTGCATGTATTGGGTTGGCAATTTTATCGCTGAGGAAAATAAGTTTAATTCTCTACCTTCCTGGGCAAATAGTTCGTGTACATCTCTTGCATGATGTGTGCCAAACTCTTGATTTGAATGCTTTGTAATAGTAGGTGATGGAGAAAATGAGTCATTTTGTGAGACATCATTAGCTCTTCGCAAGCATACAAATTGACCTTCAACAAGTTCACGACTCTGATCTAACGCAAAAGTCTTCACTATTGATGCAATATTATGCGTATTACAAGATGCAATAAGATATCTATTTGAATCATTTTCAAGAACATCATTATTTATACCCCAAGCAAAAAATGGACCAAATCCATGCTCAGAACCTTGCGCCATAAATCTTTTTGATTGATCAAGAGATGAATAAATATTCTCCCAGTTGTCGTTGCCACTTGGAGTACAGTCAATAATGACATCTACATCTTCATATGCGTTGTCTACATCTTCAATATCTGCAAATCCTAATTGTTTAAAATCTGATAAAGCATTTGAAGTTGAAACTATCTTTGCACCTTTTCTAAGCAAAGCTTCAACTTTCCCTTTTTCATCTGAAAGGGGAGTTCTTTTAAAAAATACAACATTATCTAAACCAAGTGCATCTTTGTGTTCTGCTAGCAGACCGATAAGAGGTTCTCCAATAGTACCCGTACCAATAACCATGACATTTTTAGACATATTGTTCCCCCCCTATATAATTAAAGGATAGAGGGGGGAGATTTTTAATTTGCGCCATGGAAAATAAACTAATTTTTGAATTCTCTAAAAACAAAACCGATGGTGACTCGTCTCTTAACAATCTTCTTGGTGGTAAAGGTGCAAACTTGGCTGAAATGTCAAATATGGGAATCCCTGTACCTCCAGGTTTTACAATCACAACAGAAGTCTGTAACTACTTTACGGAAAATGAAAAGCTTCCAGATAATTTAGAAACGGAGATTAAAGAATCAGTAAATAAGCTTGAGAGCTTTTCTGATAAAAGTTTTGGTGGTGCAGGTAATCCTCTTTTGCTATCTGTAAGGTCTGGTGGAAGAATCTCTATGCCAGGGATGATGGATTCAATTTTAAATATTGGACTAAACGATGGTAATGTATCTCAACTTGCAGAAGCATTTAATGATGAGAGGTTTGCTTTAGATTCATATAGAAGACTTATTCAAATGTATGCAAATGTTGTTTTAGGAGTTGAACATGCACGATTTGAGGCTGTAATAGCTAACAAAAAACGTATGGATGATGTTGAATCTGATGCAGATTTTAATGTTGATCAGCTTAATTGGATAATCAATGCTTACAAAAACACAGTCGAGAGATTTACTGATGCTGCATTTCCTCAAGAACCACACGAGCAACTTATAGGTGCAATCGAAGCAGTTTTTAATAGCTGGCAAAACAAACGAGCTGTTACATACAGAAAAATAAATAATATTCCTGATGCATGGGGTACAGGCGCAACAGTACAGACAATGGTCTTTGGAAATCTCAATGATAAATCAGGTACAGGGGTTGCTTTTACAAGGAATCCATCGAATGGAGATAAAGAACTGTATGGGGAGTATTTAATCAATGCTCAGGGAGAAGATGTCGTTGCTGGTATAAGAACTCCACATCCGATAAAGAAAAATAAAAAAGTCGAACAAGAATCACTAGAATCTAAATTTCCAAAAGCATATAAAGAGATTTTAGAAATTTCAACAAAATTAGAAAATCACTTCAAAGAAGTTCAAGATATTGAATTCACTATAGAGAATGAAGATATCTACTTACTTCAAACTAGAAAGGCAAAAAGAACTGCTCAAGCAAGTGTAAAAATTGCGATTGATATGCAAAATGAAGGAGTTGTTACAAAAGAAGAAGCTATAACAATGGTTGACGCAAACAGCATCACTAACCTATTACATCCACAGTTTGTAGATTCTCAAGGAAAAGAGTTATTTAATAAAGCTTTAAATGCTTCACCTGGTGCTGCAGTTGGTGAGATTGTGTTTGATGCTGACAAGGCTGAAGAGGAAGCAAATAAAGGAAGAGACGTTATTTTAGTGAGGGATGAAACAAGCCCTGAAGATATTCACGGAATGCATTCCTCTGTTGGAATTTTGACAACCAAAGGTGGAATGACGAGTCATGCAGCAGTTGTTGCTAGAGGCATGGGTAAGCCCTGTGTTGTAGGCGCAGAAAGTTTGATTATTGATAACTCCTTAAAGACTATTTCAAATGGAACAATAACTTTAAACGAAGGTGACATAATATCAATTGACGGCGGGCTAGGTGAAGTTTATATTGGTGAATTACAGTCTGAACCACCAAAACCTTCAACAGAATTTAATACACTCATGGATTGGTGTGATGAATTTAAAAGTCTAAAAATTCGAGCAAATGCAGAGACAATTACTGATACAAAAAAATCATTAGAGTTTGGTGCAGAAGGAATTGGTTTATGTAGAACTGAGCACATGTTTTTTGAAGGAGACAGAATTATTCCTATGCGTGAAATGATTATGTCAGATACAAAACAGGGTAGAGAGAGAGCATTAAGTAAATTAATCACATATCAAATTTCAGATTTTGAAGCACTGTTTTTGCTTCTTAAAGATAAGCCAATAACAGTTAGGTTACTTGATCCACCAATGCATGAATTTTTACCAAAAAGTGATATAGAAATGACAGAACTCGGAAATGCCATTGGTGTATCTCCAGCACATATAAGAGAGATGTTAGTAAAGCTTTCGGAGAGCAATCCTATGCTTGGCCACAGAGGAGTTCGACTTGGATTAAGTTATCCTGAAATTTACGAAATGCAAGTAGAGGCAATTCTTAGAGCTGCTTACAACCTAAATAAAAATGAAAAGCTACATGTTTCACCTGAGATAATGATTCCATTGGTTATGAATGCTGAAGAATTAAGTCAAATGAAAGACTATCTGATTGAAAAAATAAGTCAATTAGAAGAAGAGTTGAGCTTTACTTTTGACTTCACAATTGGAACAATGATTGAATTGCCAAGTGCTGCTTTAAATTCTTCATCTATTGCAGAACATGCAGACTTCTTTTCTTTCGGAACAAATGATTTAACACAGACAACACTTGGTTTATCAAGAGACGATGCTTCAAAATTTCTTAACACATATGTAGAAAATGATATTTTTTCAGAGGACCCCTTTGTATCAATTGATCAAGGGTCCGTTGGAAGAGTTGTAGACATGTCAGTTAGTGAAGGTAAAAGTTCTAATAAAGATTTAAAAATAGGTGTATGTGGTGAGCATGCAGGTGAGGCAAACTCAATAAAATTCTTCAATACACTCCAAATTGATTATATTTCGTGTTCTCCTTTTAGAATTCCAACAGCTAAACTCGCTGCAGCTCAAGCTGAAATAATTAAAACTAATTAATTATAAGTTTTGATATTTTAAGATATAATTGCCTTTATGAATTACAAATTAATTAACAGACTAGATCCATTAATTTACTTGGGCTTAGTTTTGGTTGGATTTATTTTACCTGAGGTTGTTTATAGGATATTTTTATTCGATTTTACAGCAGTTCTTACTGAGAATGAGGCGATGATAGTTCGTTCTATTGGTGCACCACTTTATTTTGCTGCAATGGCCTTCTTTTTGCTTGGTGGCAATGCCGAGAATGGTAAACAGTTAAACATAATAAGATATAGTGGCGGTCTTGGATTGATAGCTTTTGCTGTATTTACTGATTTCAACGGATTCTTTCTTTTCGGATTAGTTGAGATTGGATTAGCAGTTGTAACAGGCAATTCTATAAAAAAAGAAGAGCAAGCTTCAGGTAGTTACACAACTGAAGAACAATAAAAGATATTATTTCCTGATACATATTAACTATTTAATTGGTCAAATATTTATAGGACAAATATGATTTTAAAAGATAAAAAATTTCTCATCACTGGAATTCTTACAGACAAAAGCATAGCCTATGCATCAGCAAAAATAGCTATTGAAAATGGAGCTACGGTTGTAGCAACGGGTTTTGGTAAGGGTCTCCGTATTACTGAAAGAGCAGTTAAAAGACTTTCTGATGATATAAACGTATATTCAATGGATATTGAAGACCAATCAGAAGTAGATGAAGCAGTTAAAAGTATTGGGAATGATGTTGGTTCTTTAGATGGAATTTTACATGCAATAGCATTCTCACCAACAGAGGCAATGGGTGGAAATTTCTTAAATACAAATATTGCAGATGCTGTCAAAAGTTTTGAAATTTCTGCATTTTCTCTAAAAACTTTAGCTACATCTTTCCAACCAATTCTTAATACTCCTTCTTCTATTGTTGCTTTAGATTTTGATAATTCACAGGCATGGCCTGGCTATGATTGGCAAGGTGTTGCAAAATCTAGTTTGCAATCAATTGTTAGGTATCTTGCATTTTATATGGGAAAAGATGGGGTTAGAGTTAACGCTGTTGCTTCTGGCCCTTTAGCGACCACAGCTGCAAAAAATATTCCAGGATTTTCAGAAATGAATGAAGAATGGGACCAAAGAGCTCCACTTGGTTGGGACACTAAGGATCCAGAACCTGTAGCAAAGGTTGTAAACTTTTTACTTTCTGATTTATCTGAAGTTGTAACTGGAGAGATTATACATGCTGATGGAGGAGTTCACTCAATCGGCGGGTCAATGCTTCCTAAGTAGTTAGGTTTTTGAAAAAACAAGCACTCCATTGTGGCCACCAAAACCAAAAGAATTCGACATAGCAATATTCATATCTTTATTAACTGAATTATTGGGAGTGTAGTTTAAATCACATTCCTCATCTTTATTATTTAAATTAATTGTTGGAGGAATTACACCATTTTGAAGAGAGAGTATGCAAACCATTGACTCAAAAGCTCCGGCACCACCAAGAAGATGTCCAGTCATGGATTTTGTTGAAGAAATATCAACTTCGTAAGCTTTGGTACCAAATAATGTCTTGATTGCAGAAGTCTCATTTTTATCATTTGCTGGTGTAGATGTTCCATGTGCATTAATATAATCAACATCATCAACAGATAAACTAGCATCTTTCAACGCTTTATCCATAGCTCGAACTGCACCTTCTCCACCTTCAGCAGGAGCTGTTATGTGGTGAGCATCAGTTGTAGATCCGTAACCAACAACATAACCATAAATTTTAGCATCACGACTCTTAGCAGATTCCTCACTCTCTAATATCAAAACAGTTGAACCTTCAGCCATAACAAATCCATCTCTATTTTTATCAAAAGGACTACAGGCTTCAGCAGGTGTATCATTTTTTGTAGAGAGTGCTCTTATTTGGGCAAAAGCTCCAATTGTCATTGGTGTAGTGCCTGACTCTGTGCCTCCAGCTACTACGATGTCAACAATTCCATTTTCAATCATATTTTTTGCTTCACCAACAGCATTTGCCGATGCAGCGCATGCAGTTGTAATTGTTAGCGATGGTCCCTCTATTCCAAACTTAATTGCAACTTGTCCGGTGCTTGAATTTGGCATCAACTGAGTTATTGCCAAAGGATTAATCCTTGATGCTCCTCTTTCATCGTAAACTCTTACTGCATCTTCTGTTGCACCAATTCCTCCAATGCCAGTTCCAAATACAATTCCACAATTGGAACCCATACGTTCTTCTGGATTAAACCCAGCATCTAATAAAGCTTGTTCTGCAGCATAAATTGATAAATGACCTGACCTGTCTAATTTACGCGCATGTTGTTTGCCCATGTACTCATTTGCATCAAAATTTTTGACCTCGCCTGCAAAAGTAACTGGAAGATCTCCGGTATCAAAACTTGTTATATTATCAATACCAGAAATTCCATTAATAAGCTTTTCCCACGAGTCAGAAACATTATTACCAAGAGGATTAATGGTACCTAGTCCGGTAATGACTACACGTCTTTTAGACATGATAAGATTTAGATCTTAGAATGAAGTAATTTAACAGCTTCACCAACAGTTGAGACATCTGCTAGTTCTTCATCATCAATTTCAATGTCAAACTCATCTTCAAAAGCCATTACTACTTCTACTATTCCTAATGAATCAATTTCTAAATCTTCTTCTAATTTTGCTTCCATTGTGACTTTTGATTCATCTATTCCTAGATCTTCAACAAAAAGACCCTTTACTTTATCAAAAACTTCATTTGTTTCCATAATTACTCCCTAATTACGTTGTTAAACCGCCATCTACTGGTATAACTTGTCCTGTTATATATTCTGACTCGTCATTGCATAAAAAAGATACTATGTTTGAAATATCTTCTGGCTTACCTATGCGTTTAATTGATAGTTGCTCTATAATATTTTCCTTATTTTGATCATCTAAAAAAGAAGTCATGTCTGTTTCAATATAACCCGGGGCAACTACGTTTGATGTTATATTTCTTGAACCCATCTCTTTACTTATCGATTTTGCCAACCCTATTAATCCAGCTTTTGATGCAGCATAGTTTGCCTGACCCTGGTTGCCTGATAGTCCAACTACGGAAGATATAAATACAATTCTTCCCCATTTATTTTTCATCATAAGCTTGATAGCTCTTTGCGATGTATAAAAACTTCCTG
>Ga0208763_1000210_pt1 | contig 12737 bp, 5 predicted proteins | sample ETNtaG_20_FD_185756 | JGI IMG/M metagenome (GOLD analysis project Ga0208763, IMG submission 185756) | Marine microbial and viral communities from oxygen minimum zone, Eastern Pacific Ocean - ETNP201306PF45B (SPAdes) (version 2) | ecosystem: Environmental > Aquatic > Marine > Oceanic ... | reverse complement strand
AGCAATAGATAATTTTACGGTAACATCACAAGAATTTGTAATACCAGGCGGGGCATTAATATCAAGCGTTGCTCCTCAAGCAGTGCTAACTATATCACCTAATCAAGGTTACCAAATTGAGGCTAGCAACTTTGCAGTAGTGTCGTCAAACCCAGAAGTTGATGTACCAAATTCTTACTTTACGCAGGACGGTGAAAATGTTATACTAACTGTTGTTTTTGTTACAACAGCGACAATGCCTAACAACAACTTAGATATAAAGATATGTATGCGCGGTACTTCTGAAGAACTAGGTGTTACTATTGCAGGCACTGTATTTTACGACACAGCCAATGCAACGCCTTTGTCGCAAAACCTGCCCTACACTAACTCGGGACCAGCAGAAAGCACAGAAGAAATATTATCTCAACTTATACAAGCAGATACTGGTTATTACTTTCAGTCAACACCAACTATATCACTTAGAACTGGTGATGCGGCAGATTATAATTTGTATACCTCAGGTTCTGTTCGTGACGAAAATAACAGGTTAACCGCGATAAGAGTTAATGCTGATTACACATATCCTTTTGTAAATCATAGTGGAGATGAAATTGATGTGTATGCGCACGCAGTAGCGATACCAGTTATACCAGTGCATGTTACAGGATATTCGGTATCTACCACTGTTCCAATTACGCAAACATTTAGAAATTTTGCTATATTAGGTGTTGAAGGCGCAAACTACGAATTAACAATAGATAATGGTGCTACATTTGTATCTAGCGGAACAAATACAGTAAGCGGCTTTGTACCTACTGGAAACGCAATAGAACAAATTGATTTTCCATCAGCTATAAATGGCGATACGCATACATTGACTTTTGTACCATCAGGATCTGATTTAGATCCTAGTCAGCCAAGCAGCTATTGGACGATTGTATTTGATAGGTTTGCGAGAAGCAGCATAGTAATAAGTGGCACGGTGTCAACAAGCGATAGCGAAATAACTGTAGACAACTCAGATTTTCAAACTGTAGTTTCAAATTCTTCGGACTTGCAGGTTAGATATATTGATCACACTATAGAACCTGTGCTTACTTGCCCTGGTCTAACTCTTTCGTGGGCCACTACAACTGCCATTCCATCAACAGATTTTTCTAAAACAGAGGATTTACCAGATGGAACATTTAATGTTGTAAGCGGGGCAAAACTAATAAATCTTAGCGGCGGAGGCGTAACGCTCAGGGTTCAAGTTGCAACAGCTAGCACCGGTTCAAATGATATGTCGTATGATTTAGATAACCTTATAGAGACTTATTTAGTTAAAACATACGAAACAAAAGAAATTATATTAAACAATACTGACGGCACTGTTGACAGCCAATTCCAATATACTAATGAAAATGGAACGGTGCAAACTCCAACATTAGGGCCCGGCGAGTCTCAAACCGTATGCTCTAGACTTAGCTGCCCAACCCCAACGGTGTTAACAGGCAATGGGGTTATAGAATTAACATTAAATGATTGCCCATAATATGGACCAAATAACATTAACATTTAGCAGCCCAATACAGGTTTCTGTGCAAGTTGGAGATATACTTTACTACACAGATGATCCAATGGGTACCACTGTTGTAAAAATAGGTGATGTAACAAATATAAATTATGGGGCTAACACGATCACGTGCAACATCGCACCACAAACAGTTAGGCCAACTGCAACATCGTTTATATTATTTACAAAAGATAATAAAGTTAACACAAGTGGATTAGTAGGATATTTCGCAGAAGTTGAACTTAGAAATGATTCATTGAATAAGGCGGAATTATTTTCTGTAGGCTCAGAGATATTTGAGAGCAGTAAATAATACGTAATAATAAATTATAAAACAATAAAATTATGGCAATACCAGTAGCAGCAGCGATGGGGGCAATAAAAGGCCTAACCGGAATAGCGGGTGGTATTATAGGTAGTGGAAAAAGAAAAAGAGAAGAAGCAGCGGCTCAGGAAGAGTACGATATGTTTAAAACAAAGTATGCTGAACTTGACACATCTAACCTATATGCTAACTTAGAAAATACTATGGAAGACCTTACGGTTGACCAAAGAGCGGCAGAGTTCCAGTTGCAAGCACAGCAACAGGGGCAAGCTAATATTATGGATCAAATGGCTGGAGCAGCTGGGGGATCTGGTATAGCTGCATTGGCGCAGGCAATGGCTAATCAACAAACACAAGGAGCGGCACAAGCGGCGGCAAGCATAGGCCAGCAAGAAAGAGCTAATCAAATGGCCGCAGCACAGATGGCAGCGTCTTTGCAATCGCAAGAAGCAGCGGGCGCGGAGCAAGCAAGATCATTGGAATATAGCAAAACAAGCACGCAGCTCGGAATGGCACAACAAAGACTAGGAGCGGCTAAACAAGCAAGAGCAGCTGCAACTCAATCTATTATGGGTGGTGTTGGCAGTTTACTTGGGGCAGGAGTAGAAGCTGGTGCAGCAGAAGGCGGGTTTCTAGAAGGATTTATAGGCGGATAAACAAAATATTATGGCAAAAAAAGCACAAAGAAATTACGGCGCTGACACGAGTTTAGTTAGAGGCGAAGCAGCAATGAGGCAAACCGGCGGGTTTCAACCGCTTATGCAGGCTTTTGATGCGCCTATACAGCGTTTAGAGCGAGCTGCCAAAGAAAGACAGGCAAGAGAGCAGCAGAGAAATAATAAAGTGGAAAGTTATTTATCTGCGTTAAACGCTAATATTGATGTTACATCGTTAACTGAAACCGATCAAAAGGCGGTTAATGAATATTTAATGGGCGTTAAAGATGAATATGCAGAAGCAGCAAGCGCTATAGTAGGTCTTAAGCCTGGTACACCTGAATATATGGAGCAGCTTGATATTATGAACGGTGTTAAGAATAGCCTTGCTAATTTAAAGGGGGAGCTTGATGGCTATCAAGAATCAAAAGCTAATTACTTAGATTCATTTAAAGATCAGTCTGCAGGTAACAATAGTTTACAATCAGACAATGCAGCAAACATATTTACAGGCGAAACACCTTTTTCAATAGGAACGGGTGGTCATTTATTTTTTAAAGGGCAAGATGGCACTAACATGGCATACAAAGATGTTAAGATGCCGTTTAAGAAAGATTATCAAACAGCGTTAAAATACAACGATTTGTTTACCCCTATATATAACTCTGGCTCATACGATGCAACTAAGCAGAAAATATTTGAAGACAGAATTAGAGCAATGATGTCTTCTAATCCAGATGGTATGAAATCTATTATTGCAGATCAGCTAAGCAGTTTTGGTAATTACGAAGATCTTATCCCGCTTTTAGATGATCCAGCAAACTTAGAAACCGTTACTAATGCATTTGTACAGCGAGCCAGCGAAGCAGCGCGCGATGCCGCTAACACCGGGAAGCAATCAAAAATAAACAATCAAAAGGAATCTAGGCGAACACAAGAATATATTGGATTTGCAAACACTATTAGGGAAGGGAAAATAATTAAAGGTGGTATACCTGTTAGAAGAAAAAATAATCAATTTTTATCAATTAATAAAGATGGTAAATATATCGTAGTAGACCAAAATGGTTTAATTTTAAATATAACAGAGCCAATGACAAAAGAAGAAGCTTTAATTTTTAGCGGTTATTCAAATTATTAAATATAATACAATATGAGCGGATTTAAAAAAGGTGATCTAAGTATTACAAACGAAGAAGCTGCTGCAAACGCAGAAGCGCTTGGCTTTAGTGTTGAAGAATGGGCGGCTGAGTATGGCTGGGAAAGCGATTTGATAGATGATTTTCAAACCGGAGTTGCGGGGTCGGATGCGCCTGTAACTCCAGTAGCAATACCAAGCAGGGCATCCATAATAACGGGGCCACAAGAGAGTACGGAATTAGACTTGGATCCTGGTTTATTGGAATTACAGCAAAGAGCTGATGGTGTTAAGCTGCCTAATGCAGATGGTTTACTTAAGATATACGAAAGCGGTAAAGGTTATAACCCTGCAACCGGCTCCACACGTTTTGAAGACATTTCAATTAACACCAAACGTGGAAAAAGAACAAAAAGAGTTTGGGAACCGCGCACCCCTGAAGAAGCAGCCGCTTGGAAACTTTACAATTATGGCCAACCCAAAACAAAAAGTAACGCGCGAGGCCGTGAAATTGAAAACCCACTTTATGTAGGAGAAAGAGATATTAACTTTTTTGTAAATGAAACAATAAAGCAAGAAGATTTAGATATTGATTACGATAATTACGCGTACAATAAACCAAAAACTACAAGTTTTGTTGATAAGTATTATCCAAATCTGCCAAAGTCAATAAATAAAATTGATTTTCAAGGGTATTTAGCTAGGAATGGATATGACGAAGCTATTAGGGATTACGAACAGCAGGGTATGTTTGATCAAGAAACATTAACATACTCGGATCTTGAAGAAAATGCGCTAGAGGAGGATAAGTTATTCACAATGCTATCCGAGTATAACGAGCACGTAAATAGGCGTAATCGCAAAAAAGCGGCTTTACAACACGCGAAATCCAACCCTGACTTATACAAAGACGCATCTACTATAGATGAAATTGAAGCTATAGCCTTTGATACTGATCAATATAACCCAAACAAACAAGGCAAAGATGCTTATGTAAAGATACCTAATAAAGACTTTGTATATGAATCATATGCTTGGTCTGACGAAAACTTTAAAAATTTAGCTGCCTATAATGAATCTGTTCGTAAAAAGCTTCTTGCGGATTACGAGCAAGACAAAGACAGAAATGTAGTAAGAAAAGGTATTGACTTTATTTTTAATCCTTCTATAAGCGCCATAGAGGGATTTGGCCAAGAATCAGTTGATTTTGGTTTATGGGTAACAGATCTGCTAGGGTTTGATACGTGGTCTGAAAATCAATCAGCACTTAGGTCTTTGCGTAGGCGCAACGAAATCAGCACTATGGATTACCGATATGCTAGTGGTTTAGGGGCTCTTTATACTGATGGTAGAAATTATATATTAGGCGAAGACGGCGAAATTTGGGATACTAAAGCTGAAAAAGAAATTAGTAGAATATTAGATCCAAAAGATTACGAAAAAATAAGTAGTTTTTTGCAAGAAAATGGTGAAGAATCTTACCATATAAGCTTAAGAGGGTCAAGTAAAATATTTGGCACAACTGTAGGTAGTTTAGGGTTTCAAATAGCAGGACCCAAAGGCGTTGGGTTAGCTAGAACAGCCGTAGGGGCAGCAAGGGCAAAAGCTTCGTTAAATATGTTAGCAAAAGCCGGAAAGCTAGGTAGATTTAAATCTGCCACTGATTATGCTAAATACGCCAAAAGAGCTCAAGCTGGTAAAAACAAAGGGGCTTATTTGGTTAAAAATACAGAAACATTCGGTATTAAAATGCCAAAAGTAAAAGCGTCGCCTGAAGTTGTAAACGCTACAATGTTTCAAGGCTTGTATGGAGCTTCACATGGTTATAATAATGCCATGAGAGCGGCTTTGGATGCTAACATGTCTACAGAAGACGCTGACGAGTTGGCTAGAATAGCGAGTGCCGAAATGTCAGCACTATATACTCTTACAGGTCCGCTAGCGCCTAAAGTTCCGCAACAAAAGCTTTTAGGTAGATTGTTTGACCCTAAAAATAATGTATATAAGCGTTTAGCTACTGCTTATAATACAGCTAAAAAGGGTAAAGCAAACCCATACGCAGCTGTTAAAAATGAATTTTCAAGAGCAGTACAATCTGTATTTAATAAAAAAACCGGTGGGTTGTTTGTTACAGAGGGTGCTAAGGAAGTTGTACAAGAAAACGTACAACAATTAGGTGAAACTTTTCTTGTTAATCCAGATATTAACCTTAGAGCGGGTAAAGATATTTTAGAAACGGAATACACGCTAGAGCAGTTTGTAGAAACATCAATATTGTCTTTAGCGGTCGGCGGACTGTCTGGGGGTGCATCAGGGGTTAGCTATAAATATAATCCTAATAAGTTAATGGATTTGATGACCGTTAGCGCAGATACAGAGGGGGCTTCCACAAGGCTTGATTATTTAGTTGATCAAAATCAAATTACAAGACGTCAAGCAAACCAAATATTAAAAGATGCCGATGCAGTAAAGTTTTCTTTTAATAATAAAAAAGTGCCTGAATATATGATCGAGTTAAATCCCGATACATATGTTAAAATGGCTAGAAATTCATTAAAAATTAATGAATTAGAAACAGAAAAAAACCAATTAGATAAAGGGCTACAGGGTGATTTACAAGCGCAAATAGACAAACTAAACCAAGCGCAAGAAAATTTAGCTAAAGGTGAAAATATACGGGTAATATCTGAAGACACAAAGTTTATTGAAAAAGTTGCTGGCAAAGGTAATGTATTAACTTTTAAAACTCAAAAAGAAGCTGAAGCTGCGGGTTATAAAGGTAAGGATTTACTTAGTAATGGCTTTATGGAAGTTGACGGCAAAATTATTATAATGCAAGACGTAGCGGCTAATAATTCAAAAATTACAGTTGCGTCTCATGAGCTTTTACATAAAATACTAAAAGCAGAATTTACAATAGACGGTAAACCCACGGAGCTGCAAAGTAGAATACTTACAGAATTTAAAGGCATACTTAAAAAGAACGGTTTATTAAAAGATATTGAAAAAGAACTAAAGCAAAATTACACGGATATAAACACCGTAAACATGGACGAGTTTTTTACTGCTTTTTCTGACATTGTTGGGGCTAAAATAAAACTTGGACAAGACGTTAGCAAACTAGGCGAAAGCTTTTGGCAAAGCGTAGGTAGATTTATAAGTAGGTTATTGCGAGGTAGGCTAGGCACAAAACAAACATTTGATTCTGGTCAAGAAGTATTTAATTTTATTATAAACTACCAAAAGAATTTTCAAAAAGGAAAACTATCAAAAATTGCTCAAGCTAAAATAAAAGCTGGAGAAAGTGTTGAAGGGAGAAAAACCAGGTCAATTACAGCTCCAGATAAATTTACCCAAGAAAATAAAGAGGGTATGTTCCAGGAAGGTAATAAAGCCTTCAATGAAGCTGCTAGTGCTTATGGCTTAAATTTAAAAGTAAACCCAGACGGTACACCAAACTTTACAAAAGAACAATGGGACGCGGTTGACGATAATACTAAGCTAGGTATTGGAATTATGGTTGGTGACCAATATGCTTCCTATGTAGCATACAGAATGAAATCAAGAGATCAGGTTCCAGGGTATGATCAATTTAAAGATGAAATAATAAACAGAGTTTCAACGGGAATTCAAAAAGGGGACGACGGTATACCTTTCCTATTAAAATCATATAACCCAGAGGGTGGCACAAAGCTTAGTACATACATATTTGGCCAAATAGATAATAGATTACAGGGTGTTATCAACAAAACCCCAGGGTTTGGAGAAATTACAACTGAAGCAGCTCCGTCTGAAGCGGGTAAAAAACAGCTTGTAGGAGACGAAAGTGCAGAGCAAGAAATTACGAAAAAAACCCGTAAAAGAAAAGAAAAGAAAAAAGTATTTAAAAAAGCAGCAGATGAAATAGTTATTATCGGTGATGATAATAAAACATCTACAATAGATGAAACGTTTTCCACTTCCTTTGCTGAAAAAGTTAAAAAGCTTTGGGCTACTGGTAAATACAACGTTACTGATTTTGGCTTTAGACAAGCACTACTTAAAGACGGCAGGACCATGTTTGTAAACCAGATTAGGGACATGATGGATCGCGCTTCTAATTGGAATAATACTAATAAGGTGGGCAACAAAGATAAGCGCGCTAATTACGATTCTTTTGTGGATGCTAATTTTCAATCTATATATAATCTTATGACGGTTGATCAAGTATCTGCTAGATTCCCGTTTTTAATAGAAACCGCTTTAGACGAAAACGGAAAAGAAATATCAATGTCCGTTGATGAAGTTAAGGCCTACAATGACGCAATTGATCGAGGTGAAAGCCAAGCTAAAAAAATAAAAAATATATACGCTAACAATAAATTGCGTGTTAAAAAACCATATAGCGCAGAGGTAAAAAAAGAAGGCACTGAATACCTAAAAGCTAACGATAGGCCCACTAATGTGCGAAACGCTAGGAAAGTGTCTTTAGCTGAAGTTATTGCTGACCAAATGCTTAAAGATGAATTGCCAAATGTATTAAGAGCAGAAGGTTTAGAAAACGAAGCAGCGATACAAGAGGTAGAAACACAAATAGGCAGACGTAAATATTCTATATCTACATTATCGCCAACTGAATTTAGTAAATTCGAATTAAACAAAAGTGAATTTTTTAAGCAGCTACGCGATGTAATGAACGGTAAATATACCGAGGCTAGTATATCAAAAATAGTAAAAAATGTATATCCTGACTTTTCTAAAGAACAACATAAGTCTATAGGGAAACAGTTTTTTAAATTGCTTAAACCTTTATCTCCTGATTTTGAATCTGAACTTAAGCAAGAGGGTAAAACTTTTGATGACTATCTAAATGATATTGCGGCAGATATAGACGGGCAATCAACTATTACAGCAATGACCAACGCGTATGATTCGGTCTCAAACATGTTTACCGATTGGAACAACGTGCTTCGCTCTCAGATTGTGGTAGAGTCTGCTTTGGAAGCTATGGACATACAGACCGCAGTGGCATTTACATCAGCATCATTTGCTAATTCAGGTAGAGTAGGAAGGTGGGTTGATGGTGTGTTAGTTCCAACAAAAACGCATAGATCAGATTTATATGCGGGTCAGTCGCAGGTTATAGATGCGCTTAATAGAGCTGGGTTTAATATACAAAGTATATCGCCTACTGAAATAACATTAAAAGACGGTTCTGTATTAAAAAGAAAATATTCTGCAACTGGTAATGTAAACAAAGGACATTTAACCGGCAAGTTTGACACTAAAGCAGACAAAGCAAATGCTGAGGCTGCTTGGAATTACACGACTACAATATTAGAAAGCCTTAAAGGCGCTGACCCTGCTGTACAAGCTATGGTAATGGCGTCGCTAAATTCGGGTACGAATACAGCATTAAGAGCGGCTGCTCCGGTAGCTTATAGAAGTTCAGTGTTACCCACTATGGATACTAAAAAATATAGGTATGAACACGCGGTGCCTGCTAGGGTGGTTTTAGCACATATGTATGAAGTCATAGTAAAAGGAAACAAAGACATTGATCTTGATGCCTTAAAGTCCGATTATAAAGTTGCTATCATACCTGTTGAAATGGATAAAGTAATTGGTAAATTAGGCTATCAACAAGTTATGGTAGCAGGATACAGACCAGGCCTTACTCCTTGGTATTCTAGATATTATAATTTTGCAACAAGAGGTAAAGTACAATATGCTCTTGAGTCTTTAGAAGATGGCTCCATTATAGGACAAAATTATGTAAATTATTATAAACAGGCGAACAAGGTAACTGTTGATGATGCCAGAATAAAGCAGTCTAAGCAAAACCAAATTGAGCAAAAAGCTTTAAACAACGCAAAGAAAAGATCATACACCAATAATCCTAAAGGAATTAGTGTTTACGACTTTGATGATACGCTCGCATTTAGCAAAAGCCAAGTAATTGTAAATAAAGACGGTAAGACGTATAAAATTACGCCAGCTGAATTTGCTAAGCAGGGCGAAACACTGACTGCCGAAGGGGCAACATTTGATTTTAGCGAGTTTAATAAAGTTGTTAAAGGAACCCCTGGCCCATTAGTACCAAGGCTTAAAAAAGCAATTGAAAAGTTTGGCAACCAAAATATATTTGTATTAACGGCAAGACCAGCTGAATCGGCAAATGCTATACACGCATTTTTAAAAGGCATAGGTTTAGAGATACCGCTTGAAAATATTACTGGGCTTGCTAATGGCGCTCCAGCAGCAAAAGCAGCTTGGATGATTGGCAAAGTTGCGGAAGGTTACAATGACTTTTATTTTGTAGATGATCACCTTGGCAATGTTAAAGCTGTTAAAGATGTTCTTAACGTTTTCGATGTTAAAGGAAAAGTGCAGCAAGCTAGAGTTAAAAGAAGCTCGGGGCTTTCGCAAGATCTTAATAAAATGATTGAGCGTGGCAAAGGAGTTAAAGCTGAAGCCGTATATTCTGCTATAAAAGCAAGAAAAGAAGGCGCTAATAAAGGTCGATTCAAAGTGTTTATACCATATGGCGCAGATGACTTTAGGGGTTTGACAATGTATACCTTAGCCGGCAAAGGCAAGCAAGGTGAAGCGGATCAAAAGTGGTTTGATGATAACTTAATTAAACCCTATTTAAGAGGTATTTCTGCCATGGAGATAGCCAAGCGCGCACTTAAAAATGATTATGCGGGCTTACTAAAAATGTTCCCTAGCGTAAAGAAAAGAATGGGCCAGAAAATTGGTAAAACTGATTATACTGTAGACCAAGCTTTGCGTGTATATTTGTGGACTCAACAAGGACAAGAAGTTCCAGGTATATCTAAACGTGATCAAAAAGAATTAAATAAGTTAGTAACCAATGACCCTGAGTTAACTGGTTTTGCGGAAGGGCTACAAACTATATCTAAACAAGATAAATGGGTTGAGCCTAGTGAGCACTGGATTGTTGGAACAATATTGAAAGATATAAACGATATAGGTGAAAAAGTAAATAGGTCAGAATATTTAGCTGAGTTTATTGAAAATGTAGACATTATATTTGACGAAAAGAATTTACTTAAGCTTGAAGCTTTGTATGGTAAGCGCTACGTAACAGCTTTAAAAAGCTCAATAGCCCGAATGAAGTCTGGTCGCAATAGACCTGCGCAGCCGGGTAGATATGAACAACAATGGTTAAACTGGGTTAACAATTCTGTTGGCACTATTATGTTCTTTAACCGTAGATCAGCGGCAATGCAGATGCTATCGTTTGCTAACTTTGTAAACTGGGGTGACAATAATCCATTAAAAGCAGGGATTGCATTTGCAAATCAGCCGGCATATTGGAGCGCTTGGACAAAAATATTTAATTCGCCAAAACTTAAAGAACGTAGGGGTGGTTTAAAATCTGACGTACAAGAACAGGAAATTGCAAGCCAAGCTAAAAACAGTAAAGACAAGGCAAGTGCTGTAATTGCATACTTATTGAAAATAGGTTTTACACCTACACAATTAGCAGATAGTTTTGCAATTGCAACTGGAGGTGCTACATTTTTAATTAACAGAACAAAGACTTATAAAAAACAAGGCTTATCGCAATCAGAAGCGGAAGCGAAAGCATTTGAAGACTTCAGCGCTATTTCTGATGAAACACAGCAGTCAGGTGATCCTATGTTGGTATCTGCACAGCAATCGAGCCATTTAGGGCGCCTTGTATTGGCTTTTCAGAACACGCCTATGCAATATACCCGTTTAATGAAAAAAGCTGGTCAGGATCTTATAAATGGCCGTGGCGACGCTAAAACTAATATTAGTAAGATACTATATTATGGCTTTGTGCAAAACCTTATATTTAGCGCATTGTCAAACGCATTGTTTGCTTTAATACCAGGGTTTGATGATGAGGAAGAAGATGATGAGCAATACGAGAAAATCATTAATACAAAGGCTGAAAGAATTGTTAATTCTATGGTGGACACTATTCTCAGAGGATCTGGATTAACAGGTGCTGTTGTATCAACATTAAAAAATGTTATTAATAGGTATTATAAAGAAGAGAAAAAGGGATATAACGCGGACCATGCTTATACTTTATTAGAGCTAGCTAACGTGTCACCACCTATAGGTTCTAAAATGAGAAAAGTATATGGTGCAATTCAAACTAAAAAGTTTGATAAAGATGTGATAGCTGAGCAGGGTTATGATATTACCTTAAAGGGTAGATTTAATGTATCGCCTAATTACGAAATAATAGGTTCATTGGCTTCTGCTGGTTTAAACTTACCGTTAGATAGAGCTTTAGCTGAGGTTGACGCAATATCAGAAGCTTTAGACGCTAGAAACACGTCTTACCAAAGACTAGCTTTAGGTTTAGGCTGGAGAACTTGGGATGTTAACGCTAAGAAAGAAGAGGAGGAACTTGTAAAAACAGCCGGAAAAGCTAGAAGAAAAGAAGAAGGTAAAATAAAAGCGGCTAAGACAAGAGAGGAAAACAGAAAAAAGAAATTAGCAGAATACGCTGCTATGACCCCAGAAGAAAGAGCAGAGTACGACGCTGAATTAAAAGCGAAGCGGTCTGCATCAGCTAAAAAAGCTGCGGCAACTAGGAGGCGAAATAAAAGGATAAAAGATTCAATAGATATAGCACAAGGTAGAAAAATAACATTTTGATATGGAACCATTCAACATTAAAATACAAAACGCAACACAAGGAGCAGAAAAACCTGCTAACCAAGAAGTAACGCAAAATGCTGATGGTTCAGGTGGACCTATAAGTATTGCAAAGAAAAAAGACGCTTGTTACACTAAAGTAAAAAGCAGATATAAGAAGTGGCCATCTGCATATGCAAGTGGTGCGTTAGTTAAATGCCGTAAAGTTGGTGCTGCCAACTGGGGTAATAAATCCAAGAAATAATGGCATTTAAAATGAAACCTTCTCCATTTAAAAATCTTAGACGCTGGTTTGAGGAAGAATGGGAAACACCACGCGGTAATGAAGATTACAGCGAAGGCGAAAATACATTTCGTCCAACCAAAAGAATATCCAAAGACACACCTGCAACATGGGATGAATTAACTCCTGCTGAAAAAGCCCGAGGACAAAAA
>Ga0208763_1000209_pt1 | contig 12762 bp, 9 predicted proteins | sample ETNtaG_20_FD_185756 | JGI IMG/M metagenome (GOLD analysis project Ga0208763, IMG submission 185756) | Marine microbial and viral communities from oxygen minimum zone, Eastern Pacific Ocean - ETNP201306PF45B (SPAdes) (version 2) | ecosystem: Environmental > Aquatic > Marine > Oceanic ... | reverse complement strand
TTTCTTTCCTCAAACTTTCAGTGGAGGTGCAAGCTGATTGAGGATCTTCAGTAAGCCACGAAGGGTGACTTCACTAATTCCAGAAACCTTGCAAACTTCACTTTGGGTCCTTGGTGAAGTACTCTCTTGTGAGACTCGATAGAGAATGACTCCTGCAATCCCAGAAGGTTTCTTTCCTTGCCATGACAAATCATTTCCAACTTTTTTCCACATGTCCTTGGCTGCTCCTAAAACTGCTGGAGGAAGTTGTAGGTCAGAATGGAATTTTTCGAAATATTCGTCAGGCCCTGTAATGTGATGAGTGCCTAGATTGCGAGCAACTAGCCTAATTGTTCTCTTCAATTCCTTCTCTTCAACCTCGGTTCGCATATCAAAAGCTTCAGCAATCTCCTCAATCTGCCGAGGTATCCTAGCCTCTCTTGCCGCTATGTATACGCAAGCTGCTGATACACCACGAATACTTCTGCCAGTGACTAAACCGCGCTCAACCGAGTGCCTGTAAAGTGAAGCGGCTTGCTGTTCGATTTGAGGCGGCAAATCCCCACGATCTCGGATGAATTGCATCGCAGTTGTTAGATTTCGAGCACGTGAATCCCTAGTTTTGCTTCTTTGGTCGATACGCTGTCTCCTGCGCCAATCCCGAGCAGCCTTTCCAGTCATTCCATGCCGCTTGGCAGCGCCCGTGGTAAGGTCAGTCCTGCTTATTTCAGTCGATAGGCCCTTGTCCGATATGGTAAGAGTCGTAGGTGCACCTACTCTACTTCTGTCATTTCCATCTGAGTGATTTACCCATTCGGCTCCAGGGTCTATCATATTCTGTGCAGCTACAAAGCCACATACTGCACAACTGGTTTCACCGCGTACGTCATCAGTATCCCACTCATCACTACCACAAACTTCGCAAGCACCTGATACACTCTCTGTATTTCTAGCCTGAGAAGGCCTTACTCCAGTAACAAATTGTTTGTTTCTTTTTGAGTTCTTCATTGCACTCCCTTTCCTTGTTTGCCGACTACCAGTGTCCTGTTCTTTCATGTCAACTCTTGGTTGTATAGTCTAACTTGTCTTATTTAAAACTTTGTTCTATATGTTTTGTCGAAATAATGTGTGGAAGGCAGATTTATCTGACACTGTGCAATAGAGAGATTATTGCACCTGTGGCTTCCGCCAAGGTTTGTGTCCGATAGTCCACCTGTCAGAACAGCCTTGTTTGATTGCCATCTAGAGTCAACCGCAAAAATGGTTGATTTCCACGGCTTCGAGTTGCCTATCTGGTACTCATCGATACAGGAGGAACATCTTGCATGCCGTTCAACAGCTGGAATGTTCGATGTTTCACACATGGGGTTCTTCTCCTTCGAAGGTGATAATGTTAGAGAATGGCTCGAGAGTATATCAACTCAGAAGGTTTCTTCTTTCGTAACTGGTAGATGCGGTTACACTCATTTTCTAGACTTCGATGGGCACATTATTGACGATATGATTTTTGCAGTAAAATCCGATACCTGTGTACTTGGCGTTCCCAATGCATCCATGGTTCCGACTATGTGGAAATGGTTAACTGAGTTATTACCAAAGGATGGTTCCATTACCATCGAAAATCTCTCTGGTGATACCAGTATCATTGCTCTACAAGGTCCGAATTCGGGAGAGGTACTAACTGCAGCCTTGGGTGATTCGAACAGAATTTCCCGATTCAAATGTCAAGAAATTCTCACCAATGACGCAGGAATCACTGGTTGGATACAGGGAACAGGATACACGGGTGAAAGTGGAGCAGAGATTTTCGTGAATAATGAACAAGCACCAACACTTTGGAATCTTCTATTGGAAAAAGGAGAATCCCATGGCTTGGTGCCAGTTGGTCTTGGTGCTAGGGATACATTACGTTTGGAAAAAGGATATTTGTTATCAGGACAAGATTTCCTATGGCCTGGCCTTGGATTAAATCCTGATGAGTCACTACCAGTCAAATTTCTAGCTCGAAATACTGCCGAAACAGCGGTACCTTTCGGGTTAGATTTAGATCATCAATTTGTAGGTCGTGATTCGGTTATTTCCTCTCTTAAATCTAACATAAGGTGGCATGGCCTGAGATGCTTAGACCGTGGTCCAGCACCTCGTTTGGGACATGAAGTAAAACTTTCAGATAATGACGAATCAGAAATTTTAGGCTATGTTACCAGTGGTTGCCCATCGCCTTCTCTAAATCGCGCTGGTATTGCCATGGCCTATCTCGAGAACGTTGAAGTTGGTTCCGAGGTTTGGATTCAAGCCAGTCCTCGAAGGCGTGTCAGAGCTGAAGTTGTATCACCACCATTTGTGTGAAATTTGAATTAATTCTGTTTGATAATTCAGAGATGCGCCGGCGTAATACTCTTGACCAAGGATACTGACCAAACATTGAGTTGGGCATATGAGCGCGAGATTTGAAGCGGTCGCACTGAAGAAATTACAAGAGATAATTCAGGAAAAGGGGATTAGTGCCGAGGCAATTTTTTCAAAATTCGATATCAACAACGATGGCAGTTTAGATCCTCAAGAATTCAGCCTAGCCATAGCCTCAATCACAGGCCAAAATGCCCCAGATGCAATCATTAGAGCAGTTTTCTCGGCTCTTGACAATGATGGTGATAATACACTTGATCTGGCTGAAATTCTAACCTTGGCTGGTGGCGGACAGGCTGGTGCCGTCACTGAAGAAACCAACGAAATCACCATCCAAGGGCATACTATTCCTGAATATAATGGCGGTTATCTACGTGGGGAAGATATCAATGGCAATCCCAGTTTTTCAAAACCATCAGGACATACTCTCTACTTCTACAATATGTCAGCAGGAGGCGCTAAGTCTTGGAGTTTGCACAAAAGGCGAACTGATGGTAGTAAGGACCTCTATGATGGCGGTTGGACAAGGCCGCCTTCTTCAGGAGGTGTCCCCCTAGGTACTCGAAGGTGGGTAGGTGTTGGTATGCTCACAATAACAGCTGTTGGGGGTCACATGACTCCTAATGCACAGGAGGCAGAAAATGAAGAAACCACTGATATCAGAATTGAGTTACAAAAAGGAACATACATGTCAAACGAATCGATATTGGTTAATTTTACAGGACCTATGTTAGGTGCTGATTCTTGGATGGGGATTGTTCCAGCAGATACTGAACACGGTGATGCAACAGTGAATAGATACAATCGAGTTTCGTACTTTGATATGGAAGGCCAATCTATCGGAACTCATACTTTTGAAAATCCAGGTGAAGGTAATTGGACAATCAGAATGAACAATGATGATGGTGAAGAAATAGCCTACGTTGAATTCAATGTAGAAGCAGTGGCAGAGGAAATCGTTCCGGTACCATTGGAAACTGATAAATCAGAAACACAAGCAACATCTCCTTCGAGCGATGATTTGTATTCAGTCGACAAAATGATGTCAGACATGGGTCCGGAATTTGTCAATGATTTAGAAAACATGCTGTCAAATCCGGATCAGAGTATAGGTGAAGCTAGGGCTGCTGCAGACGAAATCGCAGAACAAAAAATTAGTGAATTACCCTTCTTTTTCCAATCTCCTGCTAGAAGAATGTGGTCAAAAAACGCGGATTCTATACTTGCAAACATCGTGGAAAACCTACCCCCTGCAGAAGATTTAGCCAAAGCTGCTGCATTAGCTAGCGCTGTTGGAGTGGGTGCGGCAGCAGTAGCCACACAAGCAGGATTAGAAGGTCAAACTCCACAAGATGCTGTTGTAGATGCTGTGGTAAACACGGTAATCGATCAAGCCGCTGGCGTGGTAATGGACAGTGTAGTTCCAGTAGAGGAAGTTTCAGTCACCGAAACTGAAACTCAAGTCGAGCAAGAATCTGCATCCATCCCCGAACCTGAAGCGGTCTCAGAACCAGATGCCGAAACTATCGGGCTAGATTTGGCATCAGTAGCCGCAGCATTGAGTGAATCGAGATTTCTAAACGACCAGATTGAAATCGTTGAATCAACAAAAGGACTGACCGCTATTGCATCGGTCAGAGTCGAAAAAATCGAGAGGACATTTTCGATCGGTATAGATGATGAATATCGTGGTGGTCAAACAATTATTGGTAGTATCGAAGGCGTTGGTGATGTCGAAATACATCTCAAGCCAAGTATGGATATGTCCGATATAAGAATTAATCAATCGTCTAATTTGACTCTTTCAATGCACAAGTGGAATGGAATCCGAAAAAGGCTAGAATTGTACGCTCAGTGACCTGCGAATTCGAACGCTTCCTGAAGCATTTCCTCGAGGCTAATCTGAGGAGTAAAGCCAAATCTCATCTCAAGGTCACGAGCGTCGACTATTCCAAACACTTCTTGTGAATCATCTTGACCGAATTCTGATTCGCAGCCAGTCTTTTGATTGTAAATTGCGGCCAGGTCACTCATGGTGATTGCCTTACCCGATCCAACTGCAATGCTTTCTCTAGTGGGAGGAGGACTTTCTAAAACGGCTCCAATAATCGAAACCAAATCGTGTACGTGAACGAAGTCTTTGACGTCAGAACCATCTCCTGGAATGTTTACCCAACCCATCATGCACTCCATTGCCCATTGATGTAGTAATCCATTTGCTTCAGAACCGTCTAAGAGAACTCCTTGAACGTTTGAGGCCCGAATAATGCTCACTGGTCTCTCCGCTTGGGCTCTCTCGAGTGCCATTTCTTCCATCCATAACTGACCCTCTGCCGCAGTGTCTCTTGGGGCTAGGGTTGAATCATACCCGTAGTATGGGCCATCGGGTTCCCATTGGGGGTGGACTCTTAGGGTTCCGACGATTATCAAATGTAATTCTCCGTGCCTATCTACAGCGTCTAAAATAGGCCTTGACTGTTCCCGCATCCGGAGCAAAGTTTCCCTATCATTTCTGCCAAATGTAGAATCAGATGGCTTTGAGTTGATGTGAATGATTGCAGTGCATGAGGTTAGCAGTGCATCGAGTATCATTGGGTCTTCCATAGCCTCGGCGGGGATCTCAACAGCAGCGTCTCCTAGCATGTCCATTATGTATGGAGCAACAAAGTGATCTGGGGCGCTGACTGCTACCTTCACTGTACCACTGATATGCGTCCTTGTCTTTTGACCTAAGAGTGTGTCGGTATTCAGTGTTTGAATTCTACAACGAACTATTGAAGCACCACCCGCAATTCAGCACCACTGCCCTAGGGTAAGAGGTGTGCGTTCATGGACCAGTTGCCAAATCTTGGAAGAGAGCAAGAAATGCTTCAATCAATGGGTTTGAAATCGATGGATGACTTGTTTTCAGATATACCTGAAGATGTCCGTAGAACAGATTCACTTCCTCTTCGCGGCCCTCAATCCGAAGAAGAAATATGGGCCGACGCCCAACATCTATTGGGGGTAAATATCGACCTAGATTCAAGACCATCTTTCCTATCTGCCGGGTTATCTAGAAATTTTGTTCCAACTATGGTTCCTATGTTAGCAACACGTGGTGAATTTCTTACTTCATACACCCCCTATCAGCCTGAGGTTAGCCAAGGAATGTTGCAAGCAATGTGGGAATTCCAAACTATGGTATCAGAGCTGGTAGGCTTACCTGTATCCAACGTCTCAATGTACGATGCTAGTACAGCCGCTGCGGAGGCAATTACCTGTGCGGTTCGAGTAAAAGGGCGTAAGGCTACACAAAAAGGAGTTGTATATGTCTCTCAATTTGTCCCCCCACATCGAATGTCTGTTATAGAAAATTATACCCAAGGTGTAGGTATTGAATTACGTACACTAGAGCATGGTATGGATGGTAGAGTAAATCTCGAATCCGCAACAGAAGCCCAAGGTGCTTGTGCGGTCTATGTCGAGCAACCAAATGCATTCGGAGAACTAGATGAGGGGATTTCTCAATTGAAGGAGATAATCGGCGAAAATACCGCTTTGATTGTCGGGGTTGATGCTGTATCCTTGGGAATTGTCGAAGCACCAGGTAATTATGGCGCCGATATTGTTGTGGGGGAAGGCCAGCCATTTGGTATCGGTCCAACGGCAGGAGGGCCGATTTACGGCTTGTTTGCCTGCAAGAAAGATTTCCTTCGATTAATGCCTGGAAGAATCGTCGGAAAAACTCTCGATGAGGATGGAAAAGATGCATTCACTCTGACTCTTTCGACTAGAGAGCAACATATACGGCGCCATAGGGCGACATCAAACATTTGCTCCAATGAAACACTCATTGCGCTAATGGGCGCTATGCATATGGCATTACTAGGTCCAGAAGGTTTGCAGAAACTAGCACTGCGAGTTGCGGCTACAACCGAGGTGACAAAACAAGCGGTTACTGAAATACCTGGGGTGGAATTAGTCGATCCTGATACACCAAATTTCAGAGAATTTGCTGTCAAATTACCCGGTGATGCAGCAGATGCGGTCGCATACATGGATTCCGTTGGAGTTCTTGGTGGATTTCCTATTGGCGAGTGGTGGGAGTCAATGTCTTCCTGTTTATTGATAGGGTGTGACGAGAGGACAACCAAATCGGATATTGACGCCCTAGTGTCATCTCTTTCAGAATGGGTTGAGGGGGTGTCTGCTTGAGCGATATTTTCCAGTTCAACGGTGCTGAAGGATCTGGTTGGGCGCAACCAGAACCAATCATTGATGATTCCTTGAATACGATTCCAGCATCGCTCAGAAGGGCGAATCTTCCCCGTTGGCCGCGAGCTAGTGAGCCAGAATTAGTCAGACACTACACCCTATTGTCCCAACGTAATTTTGGCATTGACACCGGATTCTATCCTCTCGGTTCATGCACAATGAAACATAATCCCCGAATTAACGAGAGAATTGTTCAGTTACCGGGTATAGATAGGGTTCATCCTTTACAACCGGAACATCAAATCCAAGGTTTACTTTCTATCTATTTCGAAATGCAAGAAATGCTAGAAATCTGTGCTGGTATGGATCAAGTAACACTCCAGCCAGTTGCGGGAGCCCAGGGTGAATTCACAGCTATTCGTTGTATTCAAGAATATCACCGTTCAAACGGCGACCATCAAAGAGACAAAGTAATCGTTCCAGATTCTGCTCATGGAACAAATCCTGCATCTGCGGCAATGTGCGGCTATGAAATCGTCGAGATTCCAAGTGGTGATGATGGACGTTTAGACCTTGAAGCACTGAGGGCAGCTGTAGGTGAAGACACAGCGGCAATGATGATTACAAATCCTAGCACACTCGGAATTTTTGAACCTGAGATAGCCAAAGCCGCAGAAATTGTCCATACTGCTGGAGGACAAATGTACTACGATGGGGCCAACTTCAATGCTATTTTGGGTAAAACGGATCCGGGCAGAATGGGATTCGATGCTGTTCATTACAACCTACACAAAACCTTCAGTCAACCTCATGGTGGTGGCGGGCCTGGAAGCGGACCTATTGGAGTCAAAGAACATCTTGCAGAGTTCTTACCATCTCCTATCGCAGATAGAGAAGTGGCAGAAGATGGGGGAGTTACCGGAGATGGTTATCGATATTTCTGGAGAACACCAGACAGTACTATCGGCAAGGTTCAGCAGTGGCACGGAAATGCCGGTGCGGTGGTACGAGCATGGGCATATTATCGCCGTTATGGTAAGGAATTAGAATTGATGAGTGAGCATGCCGTACTAAACGCAAATTATCTCCGTTATCAAATCATGAATGCGAATTCAGACAAAAGAGATGCAATTCACTGCATGCCAATAGACGGGGCTCCCGCGGAAGTGGTAAAACACGAATTTACTCTAAGTATGCAGCCTCTGAAGGAGACTACTGGAGTCACTGGAAAAGACGTTGCAAAACGTCTGCTTGACTATGGTTACATGTCACCTACACTATATTTCCCAATGATTGTACCAGAATGTTTGATGATAGAACCTACTGAAACAGAAAGTCGTGAAGTTTTGGATAAATTCGCTGAAGATTTCCTGACAATTCTTTCTGAAGATCCTGAGTTAGTACAAACAGCACCTCATGATACTGATGTCAGACGTGTAGACGAAGTTCTTGCAGCTAGAAGTCTAGTTTTGCGGAAGGAATTCGACTAAAATTTGACTCTCTTTTTTCGGGCGAACCAAATATACGATTCATGTCGGGTTAGCATGCAGGCCGCAGGCGACTCGGATTTGCTAATGGGTTCGCCGAACTGGTTCCCAAACTCCGAAAAGGCTCCATTACATATCACAGGGGAGGTGAATCCTGGGGAAAATTGGGATACTATCTCGAAATCATCATCGCGAAGAGGTTGGGCCAGACAGAGGTTGCAACCTGTAGGTCAGAAAGTCCTCTATCCCACTGCTTGGGCTCCATTTTTCCTGATTGCCTCTGCGGTTCCATTGGCATTTCCAGGGAGGACTCCAGATGACCAAACTGTGGCAACTATACTATTCCTAGCCAGTTGGTTATTATTGACTCCAATCATCAATCAAAAAGATGGTTTACCCAACAGATTCCCTAGTTTTTCATCTAAATTTCATCCATTTGATATTACATTCATAGTTTTAGGAGTCTTAGTTTTCCCTCTTCATATTTTCATAGACAGTAGAATTGGTTGGTTTTCATTCCTATTTTTTTGTATTGCACATTACAAATCAATACAGAACATAGTCTCTGCCGCTAATCGGAATTCGGCAAGGTGGCTATTGCCAATAGAAGTGGAAGATTACTCTGAAGATATTTTATCCAAAGGATGGAGGAGTATTTCGAAACGTCATAAAAACGGACCTTTGGCAATTTGGGAAGGCGATTTACCAAATTACACAGCAGACATAGTTGGTGTAACTCGTGGAGAGGTTAGTTTTGTTGCATTTAATTTGAAACATAAAAGTGGAATTTTACATGACCCATTCTCGACTTGCTTTACCGAAAATCAGCAGTTTCATACTCTATTAGAAAATCCACCAACTAAAATTTCAGGTGAGATTTGGCCCGAACATTATTTTCCGAATGAAGAGGAATGAGAAATATTCGTGAGCGATTTCATTCGGCAGGCATTTTAACCGACCGTTACGCGAGGTGTCATGGACATCTGTGTTGTTCTCGGTTCCAAATCTGACATGCCAATTGCTGAGAAATGTAGAGGTGTACTCGAAAAGTTTGACGTTAGTTATCAAATTAGAGTCGCTTCTGCACATCGAGCCCCAAAATATCTCGAAGGAATAATCGAAAAAGCGGAATCTGACGGTTGCAAGGTTTTCATTGGGATGGCTGGAGTAGCGGCGGCTTTACCAGGCGTAATCGCCTCAATGACAACGAAGCCAGTAATTGGAGTCCCTGTTGGAGGTAAGGTTCCTCTCGACTCTTTACTTTCCATTGTTCAAATGCCACCAGGGATGCCAGTAGCTACAGTCGGCGTAGATAGGGGCGACAATGCTGGGGCACTAGCAGTACAGATTCTAGCAAGTTCCAATGATTCACTAGCTGCTGCTTATTCTGACTACAGATCCGCGATGACTGCGAAAGTAATCTCAGATGATGAGTCGATTCAGGGGTGAAGTCATTGATGAATACCCAGATGCTGGTCGATGAGGCTATCGAGGCACTGGAGTCACAGATTGATGACACAGCAATTATTGCTTGCTCAGGAGGCATTGACAGCACCGTGGCTGCTGTTCTCGCGCACCGTGCTGTTGGAAGTTTACTGCACTGTGTTTACGTCGATACCGGATTTATGCGCAAGGGAGAGACTGAAGAAGTTCGTGAAATGTTCATGGAAATGGGTATTGCTCTGCAAGTAGTAGATGCATCTGAGCGTTTTTTCAGCAACCTCGAAGGAGTCACTGACCCTGAAGAAAAACGTAAGGTGATTGGCGAACAATTCATTCGAGTTTTTGAAGAGGAACAAAGTAAGTGTGGTGCGAAATTCCTCGTACAGGGAACTATCGCTCCAGATTGGATTGAATCCGGTGGTGGTGAGCGAGATGTCATCAAAAGCCACCACAATGTAGGTGGATTACCCGAAGATGTTGATTTGACAATTGTCGAGCCACTACGGGAATTTTACAAAGATGAAGTAAGGCAGATTGCTCGTGAACTTGGAGTAAAATCTAGCGAAAGACAACCGTTTCCCGGGCCTGGTTTAGCGGTAAGAGTTCTCGGTGATTTGACTCGACCAAGGGTTGAGGCTTGTCGAGAAGCTTGTCACATTGTAGAGACTAGACTGATGGAAGCAGCGGCTGAAGGTAAATGTGACCTGCCTTGGCAATACTTCGCCGCATTACTTCCTGTTCGTTCTGTTGGCGTTCACGGTGATGCTCGAGTACATGGAGAAACCGTTGTGGTTCGGGCAGTAACTAGTTTGGACGGTATGTCCGCTAGATACTCACCTATACCTCATGAAATACTTGCCGAGATTAGCACTGAAATTACAAATTCTTTGAAAGGCCAAGTGAATAGAGTGGTGTATGATATTACTCACAAACCACCCGGTACAATCGAGTGGGAATGAAAGAACATTGCCCGATTTGTTGTGGACTCACTAGCGATTGATTGATGAAGGAATGTTCCAGCCGCAGGTTGGGCCGACATAGCTTAGTTGGTGGAGCGGCGGACTGTTAATCCGCAGGTCGCAGGTTCGAGTCCTGCTGTCGGCGCCAATCAATCTCTTCTTGCGAAAGCCGCAAGGCTAAGGATAGAAATGGTCGCTAATGCGCCAAAACCAGGCATTAATCCACTTCCACTACCTTCATTGAGATCACAAATCCCATCTCCATCCGAATCTTCCGGTATGCTACTAGCATCCGTTGAAATTGTCAGACATTGTTCTTCTGCGTAGTCTGACCAACCATCGTTATCATCATCAAAGTCAGAATTATCACCTTCACCATCTCCATCGGTGTCTTTGTGCTCTAAAGAATCGAATTGGAAATCATCGAAAACATCTGCAACCCCATCGTTATCATCATCATCATCCAATTCATCACACTTACTATCGCCATCGAAATTTGATGGTACGGAATTAACGTCTAATGGATCAGAAGCGCAAGACGATTCTTCGGAATCGGAATATCCGTCACCATCATCATCTGTATCTGTGTTATCTGTTATTCCGTCCCCATCTGTATCGACGGGTGCAGAAGAAGAGTCCAATGGGTCATAACCAGTCGAAGTTTCATACTCATCAGTCCAACCATCTCCATCATCGTCTTCGTCAGCATTATTTCCAATTCCATCATCATCAGTATCGATATTTTCAGCAGGATCTTCTGGGAAAGAATCGACTATGTTTTCCACTCCATCGCCATCTCTATCGCTGTCAGAATTGTCCCCAGTGCCGTCTCCATCAAGGTCAGATGATTCATTGGGGTCTAGTGGGAATAAATCGATTGAATCATCTACACCATCTCCATCGTCATCAGAATCCAAGTAGTCACATTCTGAGTCGGCGTCAGTGTCGATGGGGGTAGAAGTATCATCCAAAGAATTAGTGGAACAGTTAGTCTCATCAGAGTCTGACCATCCATCTCCATCATCATCTTGATCTTCGTTATCTCCAAGACCGTCTAAGTCTGTGTCCAACCATTCTCCTGAATTCTTAGGAAATTCGTCCAAATCGTCATTATAACCATCATTATCGTCATCTTGGTCAACAACATCACAGATTAAATCATTATCAAAGTCAGAAGGTATGTCGGAGGAATTTTCAGAATTCGTTCCACAATCTAATTCATCAATATCTGACCAAGTGTCATTATCGTCATCTGTATCCGCATTATCTCCTATGCCATCTTGGTCAAAATCTCCAGATTCACTGTTGTCTAGCGGAAATAAATCATCTACGTCCAAGACTCCATCGTCATCATCATCGGCGTCCAAGTGATCACAGTATCCATCGTTGTCAGTATCAATTGGATATTCCGAGGCGTTCAATGAATCTGTTAAACACGCGTCTTCTGACGAATCGTCCCATGTGTCTCCATCATCGTCTTCGTCAGCATTATTTCCAATTCCATCATTGTCTGTGTCCTCCCATTCTGAAGAATCAAGAGGGAATCTATCTACTGTGTCATTGTATCCGTCATCATCATCATCCAAATCTAGTGAGTTACATAGTCCATCAGAGTCTGTGTCCGTTGGATAACTTCCAGCATCGGTTGGATTTGTACCACACTGGTTCTCAATCATGTCAGACCACCCATCATCATCATCGTCATCATCTAGATAATTACAGGTTCCATCAGAATCCACATCACTAGGTGTCGAAGAAGAGTCTAGAGGGTCAGTTCCACAGTTAATCTCATCAGAATCACTCCAACCATCATCATCGTCATCTGAGTCTAAATAATTACAAATTCCATCATTGTCTGTGTCAGAGGGTAATGAACCAGAGTCCAAAGGATCAGTGTTGCAATTTATCTCTTCAAAATCAGTCCAACCATCTCCGTCATCATCCATGTCCTGGGTGTCACATGTCCCATCGGAATCAGTATCTGTAGGTGTTGAATTAGAATCTGTTGAATTGGTCCCACAATCACTCTCTTGAGTATCAGTCCAGCCGTCATCATCGTCATCAGAATCCATGATGTCACATGTTCCATCTGAATCAGTGTCTAGAGGGGTAGAGTTTGAATCAGAAGGGTCTGATCCACATGTTTGTTCATCACTATCTGACCAACCATCTCCATCATCATCTGTATCAACAGGATCACAAATTCCATCATTGTCTGAATCAGCTGGAATACTGGAACTGTCGTTAGGGTCGGTGCCGCAAGCGGATTCATCTGAATCAGTCCATCC
>Ga0208763_1000208_pt1 | contig 12765 bp, 10 predicted proteins | sample ETNtaG_20_FD_185756 | JGI IMG/M metagenome (GOLD analysis project Ga0208763, IMG submission 185756) | Marine microbial and viral communities from oxygen minimum zone, Eastern Pacific Ocean - ETNP201306PF45B (SPAdes) (version 2) | ecosystem: Environmental > Aquatic > Marine > Oceanic ... | reverse complement strand
GTGAAGAGTTCCCAATCTTTCGTCAAGCATTCGTCCAGTCATCTTTGGATACCAATAGTAAATCGCTGAGAAGAATCCGAAGACTGTACCTCCTACCAGCACATAGTGGAAGTGAGCCACGACGAAGTAAGTCTCGTGTAGGTGAGTATCCATTGCGATGGACGGGAAGAACATTCCAGAAATCCCACCAAGCGTGAAGGTAACCAAGAATCCTAGCGCCCACAAAGTGTGCGTGCGATAGACAAGCGAACCTCCGTGCATAGTTTTCAGCCAATTGAAGATCTTGATACCAGTAGGGACAGCGACCAGCATAGTTGTCAGCATTGTTACGAATCTTAGCGAAGGTGACATTCCAGAGGTAAACATGTGGTGTCCGTATACGATGAAAGCCACGACTCCAATTCCTGCCATTGCATAGACCATTGATCGGTATCCAAAGATAGAACGCCTTGCGGATGTGGCAAGTACTTCGGAAATAACACCGAATGCAGGCACAATAACCACGTACACCTCAGGATGTCCGAAGTACCAGAACAAGTGACTCCACAGTAATGGGTCCCCTCCAGCAGATATGTCATAGAATGCTGTGGAGATAGTTCTGTCAAGGTATACTTGAATCAGCCCTACACCGAATGCTGGAATTGAAAGGAATAGCATTAGGTTAGCAACCAAAATACTCCATGTAAACAATGGCATTTGCATCCATCCCATACCTTCTGCACGCATTACTGCCATTGTGGTAAGGAAGTTAATTCCGGTTAGAGTAGATGATGCTACCAGCATTATCTGTCCTGCAACCCACATTGTGACACCAGTATGTGCGCCTTCTGTTACGATGTAGGGGGCATATCCTGTCCATCCGGTATCTGCTCCTTCTCCGGTGAATACACCGGTGAAAATCAATAATGCAGCGAACGGTTGTAGCCAGAATGATAGCGCATTCAATCTTGGCATAGCAAGGTCAGGAGCACCGATTTGAAGAGGGACCATCCAATTTGCAAAACCATTGATCAAAGGCATTGCCGCAAGGAAAATCATAGTTGTTCCGTGCAATGTAAAGAATGAGTTGTACTGGTCTTGAGAAATGAAGTCATTACCTGGGACAGCCAGTTGAATTCTAATCATCATAGCAAGAATTCCACCGATTCCGAGGAAGAATAGACCTTGAACGAAGTATAGAGTTCCTATCTTCTTGTGGTCTGTACTGGTAAGCCACTCGGTCAACCAAGGTGCTAGATGCTCCCAATCGAATGCATCGGGATTGGTTCTGTAAAATCCATACAGGATTGTGACTGTGAGAAGTATTCCAGAGATGATGATGAGAGTTGCCAATACCTTGTATGGGTCGGCTTCTTCCAATCCAGGGCCTAATGACCCTGCAACCTTCAGAGTCAGTTTATTCCACTGATCTTCGGGACCAGCATTTCCATCTCCGTTAACAGAGTTCACATGGACTACGAAGTCTACATCTCTACCATGACTTGGAGCAATCCATTCGACTGTCCATGATGTGTAATCGTTACCGGCTTCGGTATGGGTGACCTCAGAGGGGCCATTGGATTGAACAGTTGCATCTAGAGGAGTAATTTCACCGCCGGATGCCCAAAGATTGAATCCTCCAAGATTTGCATTTCCTTCAGCAGATGGGCCACCAGTGAATGAGATTGTAACCTGATAGGTCTCAGACATGTTGTATTCTTCTGGAAGGCCATCTAGAGTCACCATGACCGCAGCATTTGGAGCAGCGGCGTGACAGTTACATCCACCAGCACTGATTTGATCGTAATTTACACCAGTCGGTAATGAGTTCACTGAGGGTGATACAACCATTGCGATAGATATCAAAAGAAAAGCTACCATACTTCGTGAAATCGTAATGTTTCTTCCCATATCTTTCAACCCCCTCAGGCATGAATACTAACGCCAGCCATCATGTAGGCGTGATCGTCTCCACAATATTCGGTACAGAGTAGAAGGAAGTCCTCAACATCCTCTGCGAGAATCCAAACAGTGGTTGTCTGTCCCGGAAGAACGTCTTCTTTGACTCCCAAAGAGACAAACCAAGGTGCGTGAGTTACATCTTCTGAGGTCATGTATGCGAGATATGCATTCCCTGCCTGTAGAGAGAGATGAGGAACGGCTCTTCCGTCTGCCTCAGTAAATCCTGATTCACATAATTCTGCTTCAAGCGTTCCACAATCAAAACTCCAAACCCATTGCTTGGCTGTAATTTCGATGGTGTGATAGCAATCTGCTTTGTATTCCCCTTTCAGATTTGCATCATAGTCGAAGTACAAGTTCGAACCATCGTAATCGGGGCTATCGTACACACACTCGTTACCGAAATGCCCATCATTTGGGGAAGACCAAACATTGTCTAGTGGCGCCCAAGAAATGTAAGTTAGGTAAACAATCAAGATAAATGGCACAATAGTCCATGCTAATTCTAATTTTAGATTATCATTTTCAGCAGGAAAAACTCCAACTTCTAGATTGTCAACATTGGGGTTTTCGCCATCTTTTGAGCGATAGAAAAATGAGTGGTGATATAGCCACCCAAAGGTGAACAATGCAACCAAAGCCGACCATGCAAGATACTCGTTGAAGAGGCTATCGTATAGAGGTGTGATGAGACTCATCGTTATCTCCAATCTGACCGCGTGTGAAAGTCCCTCATAAGTGTGAGGTTTGTCATCCCTGAAGAGAGGTCCGACATAGTCGGAAATGACTTCAAAAGAACAACCAACGTGAGCCCATGTGGATAAGTTCTGAATCAGTCGAATATTACTGAGATTTTTGATTTGAAGGTGAGGTTAGATGGGGGCCAGTGATTGGATTCAAGATAAGGGAAAAATTTCTGGCTCCCCCGATCGTGAAGTTCGCTTTAATTTGGCAGCCCGTGCCTTCGCAGAAAGTCAAATCAGAAATCGCAATCCTTCGGATGGAGGAGCAGGTTGTCCAATCGTAGTAGAAGGTAAAAGAGACAGAGAAGCACTCATGGCTCTAGGTTTTCAAGGACCTATTGAATTGATTAATCGAGGTTGGGATAGATCTAGACTTGTAGCATATTTCTATGATACATACGGAACTCGGAATACAATCGATGGCGGCCCCCCTCTAATTTTATTGATGGATTGGGATCGTACTGGAGGACGGATACAGAATTCACTACGAGAGCGACTGAATTCACTCGACGTTCCAATTGATGAAAGTCTCAGAAATGTTCTGTTGAAATCGATGAAACCAGAGGGAAAAACTGTCGAAGCACTAGCACCATTTGCTAATGTTCTAAGGTCGCTGATTGATATTCACCTGGACAGTTTGTGAAATCATTTCGGGAAAGAAGTAGGCCCTTCTTTAACGGTATTCAGAACTAAATGAGTAACGGAACGTACAACTCCGTCCATAGATAGTACATTCTTCGATAAGTCATCGAGGTCACTCCGATCCACTGCTCTTGCTATAACCATGGAATCGAATTCCCCGGTTACGTCATAGACTCCATAGACTCGATTATCACGAGCTATTTTCTCTTGGATTTCAATCAATCTGCCTTTCTGAATTCTTAATCCGATAACAACGTTGAGATTCCATCCGACTTTTTCAGAATCTAAAATTACTCGATAATCCTTGATGACTCCATTATCTTCCAATTTCTTTACTCGATTACTAACGGTGCCCAGCGAAACACCGACCTCTTCTGCTATGCCTCGAAGCGATGTTCTAGCATCTCGTTCGAGAACCTCAATTATCCGGCGGTCGGTGTCGTCGAGCATGAATCTCCCTCAGGAGACCGGCCTGAAAGCACCCGGCTATTGAACATTCAGTTCAAAATAAGCCACTTAATTGAACGTATGTTCATTCTTCTTGATTGACTTTGACTCCTCTCATTAGTCGTAATACACGTACCTCGGCTGTCCTCATCATTAGACTAACTCGCCCGCCAATCCAAACTGGAATAGTCGTCCCGTCGGACTCATCCACCAACAGAAAATTCCCTCTTGTGGAGATTAGGTTCTGACTCACCTGACTAGGTTCCGGCTCATCTCCAGAGAGTAATGAATCGATAACTTTCGGCGACACTTCAGTACGTCCTTTGTCGATTATATCGGCGAATTTTTTTGCAGAAGAACCAACAATTCGTTCAAACTCTCCACGACGCAAATGGATTGCTTCAAGTCCGAGATAGGCCACTTTAAGCGGGCGCCAACGTCCACCGGGAATACGGGTTCTTCCACCTCTACGGCTCCTTTCAGAGGACCAAATTTCGTGAGCTTCGGGTGTTGACCAGAGTACTTTCTTTCCTCGTATCCAAAGGTCCTCTGGTAAGTGTCCCAATTGCTCTTCCAAAATGGTTCTAGTATCCGATGAAATTGGTTTGGGAACATCCTCGTTATCTACTGGTGCTTCTTCATCCGTCAACTCTCGATTAACTTGAGGATTAACTTCTGGTTCTACAGAGGAATTTTTCTCAATTACAGCTAGGAAAAATCCTCCACCATTCGACTCATCATTCCACACTCTCATACATAGTGGCAGAGATTCAATTATTTCTTTTTCAGAAGGAGAAGAGAAACTGTCTCCCGCCTTCTCGTCCTGAACAATTGAACATTCATCGGAAAGCACATGCCATTGGGTCATTCCTTCAGATCCGGACAATTTTGGAATCAAATCATGGGCTGAAATCAGCTTCAAAGAAGGGTCGCTTCTCAGAATCTCGGCAACTACAGCTTCGTTTTCGATTGGATCCAGAGAACAGGTTGAGTAGACAATTCGCCCTCCTGTTTTGATTAGTTTGGTAGCTCGACTTAGAATGTCGATTTGCAGCCTCTGCATTGAACGACCACCACTCGGCTTCCATCGAGACCACACATCGGGATTCTTGCGCGTGGTTCCAGTGCCTGTGCAGGGTGCGTCAACCAAGATTCGGTCATATCCAAATTCCGGAACTTTGGGAAAATGACGTGCATCGTGGTTAACGATGATATTGCTTCGAGAACGATGTCTCTGCATATTGGAAACTAGTAGATTTACTCGACCTCTGACTATCTCGTTTGCGACAACGACTCCAGAATCATTCAGATGTTCTGCGATTTGAGAAGTTTTAGACCCTGGACTAGCGCACAAGTCGAGAATATATTCCCCTGGTTTTGGGTCTAAGGCCAGAACAGGCAGCATTGATACAGCCTCTTGTCGAGTTAATCTTCCAGTCTCATGTAAAGCGGCAAGGGCAGATTTGACTTCACCCTCAGCCTTACCGCGAGGAAAAGGCATAGTCCAACCAGATCCGACCCCGTTGAACCATTCAATAGGCTTACAGCCTAATGATTCCAACCATTCTTCGAGCCATTCTTGATCTCCTGATAAGGGATTCACTCGTACTGTTTCTGGGAGTCTTTCATAGGCGTGTGCGAACCATGAATCGGAATTTCCCCGCCAGCAACTTACCGCCTTCAATAACAGGCTGGCGCGCGCGGCCTTATCCCAATCGACCTCGTCTCGCACAAGGTCGCGTCAATCATCTTCAACATCAAGCGATTGGCTCTGGCAATCTCACTACCCCCAATAATTCTCATCCTTCTCCCAAACAAATTCGTAAACGGTTAAACCTCTAACTATGCGCTCACGACTCACGGCCTATGCCGTATGGGATGCACATGACAGGACTGAGAAGAAGAATTGCAAGAAGCCCGACCGAACCTAATCGAACGACAAATACCGAAGCAACTCAAAAGTTAGTTGGCCTTGTTGAACGAGCTAGGACGAATGGTAGAGAGCAAGGTCCACTAGTACCTGTTGAGGCCTTGATTACAGTTGATCGAGAAGAATGGGTTTGGCAGGTTGTTGACAGAAATGTATTGGAAGTCTTGTCACACAGATTGGTATTCGAATCATCGGCTGGAAAGCGCCGAGAAATTTTGATGACCGCCAGTATCGATGCTGCTATGGATGCGGCCTCAAAAATTGTCGAACTCGATGGCGGATGTGTACTAATTGAGACACTAGATCCTTGATTTCGACTCATTTTCAACAATTTGTTGTGAATTTACTGATTTATTCTGTTTCGCCGTCTTGAAATAGTGCAGGTAGGTGCGACGGCCCGATGGCGAAGGAGAAGAAGGGCAGCGGCATCCAGCAAGCAGCGGGATTAATCCGCTACTTCGACGAGGAGTCAGAGGATGCTATTCAGATCAGTAAAGGAATAGTCTACGCTGCATGTGTAGTCTTCTCTCTAGCAATTTATCTTCAGCACCATGGAGTATGGGCGTGGATGGGCGACGTCCTTTCTGGAATTGTCTGATTACTCTTCACCGGTTAAATCGACAACTGGTAATTCATCATCTAGTAGATGTGAAGCCTCCACCTCATCTTCCTGTTGGTTCTTGTCCCACCATGTGAGAACTCCCGAACTTATTGCGGCTGCCTCTGATGACCTGACTTCGGTAGTAGGGTCTGCTTCCACTAGAGCCTGTGATGCCCTTGCTAGAGCCCTTTCCACGGCTGGAGCATTGTGATCGGAAAGTGCAGCCCGAGCCTCATCCAAATTTTGTTCAGCTTGATTTAGGATGAGCTCGATATCCTCGCTTCCACGTAGCGTAGATATTTTTTCGGATAGATTCGTGATTTCTTCGTTCATCTCATCTCTTGCGTGATGAATGAGTCCTTCCCAAGCGCTACGATGTTGGGAAATTGTAGCGCTTGTCCTTTTTTCAAATCTCGATGTCCATGATGGCTCCCAAGGATTTCTACCCAAGGTGGCAGCGATATCGTGCACAATTCGCGCACGCAGAGCCAATGGTCCTGTGATTTCGATTCGATTGAGAAAACATCTTGCCAGCAATCCAAATCCCCAATATGAATCCGATTTTACAACCATAGAAACGTCTCCTGCTGAGGTTGAAAATCCCCACCTCTGTTCATCATAAGCAGGTTTTGATTCGAAAAATGGTGGATCAGCAGGACCTAGGGAGCGGAGAGCAGCCCTAGCAACATCTCCGAGATATACAGTTGAATTGTCCTTAATTCCGGCGGGTCGAAGCCTTCCTTCAATGTCTATTGACATCTGAGGTTGCCCTTCCCTGACCTGAGCCCATAGTATGGTTTTGTTTGGATCGAGGCCGATTGTTCCCTCCTCTATCGACTCGGCCTCGCCATCCATGATGACGGCTGAACAGACTTCGCGTTGAACGTTACGTGCAGACGAGAATGCTCAAGTCCCGTCTGTTTGAACACTGCTACGTGCCACGACGCAAGTACGGACGACTTACCAAAGTCGTAGAACTTCCTCCAAAGGATAACTGTTCGCGATGTCGTGCTGGAAAGTACTGCCCACTTCCAGGTCATTCAGGAAATAATGTTCAAGCGGAACGCGAATGGCAAGGCCCAGAAGTAGTCGATAAGCGACAAAATAAGAAAAATCCAGCCAAAAAATGACCCTACTAATCTTGCTGAACAGCAGTTGCTGGAAGTACCAGATATTCGCTTTCCAATTCGTCTTCGACTTCGGAATCAACTTCAAATTCTTCCAATTCCGGTAATCGCTGGGCTCTGTGGTAAATCTCTCTGAGCGTTTGATCACTGATTTCCAGATATACTCTGGTTGTAGCGATACTTGCATGCCCCAATAATCTCTGAATCGTAACTAAATCTGCACCGCGCTCAAGCAATCCTGTCGCGAATGTGTGTCGCAATGTGTGAGGGGATAATCGCGCGCGGGGAATTTCAGCCTCATCAGCCAATCTGTCAATTAATTTCTGAATAGAACGAGGATTGATTCTATTTCCTCTGCTAGATATGAAGAGGGCCCTTTCCGAGTCTTCATTTTCTACCATCTTTGAGCGCATAGTTCTGATCGGATTCCAAGCTTCAATTGCTTCGGTAGTCTTCTTGGTAAACAGAACCGTTCGATCCTTTTCCCCCTTGCCCCCAATTACGAGAGCAGATAGGTCTTCATGGTCAACATCATCGATGTCTAAATTACATAATTCAGAGATTCGCAATCCGGTGTCCAACATTGTGGTAACTATTGGATGAGCTAGTGGGTCTTCCATTCTAAGCGCCGCTGAACGAACTTTCAGTACCTCTGAACGACCTAATGGTCGAGGCAAAGGTCTTCGGCGCGCTGGTCTTTGTACCCATTCAGGAACATTGTATCCTAGCCATTTGAGAAGATGAGATACAGCCGCTAGTCTGGCGTTTATTGTAGCAGGACGCAACTCTCCTAGGCTGTTTAACCAAGCATCGACACGCCCAGAAGAAGGATCTACTCGCTCATGATAAACTCTTACTGGAATTTCCTGAGCCATCTCCCAAGACACCTCTTCTTCACCTGGTAAGACCGTGGTTGAGAAATCACGAGCTGCTACTGAGTATGCACGAATTGTATGCTTAGATTTCTTTTCAGTGCGTAATTGTCCAGCCCAGCACTCAAACCAAGGAAGGGCTGCCAAACGCATTAATCTGGTAGGTAGAGGAATTACTGGGTTTGAATGACTAATACTAGAGGAAGTTTCGAACCGCCCCTGCATAACCTCTCGGTTAGCAATTCCTCTATCTTCGCCTTCCATATCAAGCTCCCTCGCCTATTTCCGTCGCTAACGACGGGTGCATCCCTGCCCATACGGGCGAACCCAAGCGGGTCTATCCAAACTTGAATGCTTCTGATGTGGACAACCTAACGGCTAGGTTTTTCCGGCAATAAGAAAAAAGCCGATTAATGGATTTAATCAGTAATCATTGAGGGTCCATCAGAGGCTGAATTTGACAATTTCGCTTCTTCTTTTTGTTGTCTTTCGAACGCTTCCAGACGGTTATTCAGATGTTCAGCAACCGCCCCAGCGACATTTACTCCAGAAGCACCCTCGATTCCTTCTAGACCAGGACTTGAGTTGACTTCCAAAACAAGTGGGCCGTTACTCGATTCCAAGAGGTCGACACCTGCAATATCCATACCGAGAATATTTGCTGCTGAGAGCGCTACTGAAACGAACTCTTCACTCAATTGAACTCTCTCTACACTTCCTCCAAGATGGAAGTTGGAACGGAATTCGCTTCCTGATGCTCGTCTTCGCATTGCTGCGGCGACTTTTCCACCAACAACGAGAACTCTGATGTCTTTACCATGAGACTCCTCAATATATGTCTGGACTAATGGTTTCATTCCTCTCTCTAACATTTGGCTTACGAGTTGTCTAACTTGAGTGTAGTTTCTAGCGAGGAATACACCGGAACCCTGAGTTCCTTCGGTCGCTTTGACCACACAAGGCACTCCGCCAACTCGAGCTAATGCACTGTCTACGTCTGTTGTAGAAGCGACATGGGCTGTTACAGGGATAGGTATTCCAGCGTCCGCCATCAGTTGGCTTGCTAGGAGTTTGTCACGACTCTGTTCAATAGACCGTGAATGATTGAGAACAATTACTCCCATTTGCTCGAATTGACGAACTATTGCCACCCCTCGTCGAGTAATTGAGAATCCAATTCGAGGAATTACTGCCTCACATTCGATAGGCCAACCTTTGTGGAAAATCCGACCTCCTTTCTCATCAACGACTACAGTAAGTGATAGTGGGTCGATGATTCGAACCGCCCATCCTGCCTTCTGGGCTTCTTCTGCGAGACGACGGGTTGAGTACAACCTCGGACCGCGCGAAAGAATGACCAGACGTGGGTACATGAATTCGGGCCCGCCACAAGTCCTTTTTGACTCTGACGGATTTATTCATGGAAGGGAATATACTCATTTCTCCTTTCTATTGTAAAAAATTTCTCAAAATCAACCCCTCTGGCGATATCGTTCAAAGATGTGGAATAGCGCTACGCAAAGCAGAACGCCGAAGGGGTTGAAAGCCCCAGCGCACGACTCCCTAGCGTTAGATGGACAGGAGGGATGGGTCTGGACCGTGATTCACTATCTACAATGAAGGTTTCAGAACTACGCAGTTTGTGTAAGGAAAAGGGCCTACTCATCTCCGGTAAGAAGGAGGAGTTAATCGCTCGTTTACTTGGAGACAAGGCACCTGCAAGTACATCTGAAAACAAAGTGACCTCGTCTAGCTCAGAACAAGACAAGGACGATGCAATTGATCGTCTTCTGTCTCGTATTGAATCCGGAGGTGCGGGAGAATCTCTGGAAGAAGTAGTTGAATCTGCTCCCACACCTGAAGAAGCCATTGAAGCTGAAGTTATGGAAGCAGATATCGTACAGGCTGAAACTGCACCACATCTCGATGAAGTGGCTGATTTATTTCTAGAGAGCGATGAAGAAGAAATAACTCCCGTAGCGAAACAACCAGAGTTAATCCTCGATGAAGAGGAAGTAGATGCTTGGTCAGGAGGCGTCATTGCCGATGAGAATGAGCCAACCTTGGTTGCTAGTGAAATCGATTCAGATGCGGAAGAAGCCTCGATTACGATTACTATACCTAGCTTATCTTCAATTCAATTCTCTCCGAAAATTATCGCAGCAGTTACCATTTCTGCTCTTATTCTTGGAGCGATAGCATTCACCTTCTTTGTGCAACAGGATTCCTCTTTCCAAGCACGAACTCTTCACTATGGAGATAGTATGCAATTCGACATATTGAGTTCCAGCATAGATGTTGAGGGTGACGACATGGTGGCGATTTTTCGGGATGCTGCTTCTGGCCCTCTCGATGATGCTTGTGGAGAACTTTCCGCAAACATAGTCTCGGGAGTTGGAAGCATTAGTATTCGAAATGGCGATCCTGCTAATATCATTCATCCTTCAGACAAGCAATATAGCGGCGCAGTCAATGCCTTGGACGCATTTGGGAGAACGCATTTGACTGCTGAGAAAGTTATCAACCATGAGATGAATATCGACTTGAGTGGTAAGACTTGGCGAGATGAAGGAGAATGTGGAACTGTAGGTTGGATTCTGGATGACAACAATTTGGATATGACTACTAGAGCTTGGACCGATATTGGAGACAAACAATTGATTAGAACGGGTACAGATTTGACGATTTTGAATTCTGAAAATCAGGCCACAAATCTCGAAGCGACAACCTTTGGATTAGAATCAATTTCAGGTCTAGGAGTGATTTCGTCCTACGTTTTCCTACCTCTCACACCCCTAGATTTGTACGAATTCTTTGGAGATGAATCTTTGACCTCAGGCGCAAAATCTGAAGCAGGCTCAGAGTGGTCTTGGTCGGTGGATAAAGAAATCAATGACAATGACCATGGTTTGGTGTATCCAATTTCTATGTCTCATCCGGAATTTGATGATTGTAATGGTCACATTAGAATCGATATGTTAGTCAAGAGTAATGTCCCGTGGCCGGTGGAACAGTCTGCAAATATAGTAATTGATAAGAGTCAGAAATCAAGTGACTGCGGCTTGATTGAAACATCGCTTTCCGACGCCGCAATTCCAGATGGAAGAATTTCAATTTCATTCAAGATGAGGGCTATGAAAGGTGGAATTAACCAAGGTTCCAATGCAATTGATTGGTTGGCGGATTACACCAGCAAACCAGGGCCTGGTGAAGATCGACCTGGCACTAGTGCCCAGAGGTCTTGGGGTGCTGCTATGCCAGATGAAAGCACCATTAGGTCATGGGACCTTGAGTCTGCCTTGGAATGCACTCTTGCAAATTATTCCACGAGCGGTGTTGCTGCAGCCATAGAACAAGGTGGATACGTCTGGAGCGCGTCAACTAACGTTGTCAACTCAAACACTCGATGGAATATGTCGTGGGTAACTGAAGATGAGAGAGCCGGTTGGACGGTTGTTGAGCAAGACAACGGTGGTTGTTCTCTAATTGATGATGATAACATGGACGATGGAACTGTTCAATGGAATCGAAATGCTATACCTGAGACATTAACCATGAATTCATTGGAGTCTAGATTGCTTTCATCTTCTAGATATCCCGGATTGAACACTCACATCAATGACGGAAATGGAGGATGGGATGATGGAGTAGAATATGGTTACAGATTATCAGTAACACAAGATAATGAAATCTTGGACCTCATTCCAATTAATTTGGGAGAAGGCGCAGTTAGTGTCAACGTACAGAAATCTTGGACAGATGGCAATAACAGAAATCACGATGTAGTTTGTGTGATGGATGCTGAGAATGCAAGACTACTCGGATGGTACCACTTTTGGGCACCACCTAACTGATTCGGCATGACCAATTCAGTCTACTAAAGCCATCTGAATTGTTAGTCAGTGTCGGCACATTGAACAGCCCTCCGAGCGCCGTAGGCGCTCGTATGTCCGTCGATAGAGAGGTGGAAGGTCTGCCTGAGGCAGGTTCAGCACCGCTGATTATCGATGCTGAATTTACTGAGGTCGAAGACAAGGGTCTGCCGACTTTAGATTCCGTAGATGAAATTAGTACAGCGCGGGCAAGGACTCCCCTTGAGTTGCCAAAATCAGGACCTAATCCAGAAGGTAGGGCTAGAGTTGTTACCATCATCAATCAGAAAGGAGGAGTCGGAAAAACCACGAGTGTAATCAACATCGCTGCGCAATTGGCCTTACGCGGACATAAGGTATTGGTTGTCGATGCAGATTCACAGGGCAATTGCGCAACAGGCCTTGGAGTAAACAAGAGTCGAGTCAAAACTACCACTCGAGACCTAATTCTCAATCCAGAAAGTGCAGTAGAGAGCCGCCATGCGACCGCTGTTGATGGCGTTCACATAATCGTCGGAGATCGTTCTCTCGTTGGCCTGGAACAAGAGATGCTGAGACAACTTGGTAGAGAGCGAAGGCTGTCGGAGGCA
>Ga0208763_1000207_pt1 | contig 12768 bp, 10 predicted proteins | sample ETNtaG_20_FD_185756 | JGI IMG/M metagenome (GOLD analysis project Ga0208763, IMG submission 185756) | Marine microbial and viral communities from oxygen minimum zone, Eastern Pacific Ocean - ETNP201306PF45B (SPAdes) (version 2) | ecosystem: Environmental > Aquatic > Marine > Oceanic ... | reverse complement strand
GCTCGATATAATTGCTCTAACAATACAACTGCAGCCAGTTCGTGAGGTAGCGTAATCAAACCAAGTGATAAGGAAGTCATACCGGCGCTAAAGTCTCCAAAACCACCCGGTGGCCCTACAACTAAGTGCACGTCATTAGGTGAAAGACGCCATTGTTTCAATTTCTCTGAATACCCTATCGAATCTAGTATCTCGCCTTTTTCCTCGAGAAGAATTACATTACTTTCTCCTGCCTTGGATACAATTGAGGAAATATATGTCTCCGGATCTGTACGATTTCTGTGTTCTGAAAGCGAAACGCCTTCTCCAGAAAGGCGATTTGCGTAATCTGAGATAGCCATCCTGAATGCTGCATCCTTTGCTCGACCATGTAGATGTACAACGATGCGACCCATGGCCTGACGGAGGCATCGGCAATCTTTCATTAATTCGTAAGCATCAAGGGTAACGGCTTGCGCCCGAAGATTGAGAGACATGGGTTGGTGGCCATTCAAACGTAAGGAGAAAACCTTGCAAGATGACCTACATATTCGTGGAACGAGAATTTGGTTACAGGACTTACGAGAGTCCTGTGAAAGAAATTTCGATAACCCAGAAGAAGGTAGAAGATTGGTTCGACAGATGCAAATAGAGTGGACCGATGCACACTCAGAAGGAGAGGTTGATGATGCGCTCCTTGATGGGCTGGATAGGCGCTCACTACGCCTCTTACGTGCTTCGGACGACGAATGGCTGAAGTGGCTTGATGATGATGATTTCTGGAAACCGGGTTGGCGTGATGAGCCACGAGGTGAAGTTGAATGAGTACTTCTGAATTAGATTATTGGATTGCACTATTTTTCGCTCTCGGGGCCGTATCACTTTACTATGCTCGAATACAGCCCTTTCCTGAATTTGGGAACAGATTCGGATGGTCCAGTATAGCATTTGGACTGGTTTTTCTGATTAGCAGAAATGCCCCAAGAGACACTGCGATATTAGCTCCAACAGTTACCGCTGCAATCTTTGGTGGGCTGGCCGTTATTTACGGCGTCAGACACATGGTGGTTACTCAACAAGATGTGCTAGTCGCACCCTTTGGTGGCGTGTTACTATGTGTAGGAACTGTCAGTTTGATGGCCGATTCATGGAATGAAATGAATTCTACAGACCACCTAATTTCATTCGTTACGGCCTCGGTTGTAGTGATGCTAGAAATTTATCTTGCATTCAGAGGCTTAGTTGTAGGCGTGCAGGGAATTACCTGGTCAAAATCGGGCCTCAGACAAGTCAGTAGAGGGTTGTTACAAGGCCCAAGGGGTGCGATTTCACACTTTGAACGATCTTGGGACATGGATGATCAATGGCTCAATGCAATGAGCCATGCGGCTCTTGCTTTAATTCACAAACACCTAGGGGATGAAGCCGCCGAAAAGGAGCATATACAGGAATTACAGGCTATCGGTGGATGGGATGCAGTTGATAAAAATTGGATTGAAACGATAGAGGGTGAATTAAACAAATTACAGACCTCTCGAGGAATGGAAGAAGAGTGAATGGCTCTAGGACGATTCAAAGCGAAATACCCAATCGGTAGGGAATAATATGGTTCGGATAACGAAGGTTCACACAGGCGGCGGAGATGGGGGTGAAACCTCTCTTGTCGACGGCACTCGTGTCGGAAAGGAACATCAAAGGGTTGCAATATACGGTACCATTGACGAAGCTAATTCTGCCCTTGGAATAGTTAGAATGGAGATTTCAAGATCTTCTATGCCGATGGAGGTTTGTGATTATGCAGACAAGTTGCTAGGGATAATCCAGCAGGAATTATTCGATGTTGGAGCAGAGTGCGCATGTCCCCCCGGTGGCATTCCTGAACAGATGTCGATTATTGGAGCAGAATCGGGAGAACGATTAGTCGCAGAGATGGATTCTATGTTGGAAGATTTGAAACCTCTGTCTTCATTTATATTACCGACAGGTAGCCCAGCAGTAGCAAGTTTGCACATGGCACGAACGATTGTTCGAAGAGCTGAGAGAGAGGCTTGTGCTCTTCGTGATGAGGTTCGACCTGAAGTAATCAGTTATCTCAACAGGCTTTCAGACCACTGTTTTGTTCTCGGACGTTGGATCTCTGCAAAGATGGGTGAAGAAGAAACCTTGTGGACTCCTATGGGTAAGCGTCAAGAGTGATTAGTTGTGTCTTTCTTTAGGAAATATCTTGAGGGGCATAGAGAAGTAATCAAGAGTATTGATGATTCAAAACGTTCTCAATTTCAAAAAGGGATTGGAAAGTTCTTCGTTACTCTAAAAGTAATTTTTGATTTGGTATTTACTATTGTTATTCTATCGGTCGCATTGAACTGGTTGGTAGGCCTGATTCTTTAGAAATCGGATTACCTTGCCCGTTTTTGCATATGTTCTCTGGCTGAGCGAAGCACTTCCTTTTCCTGAGCAAAAGTGAGTTGTTCCTCTGCATCATCCAAACTAAGCCAGAGATAGTTAGTATGTTCATGGGATAATTTAACCTCAAGTTGATCGGTTGAAGCAATGTACCAATATACCTGTTTATCGATTGGTTTTCCTTTGCTCTGGAAGGTATATTCTGTTCTGTGACTCCAGTCTGAATCAATCTCTACCTCACTAATTCCGGTCTCTTCTTCTAACTCTCTGCGAGCGGTTTGGTAATGATCTTCATCACCCTCAACATGCCCTTTGGGATAGGACCAATGTCCTTGCGGATATTGCAACAGAAGAATACTGTCGAAGTTAACCAAGACGAATCCGCAGGACGTCTCCATAGGGGCTGGGATAGGCATCATGCATTTCTCGATTGTCCTATTTTCGTCAAGTTATCCTGTAAACGAATTCGCCCTGTAGGCGAAAACAATCCACCCAAACAAATGATACGTAAGTTGTAGCGGAGTCTATTGATGACTCACCCTGCCCTGTCGCTTGATATCCGTCGAATTGTGACGGATTCTGACCTTGATGGAGTAGTAACTGGTGCAATTCTGAGAAGATGGTGGAAGGATGCTGAAGTCGTATTCAGCCACCCTGGCGAACTTCGGGCTGGAATGTTGGACGATGTAATCGATAGGCACACTGCAGTTTGTGATTTACCTAGACATTCTCAATGTGGATTGAGTATTGACCATCATCAATCTAACGCACCAGCAGATGAGGAAGATAATTCAGAGATGGTAGTTGTTTGGAAACCTACGCCATCTGCCGCAAGAATCGCTTTTGAACTGGTTGGTGAAGTTGTAGATCTATCCGATTTATCTGGACTTATGGAATGGGTCGACAAACTGGATGGAGGTTCCGTTAGCAAAGAGGAGTTCCTTTCAGACCACCCAGTTGTTTGGCTAGGAAGAATCATCGGAGGAAATGAGCTAATTTCACTTGAAATCCTGGAGGCTTTGAGTCGTGGTGACTCGGTGGAAGAACTCCTATCTTCTGAAAACATATCTTCTGTCCTTGATGAAAAAAGAGACTATCTAAGCCGTGCAAATTCGATAATTGCAGAGCGATTGGAAATCATCGATAGGCTTGCTGTGGTACGATTAGAAGATATGGGTGTGCGTTCTAATGGTTATCGAGTCACTGCCTTAGCCGGAGAAGACTGTGATGCTTGTATGGTAATTCATGGAGATGTTGGCGCTGGCTTCGGAGAGGAAGATAGCTATCCTGTTTCAGCCTCATTTTATACTAACTCATTCCTACACACAGAAGGTGGAATTTTCGATCTCACTCAGTTAGCGACAAGATTTGACCCAGACGGAGGAGGTCATGCCAATGCCTGTGGTTGTAGGATCCAAGCGCTAGAAAATGGTCAAAGGATTGAGAGGAAAGTTGCCAAAGGAGATATCGATGAAAATATTCGAGAATGGTTGAAAATGTGGGCACAACGTTAGCCGATTAATTGTAACAGATATAGGAAACCGAGGAAAGCATGAATGACAATTAATCCGAACATAATATCGCTAAGTTTACTGTGTAATTGTTTTGATTTTACATAAGATTGCCCGGCTTTTTTTTCGGCACTGGTCCTCCTTCCCAAATTCCAAAGATAGGTCATTAGCACTATTCCGAGTAGTCCGGCCCAGCCATGGAAATGCCCAGGCATTAGTAAGTCGAGTGAGAACCCTTCCCCCGATAGTAAAGACGAGGTTATTTTGGCAGCAAAAGCCAAAGAGACAACAAACAAAACCCAGCGAAATAATCTTTCACCTTGAATCTCGTGATTTTCGAGTTTTTCAGCCCTTTCGGGACCCTTCAGGGTGGTGCTCAGCTTACGCCAATTTCGCTGCCTTGCGAACTCTCGGATGACAAACAATGCCGCGAACGGATGCAGCAAGAGAATGAGCACTTGAGTGATTTCCACAGGCCTACGCCACCGTTTAGGGGTCTTGAGTTCTCCTTCTCACGCCTTGCATAGCAAGGCGATGTGTTGATGTAGGCAGGGATGGGGCGATATGCCTACCGGAGTGATTCGATTTGGAGGATTACCTGCTCGATTGCGTCGAACAACTGCAAAGAGCGGGTGACGATTCAGGCAGGAGAAAATCCGAAATTCAACGCCCTAAAGCATGGAATTTACTCAGTAAAGAATGGAAGGCTTTGGCCTTTTTAGCGGTAAATCAAGCAGCACCGGAATCTATCGATCCTGATTCGTCCTCAGGGAAGCCTGCGAGGCCAAATAGACGAATTGGTAGAAGAGGAGGCAGAGGTGGCCAAACCGGGTTACAAGACCGCTTGGAATTGCCGCAGTCAGTAATTCGTTCGAAGGAGCCGGCGGCATACAGATTGGCAGTATTAATCGCACAGAAACACAAGATGGGGTCGTCTTGGAAAGAAGAATGGAATGACAGTTTTCAACCTCTAAGGAAAGAGTGTGAAACTGGAGTTCATCCTGTTTGGGAACGTATGGCTAGGGAAGCCCCTTTGCTTGCAGAACTAGGTAGATTTCCAATTTCTGAAAAAGAGCAAAATATCGACGCAGGAGATTGGTTAAGTGGTGCCAATTTCGATCCACAGGATTCCTCAGCATTACTCGATTGGCTGGATTCCTGCGCCCTACAATTGGATATCCATCAAGCATCAGCCCTTCAGAAAATTACTCGTGACCTTCGCTCTGGAAAACCACGTCCACAGAAATGGAAGGCATGGATGAATCCATCTTTGATAGATATGACTGGAGATTATTCATTGCTAGAAGCGATGTTAATGGCGGCAGGAGGCGTTGACCAATCTACTTCGATATTCGAGAGTGTTGATTCAGAAAATTTGCAAGACTTAGTTGAGGCACAAACTACTCTCTTATCGCTAAGGGCAGGTTCAACTGAAAATTGGCAGCAAGCCATATCTCAGGATGGTGAAGATAATCTCGCAAAGGCTATTCAAATTGAGGCGTGGAAGAATTTTCAGGCTGGAAATACCACCGATGCTGATACTTTACTGAAAGGCATGGAAATTCTACAAAATGCTGGATACATTGCTTCGGATGCTCTTCGGTGGGCTGTAATCGCTGCCCTTACATCTGTAAATCGAGGAGTCGAAACTGTATCGATTCTCAGGGGTTTGGAAATCAACAATGAAGATGAAATGAATATTGCAATAAATCTAATCTCTGAAACTAACGATTCAATAATTCAAGATTCTATTCTGAAGGGACTCGCGAAGTCATCTGATGAATTGACTCTAAGTGTAATGCGAAATTCTTCAGCCCCTCTCGAGATTAGGAAGAAAGCAGCCAAAAAACTCTCAATGACAAATTTGGGTATCGAGGAAGAAGTGTTAGACATTTACACACTATCGGCTGATGTCGATGGGCTAAGTGGTGAATTCCTAAATCACCCAGACCTGGCATCTAAATTTCCTCATCGTGCATTATTGGTTTGGCACCTCATTGCTGCAGAAAAAGGAGTTTCAATTATGCAGGAGCTTGCAGATATGCGAAAAAGTGCAATCGTCGGGCTGGCTGAGGCAGAAAATGACGAGGTTATGACTGAGGCCTCATCTTCCTTGATTGCACTATTGAGCGGGAACCCCTCTTCGATGGATGCTGTTCATGATAAATTGGATTCAAAAGGCCTTGAGGCTCTCAACCAAGTTAGGGCTGCACTCCGAGCAGATGGTGACGGATTGGTTGAGGAAAATCGTATTGAAAGATTGGAACAATCTGTTGAGGAGGCCGATCTAACCTACCTTGAGAGAAGTCTATTCAGTGTTCTAATGAGTGCCCTGAGATTGAATAGAGCGACCATGGATCTCCAGAGTGGGGTTGAAGAAAGAGCAGAATCGGCTCTTTCTGCTTTGGGAACACTGTGTTCAACCGAAGGAGTTGAACTACGTACAATCAGACTTGCTACAGACCTAGTATTGGAACATAACGCAGCGATTCCAGATTTGGAGATGTGGTATAGACAGCATGACAATGGCTCCTCTAATCACCAAATTGTCAGAGCAACAATTTCAATGACAAAAGGAGATCGAATCAATGCTGCTAGATCATACCGAGATGCAGCGATGAGAATTAGAGATGAATTCGAACAATCATCCCTTTTACTTAGAAAATCATTGATTGAATTTGCCCTTGCAGGTGGTTGGAAAGAAGCAATTGATTTGATTGACAAACATCCAGAGTTGCTAGCATCTGTTACCTCTAGATTCCAACTATACCTAAGAGTCTGTGCGGACGCTGTCGCTGGACGTAACGAAATTGCCACTCAAAGAATAATCGAATATGTTTCACAAAGAGAACCTAGTGAAGGAAGTGAAGACAGAGAGGTTGTGAAGCGTAGATTAGAGGTTCTCGACAGAGCACTTCGTTATGCTTCGGAACATAGATTGCCCGAGGATCCGTTCCGTGGCCGCGTTCTAGCGGCGCAGATGATGATGCGCCGCAAGGAACCTGGCAGAAGAAGTGAACTTGAAGGACGATTCTTAATGGAATTGAACGAAAGAAAGGATGTTCTTGAAATTACGTTAATCGCAGAAGAAGTAGCCGATATCTCACCGATTCGTGGACTTCGTATGTTCGAAACTGCGATTCAATCGAATAACTTCGAATTACGGCAGATTCAGACATTGGTTCGTTCGCAAAAGGCTTTATTCCGCAGATATAGTAAGGACATTTTAGTCCGACAACGTCGCTCATTGAGCTCTCTTTCACTGAGGCCGTTGGTTTTGGTCGATACAAATATTCTGATCGATGCACTGAAGGATGATTTGTTGGGACAAATTTCTCAAGATAATTTCGGCACATTCGATTGGACGGTAGAGAGAGCCTTTGTCTGGATGCTAAAGAGACGTAGCGAAGAAGGTCGGGTTCATTTGTGCATACCTACTTCTGCCGAAGCCGAATTCCTCAACCGAACAAGATCTCCAAAAATTGCGAGAGAACTTTTCAGAGATGTGTATATCGACAATAAAGCCTGGAAGTCAACCGTCACCTCCAAACTTCTACAAGAAAGAGTTGAGTATGTTCTGAGAACTTTTGGTAAATTCAGAACCGAGGTTGACATGGATGCAAAGAGAGAGGTTGACTTGGAGTCTTTCCTAGTTCGTCATACTGAGATTTTCGAGAGAGTTACGGAAGTCAAGCAACTGGCCAGAGATGACCCCCCACCAAGAACTGTAATAGATGGCTACGAAATTTACCCTGAATCTGGTGACCTTGAGATAATGCGAGACGCGACTGTGTACGCTTCATCGACGATTCCTGACGTTGGTTGTGTCCTAGTTGCTACAAGAGATTCTGACTTCACTCTAATTTCAAGAGCCTTGCATGATAACTTCGGATTCGATGCGATTACAACTGCTCAGCAGTTGAACAGCCATATTCTGAGAAATTGATTATTTCATCAGATAGTTTTCACATGTGCGAGATAATTGCCTGTCCAAACTCACTGCACTTGAGTAAAGTAGCCCCTTCCATAAGGCGCTCGAAATCATAGGTTACAGTTCCGGCTGAAATCGCACTTTCCATTCCCTTGACAATTAGATCCGCCGCTTCTACCCAACCCATGTGGCGGAGCATCATTTCAGCTGAAAGAATAAGGCTACCTGGATTAACCTTGTCTTGACCGGTATATTTTGGCGCTGTTCCATGTGTAGCTTCGAAGATAGAAATTCCAGTGTCGTAGTTGATGTTCGCACCTGGAGCAATACCGATTCCGCCAACCTGTGCTGCTAGCGCATCAGAGATGTAATCGCCATTCAGATTCATTGTTGCAAGAACGCTGTACTCGCGCGGGCGCGTGAGAACTTGTTGTAGCATTGCGTCCGCAATTACATCCTTGATGACAATCGTGTTTCCTGTCTTAGGATTAGTCAATGTGCACCAAGGACCACCGTCTAATTCTACTGCTCCAAACTCATCTTTGGCGAGTTGGTAGCCCCAGTCTCTGAATCCGCCTTCAGTGAATTTCATGATGTTTCCTTTGTGAACAAGAGTTACTGAATCCTTGTCATTATCGATTGCGTATCTTATCGCCGCCCGTACTATTCTAGCGGTTCCTTCTACACTAATCGGCTTGATTCCTATTCCTGATGTGTCAGGGAATCGAATCTTTTCGACACCCATTTCATTTTGTAGGAAATGGATGACCTTCGCGACATCTTCGCTACCTGATTCCCACTCTATTCCAGCGTAGACATCTTCGCTATTTTCTCTGAAAATAATCATGTCGACTGCGCCAGGGTCTCGTACAGGACTGGGCGTACCAGCGTACCAGCGAACCGGACGGACACAGGCGAACAAATCCAGTTGTTGTCGCAATGCAACATTCAGGCTTCTGATTCCTCCGCCTACCGGAGTTGTTAGAGGCCCTTTGATTGAGACTAGGCCGTTCTTCATTGAAGCAAGTGTCTCATCTGGCAACCATTCCCCTGTTGCGTTGAATGCCTTCTCTCCAGCTAACACTTCGGACCAGTGTATTTGACGAGATCCAGAATATGCCTTGTGTACTGCTGCATCGACTACATCAATCATTACAGGAGTAATATCGACTCCAATTCCATCTCCCTCGATGTAATGGATTATTGGCTGATCGGGTACTCTCAAACGACCTTCTTCCATTGTAATTGCACTACCCTCAGTCATGTCACTCAGTCGCTCCACTTGCCCTCGCCTCAAGAAGCCAACCCTCAAGACGGACGCGATAGAGGAGGAGTCATGAAGAGCGTAGTTCGATGGACTGAGGGTTATTCCATGGAGGCTGAAACTGAGTCTGGGAAGTTGACTTCGATCTACAGCGAAGTGGCACCCAGCCCGATGGAAATGGTGCTTCAGGCTCATGCCGCTTGTTCCCTAATTGACCTTAGGGTCGGACTGAAAGACCGAATGGAAAATGTTCGGGCGATGTGGGTAGATGTGGAGGGAGTAAGGGCAGATCAGTCTCCACGTGTTTTTACTTCAGTGAAGATGCACTATGTCGTTGAAGGGGATGTTCCAGAGAAGTTGGTTAGAAGAATAATTTCTCTTTCTCATGAAAAGGATTGTTCGGTTGGAATCATGATTTCAAGGTCCGGAGCAAGTGTAGAATGGACACTTGATTTACGTTCGTAACTTGTTAATTTACTCGAATCATAGGAATCTGGATTGAGGATTTCTCAACTAGAAATTATCTGAGAAGAAGACATATTTTCCGAACTCATTAAAGTCCGTCTTCGGGCACAACCAAATCCTTCGCGCGTGCGAAGGAGAGAATTGAGCCGGGGAATTAATTCGGAAGTGGTTGTAATGCAGACAAGAACAGATGATGAGGCAGTAGCCGAAGAGGGTGAAGCCGAGAAAGGATTAGTGATTGAACGCCGTTTTACTACAGCGGGTGCTGACCCCTTCGATGCTTTTGATTGGATTGAGATGAGTGTAGAGATCCGTAACCCTGACGGAAGTCTCGCTCATGAGATTCATGGCGTTAAATTACCATCCGGTTTTGCTGGTGTTCCAGGAAAAGTCTGTGCTCAGAAGTACCTGAGGAAGGCGGGTGTTCCTGCTGCTCTGCGCAAGGTGGCGGAGGAAGGAGTTCCAGGGTGGCTGCAACGTAGCGAGCCCGATCACGAAAAGCTTCAGACCCTGGCTCCAGAGGAGAGGTTCGTCGGTGAGACCGATGGACGAGAACTATTCCGTCGCCTTGCGGGCACCTGGACCTACTGGGGCTGGACTCATGGCTACTTTGCTAGCGAAGCCGATGCGCGTGCTTTCTACGATGAGATGGCTTACCTAATTGCAAGTCAAAGGTCTGCTCCAAATAGCCCACAGTGGTTCAATACAGGTTTGAATTGGGCCTATGGAATTACAGGCCCAGCTCAAGGCCACCACTACGTAGATGCTGTCACTGGCGAATTGAACCTTTCAGAGGATGCCTACACGCACCCTCAACCTCATGCTTGCTTTATTCAATCGGTTGGAGATTCCTTGGTTGGAGGTACTGAATCGATTATGGGGCTCTGGAATAGAGAGGCTCTATTATTCAAGTATGGATCAGGAACAGGTTCGAACTTCTCTCAAATCCGAGGAGCGGGAGAACCACTGTCTGGAGGAGGTACTTCCAGTGGCCTTCTGTCATTCCTAAAGATTGGCGATAGGGCTGCTGGGGCAATCAAGTCAGGCGGCACAACACGACGTGCAGCAAAGATGGTTACTCTAGATCTTGATCACCCGGATATCGAAGAATACATTGATTGGAAGTTGACTGAAGAAGAAAAAGTGTCCGCTCTAGTAATTGGTTCAAGTCTATTACAGAAACACTCAGATGCTATATTGTCTGCAATTTGGAGCCACGATGAGGATGAATCTAAGACTGATCCAGCGGTTAATGGTGCTCTCAAATTAGCGATGATAAAGGCCGTACGAGATAGCGTTCCTCAACCACATATCAAGCGAATTCTCGACCTTGCAAATCAGGGTTGGAAGAGTTTAACATTTGAACAGATGGATACAGATTGGCAAGGAGAAGGATACGGAACTGTATCTGGTCAAAATTCAAACAATTCTGTTCGTGTTCCGAACTCATTTATGGATGCTCTTCGTAATGATGGTGACTGGAATCTTTACCATAGAACTGAACTAAAGAAGGCCGGTGAAGAAGGAAGAGAGCCTGAGCCATGCAAGACTATGCCAGCTGCAGAATTGTGGGATAAGGTAGCATATACCGCTTGGGCTTGTGCCGACCCAGGAGTTCAATTCGACACTACAATCAACGAGTGGCACACTTGTCCTGAGGGCGGGCGAATCAACGGATCAAACCCTTGTAGCGAATACATGTTCCTCGACGACACTGCTTGCAACCTAGCAAGCATCAATCTGCTACATTACTATGACAAGGCAACTCAAACCTTTGACGTCGAAGACTTCCGGCATTCAGTTCGGTTGTGGACTGCTACCTTAGAAATCAGTGTACTAATGGCGCAATTCCCTTCAGCTGAAATCGCTCGTCAGTCCTACGAATACCGAACCCTAGGGCTTGGTTACTGTAATTTGGGCTCGCTTCTGATGCACATGGGAATTCCCTATGATGATGAAAGAGGCTACGCGATTTGTGGCGCTGTTACTTCGATTATGTGTGGGGAATCGTATGCAACCAGTGCCGAGATGGCTTCAGTCCTAGGCCCATTCCCTAACTATTCAGAGAATGCTGACCATATGCTGAGAGTGATGAAGAATCACAGACTAGCAGCATATGATGCTCCAGCAGAAGAATACGATGGTTTGTCGGTTTTACCTATGGGAATAAACTCAAAGAAGTGTCCAAAGGATCTCCTTGAAGCTGCCAGAGAAGCATGGGACCGCGCTCTGAGAGAAGGTGAAGAACATGGATACAGAAACGCCCAGACCACTGTGATTGCCCCGACGGGAACCATTGGTCTCGTGATGGCTGCGGACACGACCGGCGTCGAGCCTCAATTCTCGCTAGTTCAGTACAAACAGCTAGCTGGTGGCGGTACCCTTCGAATCATCAACAAGGGTGTTCCAAGCGCATTGAGGCGGCTTGGTTATTCCGAAGGAGATGTGACGTCGATCGTTGAACATATTATGGGAACTGGTCGTCTGGCAGGGTGTCCTGGATTAGATTCTGGTCTTCTGCAGGAGAAGGGATTCACGGATGAGATAGTCAACAAAATTGAAGCATCCATGCCTGATGTATTTGACATTCGATCTTCGTTTTCTCCATCGGTTCTTGGAACTGATTTCTGCACAACAGTATTGGGGCTCTCGGAAGAGGAGTGCGGAGATGTTTTCTTTGATACGCTATCCCATATCGGACTTTCAACGGATGAGATAGAGCAGGCGAATGATGTCGTCTTTGGATATGGTAGCATAGAGGGCGCACCGGGTTTGAAGGATGAGCATTTGGCTGTCTTTGACTGTGCGACACCTTGTGGTAAACACGGAAAGCGCTCCATTGATTGGCAGGCTCATGTTCTCATGATGGCAGCCGCACAACCATTCATTTCAGGGGCCATTTCAAAGACAATAAACATGTCAGGAGATGCCTCGATCGATGATATCCGGGAAGCATATGAGCTCAGTCATAGCACTATGAACAAAGCTTGTGCGGTATACAGAGACGGCAGCAAACTGTCACAGCCGCTGATGAGTCAGATCGTAGATACCTCGATCCTCGAAGATGAAGATGAGTCCGGCACTGTCGATGAGATGGTTAAGGAGGCTGTAAAAATCATACCAGTTCCTGACGAGCTAGCTCAGCCAATAGCGGAAAATCTTGTACAGAGCTTCATCGCGACGAGGAAAGCCATGCCAGATGTGCGAGATTC
>Ga0208763_1000206_pt1 | contig 12801 bp, 11 predicted proteins | sample ETNtaG_20_FD_185756 | JGI IMG/M metagenome (GOLD analysis project Ga0208763, IMG submission 185756) | Marine microbial and viral communities from oxygen minimum zone, Eastern Pacific Ocean - ETNP201306PF45B (SPAdes) (version 2) | ecosystem: Environmental > Aquatic > Marine > Oceanic ... | reverse complement strand
GCCGCAGCATTGATTCCAATAAGCGCAGCAACTTCTTTATTAACTCTTTTAACAATTTCAGCACCTTCAGTTTGCGTTTCTGCATTTAGTAGTACCTCTGGATTATTCATCCATCCTGTTACTGATACACCCAAAAGGGCTTCTCTTTCAAAAATCTTTTTAGATGTATCTGATATATATTTAAATTCTGTGTAACCCGCCTGCAACGTACCCATAATAGATGCAGCGCGACAGGCCTTAAAAAATTCTTCTTTTGATGTACATTTACCACCGTTGATTTCTGTCAAGTTACAACCCTGCCAACCAGACTTACCATCAATCTGTGGATACATTCCGATTTCTACACATGGGTTCGTTGTGTGTTCTTTACTATCAACAAAGTAAAATCCTGGCTCACCAAACTCTTTAATTGGTTGCATCAGTTTGTTAAATTCATCTTTTGTCACCGACGATCTTTCGATAACAGCAGAGTTGTTTGATCTACCACGTTGTGGATTATCAACAAACCAGTTGCCAGTCTTTGCATTCATCATGTCCTCATCGTCGGGGGAGAATAATGCAATCGTAGCAGAGCGCCTAACACCGCCAGCAAGGACGGCATCAGCAGAGTGCATAGATATGTCATAAACATCAATAGGACGCAGCCTGGACTTGCCAGAGAGTATTAATCCCTGTAATAAATGCTCAATCTTATCAAGGGATTTACGTAATGGTTCTGGGCCAGGCGCCTTAAATCCACCAGAAATTTCTGCACCCTGTGGACGGATGTTTGTTAAATCAAAATAGATTTTGCGGCCTTCAAACTCTGGATGCGAACCACCACCGACAAAATACGATGACATAAGAACAGAAAGTGCATCCGCCCAACCTTCGATAGAATCTTCTACAACATATCCCTTTGCTTGTTTCTTTCTTTCCGCAATATCAGGCATTTTTTCTACGTGATGTTTTTGTACAGAAAATCCAGCACCAGCACCACACAAAAGAATATAGAATAACTCACCAAAAAATGATGCGCGATCTGCATATGAAGATGTGCAGTTATACATACGCATTTGATGTTTAAGTAATTGTTCACCACCAAACTGCAACGCTCTCTGAGCACCTAATGCATATTGCAACTTATACGCAGCCTCTGCTTCGTCAATAAGTAAGGAAAGTTCATCACTCATTTTATCTTTATAATATTCACGATGCATATTCATAACTCTGGATACAGATTCATCCCAAGTTTCGTATCTTTCATCCGCATCATTCCAACGCGAATAAGCTTCATAAAATTTCGATTGTGACATTACGGAACGAGTGTCCGTTTCCTTAACGGTATTGACTACTTTCAGCATAATTTTTTCCTTTGAGTTTCTAATTGATTTTAACGATTTAACACTTTTTCCAAGTGGAGAACTCCAACTTGGCTGTAAGACCTTCGAAGGTATTTTTACTTATAATAGACATTAGTTCAGAACTGTCGATTCCCGACATAATTACATCATTAATATCTTTTTCTTTAATTTTTTCAGGCCAAATTACCACACGTTTTTTGGCACTAATTATTTGTTGCATTCTGTCAACAATTTGTTTGTTTCTTGGTTCATTGTCCATAACAAACACTACATCATCATATGCATCAAACACTGATATGTCAACATCAGACCCCATCATCGCAACACAATTTTCTATGAAAAGAGAATCAATTGGGCCTTCTACAACATAAACAGTTTTATCACTATCTACTCTTTCCATACCAAATATTTTCGGGGCATCATCATCTACTTTGATTGTAATATATCTCATTTCACTATCACCCAGCGCACGACCTTGTAGTGCAATAAGATTACATTCTTCGTCAAAACTAGGAATGATAATTCTTTCTTCTTTGAGTAATTTTTCGTAACCAGTTGTCACTGAGTTTACAAGTTTGTGAAAGTCATTTGTATAGTACAGTAAATCAAGTCTTGGAATCATTCTCCTTTCACAGTAAACCCTTGCACTATGATTTTCTGGCAAGTCTGATATTTTGATTGCGTGATCAAAATCACACACTTTTTTCTTAAACACAGGTTTTTCAAACGTAAACTCTGGTTCCTTCACATTTTTTCTACTACCTGTCTGTCCAGATTTCCATTTTTCAAAGACATATTCTTTGTGTAGATTTGGGTCTACAATTTTGATAAACGATGCCAAAGACATACTTGCACCACAATTATGACACACATAATTGTAGTTATTCTTGCGAATGTAAATATATCCGCGAGCTTTGTACGTTTTCTTTTGGGAATCGCCGCATAACGGACATCTACAGTTGAAAAGATGATCTCTTTTCTTTGCAAATCTCTCTAGTTTTGACGATAAACGTGAAATATAAATTTGATCAACATGAAACATAACCACCAATATACATTAAAAAATCATCTATGTCAATAGATTTAGTCTTCTGGGTTAGAATTTCTTTCGCCATATGGAGGGCCCCAGCGAACGATTTCTCTAAACTCTTCTCTTGTTACATAGTTTGACATATCTCTTTGCATTGCAGAAATTTCAGTCTCTATTTGAGATAATCTTTGTTCTTGTCTGTCGAGTGTTGCACGTAACGACACTGACTCTGAAAGAACTTGGGCGAGGCCTACTTTAACGTCTACAAGTCCTGTACCCACCCAAGACAAAAAACCGACAATTAAAACCATACCAACAGTTTGTATTCTAGTTTCCAATGCGTGAAACCTTTCCTTTGCGTTTAATTCGGAATTATCCATTTTACTATTTCCTAGTTATTATTATTATTTTCGTAATAGTTTTTATATTCCAGTATAATCAACTTTTGTTCTTTCATATACCTTTTCATTTCATTAACATTTAAAGTCAATGCCGCATAACCATCTTCATCGAACGCAATTAAGGAAAGTGATTTTCCTTCAGTTTTAAGTCTTTCAATTACTTCTTCAAAGTTACTCTCTGTTACCACAATAACTTCAAAGTCTTGCCATGTAAAAGGTTTCGGCATACTCAAATCGAGTGGGATTTTTTCAACCGGCACCTCTTTAGTTATAACCTTTTCTACAGGTTGTGATGAACATGCAGAAATAAACAACATAACTGGTATTAAAATATATTTAGTCATTTTCTTCACTCATAATGTCTAAAACATCTCCCTTGAGAGACTTTTCTATATCTTTATTAATAATTCTTTCTACTAGGCCTGGTTTTTTCTCAGCCAAAAACCCTAAATCATGATCGGAAAGTTTTTGTCGCAATGAATCTACTTCATTTGCAAGTTGACCCCTTTCGGCCTCAACTTCCTTAGAAATCTTCATCACTTCTTCTACATTTTTCTGTAGTCTATCAATTTCTTGATCTTTTGCGTTAACAGCATCACTTAATTTAGATGTGTTAACTTTCAGTCTATCTATCGTAGACTGCAAATTTTGGATGTAGTAATATCCACCAGCTGCCATAACTATCGGCAGTAGTACTACTAGTACCTTAACTCCATTAAGTAAACCAAACATATTTTATATCTCATTGTGCCTATACAATATCATCATTGTACCAAATTTATTATCCATAAGAATAACTTTTTTCTTTGGATTCTTTCTTATATAGTCTCTGATTGGCTCTGCCTCATCAGTTTCCATATATTTTTTCCATCTCGCATACTTTTTCTTACCCTTAAAGAGTTTAGTATAAGTATCGTTCTTTACACTGAAAACTTTCATACCACCAAAGTGTTGTGGTGGATTTGCACCAAGTCCAGCAAGATTACTTGCATCTCCAACTGCATTTGCAATTTCTTCGTTCAACATCATAGTTTGTTGTTCACGCTCTACATGATTGATGTATTCACATAGATATTCTTCCATCATTTCCAACTCATCATCAGACAAACCTTCTTTGTTTTCTCTGAGTAGTGCAAGAGCTGCAGCGTAAGATGCAATTCTACTCCTACCGAAAGGAAACTTTTCAAGAATTCTCTTTAGATTGAATGTTACTCTATGAAATACAGTATATGCATTTTTTTCTTTTTGAGTATCTAAATCTTTTGTTTTCTTTAGTTGTTTACCATTCTCATCAATAATACCTAAATCATAGGCTTCCATATCCCCCCACTTAGTGGTAAGAGTTTTGATGAATTGGTACGCAACATACGCATTAAATATAGAAGCCATCTTAAATCCTTTTTAGTATTATTTATACTATCCTTCAAATGGTTCTGTTGGTGGTGTAAAGTTTGAAGTATATCGGGCCAAACCTTTAGTGATTCTCACATCTTGAATATTACCAAACCATCTTTCATTACCGACATAATTCGTGCCACCTGATGAATAGTTAAGTGCGCCAATAGTATATCGTGTAGTTTCATTCATTACATGAGATTGCCATGAACCTCCAGTTTTTTGATATCGTAGAGTGCCATCAACATAACAATACCAGTTTCCATTTACTCTTGTTGCAGCTAAATGAGTCCATTGGTTTGCTGCAATATCATATGTGCCATAATTTACATCGGTGTCTGTAAACCCCCCAGCGCTCAGATTATATACATGAAAATTACCTGAGACCATGCCTAAAGCTAAGGCAAAGGAGCTTCCGCAACTCATAACAACGGAATAAGATTGTCTACTTGTCGGATTCACCCAAGCCTCTACAGTCCAATCTTCTGTGCCAGAAAGCCTAGTTTCAGTTGAAATTGCAAGCGGCATCCAACTACCAACGCCGGGAAAATACATGGAATATGTATTAGAAAATTTTACTGGAGCTGAAGCGCCAAGAGCACTACCTCTTAGTCTAATAGTACTGTTTTGAGTTTTGTCAATTACGGAAGCTTCAGAACCTTTTATGTGTAAATGTGCATTGGTTGAAGAAAGTGGTGCTGTTGGTACATCAAAATCGGCGGTATATTTTTCAGTATTACTTACCCAAAAATCACTTAAATGACCCTTGAAGCCTGTTCCACCTACAGATTTACCAATCCAAAATCCGTCATAATTACCGCTACCAGTGCTATTCCAAGTATAGTTGGTTGATTGTGTATGAGTTGTAGTTAATTTGCCGTTTACATAAAACTTCCATGTCTGCCCATTTCTAACAGCAGCAACGTGATACCAAGTATTTAAAGCTGTGTTAGATTCAATAGTTACAGTTTGTAAACCACCGCCACCGATATTGCTCCAAGACCTAAATTCTAAATCTCTTGAAGTAGTTTCGATACCAAACCTTGCCGCGCATTGGATTTCAATTGCATAAGTCCATAATAGACATATTCCATCATCTTGAAGTTCATTACTACCCCCATTATATGTTGGGGTTCGTAAATTATAAAACCAAAATTCAATTGTATTGGTTCCAGAATCAGACCAAATACTACTATTACCAGTAGTAGCGATTTGATCACTAGATCCTCCATCAAAATACACAGACCCACCGTTTAAAGATACATCATATGCAAGATTTTCGTATGGAGTGTATGGTTTTGTTGAAGGATATGATCTATTTGTAGATTTAGCTAAGGAAAGAGATGTTGCGGTTTCGCTTTCATCAACCAAATAAGGTTTTGAACAAACAAGTAACTTAGTATTACTATCTGACGTTAATTTTTCTGTTGGAGTCCCTGCTGTACGGGCCGTATTAGAAAATCTAAAGTCAACAATCTGTCCATCAAAACCATAGTTGTACTCATACCAACCACCCACAACTATACGTTGCGATGCACCAATATTTGTTGTAGAAGAAGCACTTCCGCGAGAAGTACCATCGATATAAAGAGTTGTAGTGCCGCCTGTGCGAATGAGTTGTATGAAATGCCAATCACCATCCAAGGGAGTGCTGTTTGATGATGTGATAATGTAAGAGCCATTTTCGGCAACTTCAATATTTCCTGTGTTGCTCGATTGTCTTACGGCTATTCTGTCATTTGAGCCGCCGTTTGGTACATCGTTAAACTCGAAGATTCTACCATTTTCATTCGTTTGATATGATCTTGCTTTAATCCAGCATTCTACACTGTAATCATTTGTTCCAACATTAAAGGCCGAAGAAGTGTTTTCTGCAACAATCGCTTCACCTTCAGTAGTAGCATCGGCAGTTGAACCACCATCAAAGTCCCAAGAATACCCAGCATGGCGATACGGACTAAATGCACCTAAGTAAGCTTGGCCGCCGATACTGGAGCTTGAGATCGCATTATTTGAAGATGAATCCTGAGGATCGTTGTTAGATGCTGCTACAGCATTTGCTAATAAAATTGTATTATTACTATTTTCTATGGTAATAATGAAATTAAGTGTCAAACCAGCAGTTGCATTGACTGCACCATTAACACCATCTGTTGCATTTATGGTTAAAGTAAATGTACCGGCATTAGCACTATCAGTGCTAGGTGTAATCGTGAACACATTATCTGCCTGACTTATTGTAGCGATACTTCCCAACCCAGAAGTAGAATAACTCCATGTTAAAGGGAATCCTTCAGGGTCTGTAGAAACAGCAGTAATTGTAGTTGCTGTACCATCTATAGCAAGTTCATATGAACTAGCAACTCCAGTGATTGCACTAGGTGAGTCATTCTGTACAGTAGCAATCTTATACCAACCACTTCCGTTGTAAATATAAAGATTATTGTTTGCACTAACAAGCGCCTGATCACCATTAGACATTCCTGTTGCGGCGATGAGGGCGGTCATATCTGCATAAATAGTTGTGGATGGACTAGCTGGTGGGACTCCAGTAAGACTTGAGTATTGTCCATCAAATGCATCAGTGATCCCATACCCAGCAACAGTTGTGGGGGTGTTTGTTACAGTACTAAAGTCTGTAGAAGAGCTTGGTTTCCAAGAATTGTTTGAGGAGTCGTAAGTATATAACACACCATTTATTGTTGTGGTATCACCATTACTAGGACTATTTGAAAAATTAATTGGCATTTTCTATCATCCTTTAGTATCTATATTCTGTTGAAGACTGATCTATATTGGTCATGATATAAAGTTTATCTCCATTTCGATGATCCCACCAAAGTCCATTGTCTGTGTTATTAACATATCTAACTGAACCAGTTGATATTGATGCTGTTGAAATATCATATGGTGTTGACATATCATACTGTCTTATCTGGGCGTTGTGATTTACTATGACTGCCCTTTCTCCTGTTTCAGACATCATTCCAGAACCTAATCCAGATCCAGAAGGGTCAAATTTTTCTGCTGTATATGATGCAGTACTAAGATCCCAGGCAGTTGAGCATGTGTATTGTGTCACATATTGCCACCCTCCACTGGTTGTGTAGATATTCAAACCATCATGACTCCAGAAAAATCCTTGTTTTTGTGCAACAGCTGTTCCACTTTGGTTAGAAACTCTGCCTTGGGAGGGAGTCCATCCTGTACTATTCCAAGTTATTGTAGTTACATCCCAAGCAGTTGTCATTGTACCAAAATCAATTTTACCACTATTTTGTTTTTTCATCGCATAAATTTTATATCCAGTTGGATCAATATAAAAGTCTATTAATCCATCGCCGCTACCGCTTGGTGGAAAAACTGTATTCGTTGAAATTCTAGTAGATGTACTTGTATCATATGGAGTTGATAAATCAAACGTCCACATGGTACAATTAGAGGACCATCTTCCCCAGATCATTTTAGTTCCATCTGGAGATAATACAATAGAACCGAACTGATAACCACTGCCCGGCGCACTATAATTAGTAGTTGAAGTCACACTTGCCCCTATAATACTTTTTATTTCGTTTGTAAACACAAGAGTAAATGTTGATGCGAATGTTTCTGTGGATACTCCATCAGTAACACTAAATGTTAGTTCAAATGTACCAGCATCCGCCGGATCGTTTGTGCCGGGCGTAATAGTGAACACATTTTCATTTTGTGAAACAGTTGCAGTTGTTCCTAAAGAACCAGAAGTGACTGCATAACTCCATGTGATATTAAACCCTTCTGGGTCAGTAGATGTAGCAGTTATGACAGTTGCTGTACCATCTTTTGCAAGTAAATATGTAGGATTTATGTCAGTGATTGCTGATGGAGAGGCATTTGTTACGGTTGCGATAAGAAACCACGCGGCCGCGTTGTAAATATACATTTGATTGCTTGAAGTAACCAAAGCAAGATCCCCATTAGACATTCCAGTTGCAGCAATTAATGCTGCCATATCTGCATATACAGTAGCACCACCAGAACCTAATAGTCCACCAGTGTCTGTTAAATCAGAAACATCTGCTGGAATAACATTAGTTGTATCAGTTAAGTCGGAAACATCTGTACCAGTTGTGCCTGGCACAACTTCCCAAACACTTGATGTACCATTGAAACGAAATGTTCTACCAGATGATACAAAAGTGTCTTGATCGGATGGGTTGTTTGGAAAATTGACTGCCATTTACTTATCCTTATCTAAAACCATATTTGTTGGCCTGTGGTTCCACCACTTTCTTCTTCTGGTACGTTTTCTAGTACTTTCACTAATTTTCCACTAACTCCAGTAGCGGTAAATGTATATCTTTCTGCACTAGTTAAAAACGAAATATTTGTTGCATTGTCATATGCTCTCACACTATCAGAAATACCAAATTGTTCCATCCAACTTGTAGAACCGATACCACTTTCATCACCATTTGCATGAACAATAGTTGCAGAGGGCGCCACACCTTTTAGTGTCGAAACCCAAAATCCAACACCATCGACACCATTAATACCAGTTGTATTATCTACTGCAACTATAGTGGTCATTTATTATGGTCCAGTGATGTTGTGTTCTGGGACTGCATAACATGCTATTCGAGACGCATTACTTGTTGTACTAGCACCTGTTGGGTGTCCTTTCAATATTCTATAATATTGACTACCAACTTGCAATCTATTTCCTTGATGAGCTGTACCAAGGTTATCTGCAATGCGATACAAACCCATCATTTGACCATATCTAGTGTCGTGTTGAGATTGTTGGCTGGTACTCCATTGGTGAAATCCTGGCGTAATATACAATGGATGCAACATTGTTGCGTTTCCTGCCGAAGTTGCAGTTTCCCATACTGGTTGTCTGCCATTTGGTTCCATATATAAATAGCCTGGATAGTTACTACTATAGTTACTACTTGACCAGCCGAGATGATAACCACCATCCGTTTGAAGGGCATTTCCAAATACACCAGTTTGTGTTCGCAGCTGAGGTCTAAATAAGGAATATGAACCATTAATATTTGATTGTGCCTGAATACCATAAGAACCGCATGTAAAGTAACATCCAGCATTATACCTATAATTATCTAACAGTGCCTGATAGTCATAATCAGCAACAGTAGGATAATCTCCATAATGTTGAATAAAACATGGTTGATTATTAACAGTATTGTTTGGATTACCATGCCCTGCCATTGTGTATGATACATCAGTAAAACAAAAATCTAAAGATACCACATTGGAAAAATTACTGTTACCAACTTCTATTGACCCGCCGGCCTGGGTAACTTGATTTGTAGGACTCATTGTATTACCGCCGGTCACATCATTTAACTGTGTATAAAAACCAGTACTTGACGACCAATACAAATACATCTTAACGCCCATATCATTATTACCAAAACCAGATGGTTTGTTGGCATAATCATAGTGTTTTTTGTTTATAGACCATGAACTAGTAGTATAGGAACTCATAGTGTATATTCCAGCTGTTGGTCTAGTTCCTACAACATACGATGCAGCTGGATCAATTGCACCAAGTGAGGTTGACGAAAAATCAGAGAATTGATTTTTTCCTGAGTTCTCATCAAGCAAATCTTTTATACAATTCCAGATTTTTTCTGCATCAGAAGTACTAGTACTACTATTTAATTCTACGTGTATATACATTTTTTTCTACTCCGTTACTTCTGTCCAGACATTATTTTCGTCTTTTAATTGTGGGTCTTCAATAAAACAAATCTCATTACTGTTCCCCCAAACTAAAATGTTATTGTCTGTTAAATATTGTTTATCACTTGTTTCTACTGTTGGCGATTCTGCTGTATAAACCCAAATTGATGTTGGAGTTTTGTAAGCAACTTCGTGTACAATTTCGCCATCCTCGTTAGTCGTAGATGTCAAGTCTGTAATTGCATATTTTACCATATATTCAGCAATTTTGTCTGCGTTTGTAATTGGCATTTTTATCTCCTAATTAAGTCGTATAAAATATTTGTACATTTAAGTTCTCGCCAGGAGTACTACCTACACTAGTGATATCTACTGTTAAATAGTCACCTTCAGACATACTAATACTTGGCGTAACTGTTGTTTCATAAGTACCTGTTGCTATATTTATAACACTTGCACTTGTACCATTTTTCTTTACATCTATACCTAACTGTGCATTTCCAGCAGTACTTATTCTTGCAACAATTTTATTAATTGTAATGGATTCTGGTGCATACCATCTCGTTACACCAGTAGTTACCGCTAACGTACCATTTTGTGCCATGTTTACAGTTTGTGTTGTTGATGCACTAGTAATTTGATTGTTAACGTATGTTTCAGTTGCATATCCTGTCAAGTCTACCGCGGCAACTGTTTCAATCCACCCATCAGATTGACTCTTAAAAATGTATAATTTTTCTGTATCTTCGACAAATGCAATATCTCCAACCGTGTTACCAACAGCTGGTAGATATGTTGCATCACTATAAATTTCAACACTCGCAACCAAAGATGTACCGTCTGGTGCAACTAGTGTCGCAGTACCAGCAACCTCTTTAATCTTGTTTTTAAAGGCTGGTGTATTTTCTACATAAGTTGCCAAGTCCTGTGGGACAAAAGTACTTGTATTTGCATCAAACACTAAACACATCTGAGATGTAAGTGTTGGAGTTGGACGCAATTCTATTCTTTGTGAGTGTCCTTCTTGTGCATGTTGTCCATAAATGATATAGTTTCCATTATCATTTGTTTCAACTGCAAGGTCTCTTACTCTAATTGTACCACGCATTACAGAGTGGTTTCCACATTGGTAATAAAGTGTATCTGGTGCATTTGATGGTACAGTGAATGTTATTGTACCATTATCTGTTCTCGAACCAGTAACACCAGAAGTCCACTCACCAAAATATGTACCAGCAGAAAAGTTTGTACCATTATCAGTTGTAAAATAGAATGGATGACCAACTGCGTTGATATTAACTGTATATGTACCACCACGATAGAATGGCCCGATTTCGACATTGTTACCCATATTTGTACCAGAGAATACATACGCACCAGTTGTCGAGCCGACTGTATATGTTACAGATGGTGCGGTCAATGTTGGCAATGTGATAGATGATGGGACAGAAACAGCAAGTCTTTGTACACTTGTAGTAGTACCACCGTTAATATCTGGATGAGAATGATTCACTGTCGAATAAGTCACCCAAGAAACTAAGTTATCATCACCAGCACCTTCAATCCATTTTAGTTTGAAGGAATGTGGTTGAGTCATAGAACCATACTGTGTATTTGCAAAGTTATTAATCTGATATGTACCTTGCATATAAAGTGGGACATTTGTTTGAGTTGCATTAGTTATTGCAGTTCGTGCATAAGGTAATGCAGATTGTGTCCAAGTCCATTCCCAAGAGTGACCGTGACCAGCTTGTGGTGATGCAACTTGAATCTCCAATGTTTCTGGTTGCACATCAGTGTCAACATTGGTTAAATCACTAATCTGTGTAGGTACAGGGTCAGTACCAACTTTAGACCCAGCAGGCAAAGAAACTAAACCATTTACATCAGATGTAATCTGTGCAGTACCAAGATGAATGGTGTTTCCACTTAAATAGGCATCTCTAAATCTTAGTGCTGATGTACCCAAATCATAAGTTTCATTTGTGTCTGGAATAATACTTTGTGATACCGCTGCAGGGTTGAAACTTGATACATTAGAATCTACATAAGACTTCGTTGCAGCATCATTGTTATTTGTTGGCGCATTTAATCCAGTAACTGTCGCGGCATGAACTGTGTTAAACTTGTTAGCCGCACTACCAAGATTTCTATTCACATCACCATCAGGCACAATATTTGTCGTAACTGAACCCAATTCAGTATTGATACGTGCTTGTGTGTGGAATAGATTGATTGAACCTTCAGTGATATCATCTGAATTAGTAATATTACCACTGGCGCCTGGCGGATTTTTAAGTTGTTTAATCGCAGATGATAGTGCCTTAATTTCTGCGGCAGATGCATTTGTAACTAGTGTGTTAACTCTAGAGTTGAATGCAGTTTCAATATCTGTGTCTTGATCCAACGCTACAGCTTTCGCAGCCCTTGCGAGTTGCGCTACCTGTTCGATATTTGCTGTCGTAATATCACTCAAAATTTTCGATTTTATACTTGCAATCGATGAGGATAATAGTGCGTCTGCCATTTCTAACCCTTTTTATATTATTTATTATACTGTAGTCTCTGGATCAACATTATAGTCATTGGTTGTGTTTGTGTCTGGATATGATCTACCATCGCCCCATATGATTCTAACAGCCCCAGCACCTCCTGTCCCGCCGGGCCAACTTCCATACGTATGTCCATTACCTTTACCACCGCCGCCGTAGGAGTAAGCATTGGTTGAAGCAGTTGGATCAGTCCCATCCCCACCAGAACCTGCTCTACTCGATGTAGTTCCAGTTCGGCCTTTTCCATAAACACCTACTCCACCACCGTTGTCACCACCTGAGTTGCCGTTACCATTCCAAGTGGTTGCTCCGCACGCCCCAGCGCCAGTATTCGCTGCTGGGGTTGGTGAATCATAATCGCCACCTTGGCCGGTGTATCCACCAGCACC
>Ga0208763_1000204_pt1 | contig 12841 bp, 10 predicted proteins | sample ETNtaG_20_FD_185756 | JGI IMG/M metagenome (GOLD analysis project Ga0208763, IMG submission 185756) | Marine microbial and viral communities from oxygen minimum zone, Eastern Pacific Ocean - ETNP201306PF45B (SPAdes) (version 2) | ecosystem: Environmental > Aquatic > Marine > Oceanic ... | reverse complement strand
CAGATAGCTCTTTGATATTAGGTCAAAGAATGTCCCAATGGTGTTCAAATGGTCCAACACTAGAAGAAGATATTGCAATGTCAAACATTTCATTAGATTTATTTGGACAAGCTAATGGATTCTATGAGTACGCCTCTCAATTAGATGGTTCAAGATCAGCAGATAATCTAGCATTTATGAGAAATGAAAGAGAATTCTTTAACCTCCAATTATCAGAACAAGTAAATGGGCACTTCGGAGCAACAATTGTAAGAAACTTCTTACATGATGCCTTTATGTTCCTATTTTATACAGAGCTTAAAAAAAGTAAAGATGAAACGCTATCAGCACTAGCTGCTAAATCATTAAAGGAAGTTAAATATCATTTAAGACATTCTAATAACTGGCTCATCAGATTAGGAGACGGAACTCAAGTAAGCAACTCTAAAGTTCAAGAAGCTTTAAATAACTTATGGAAATATACTGGAGAATTATTTGAAATGGATGAGCTTGACAATAAAATGCTAAAAAACCAAATTGGAGTAAACAATAAAGAACTTAAAAAACAATGGGATATAATTGTTAATGAAACTTTAGAAAAAGCTAAATTAAATAGACCTGAAGATGGTTTCATGATGACAGGTAGTAAAAATGGTATTCATACAGAACTTTTAGGTAAAATCCTTAGTGAAATGCAATATATCCCAAGAGCATATCCTGATGCAAAATGGTAAAATAGAAAAAATATGGGATATTATTGGTTCAGTACCAGATCCTGAAATTCCAGTTATATCTGTAGTTGAACTTGGTGTTATTAGAAAAATTGAATTAATTAACAACGAATATATTATTTCAGTAACACCAACATATTCAGGATGTCCTGCTGTTAAAACATTTCAAGACGATATCAAAACAGAACTTAAAAAAAATAATATTTATAATTTCAAAATAGATATTGTTTACAGTCCTGCATGGACAACAGATTGGATGTCTCAACAAACAAAAGATAAGTTAAAAAAATATGGAATTTCTCCTCCAGGAAAAACAGTTCAATGTCCGCAATGCAATTCAACTAATATTGAGCTAATTAGTGAATTTGGTGCAACTGCTTGTAAATCTATGCATAAATGTGTTGATTGTTTAGAACCTTTTGAACATTTCAAATGTATATAGGAATGTTTTAAGGCTCATTTATTATTTTTACAAAGGATTAAATTATACGAAATGATTATAAAAGAAATAAAAAATCAAATAGCTTTTCTAAAATTTGATCGACCAGATAAATACCATTCATTTATTAAAGAGATGGCTTTTGATTTACAAGAAAAGCTAGATGAATGTAAAAATGATGATAACATAAGATGTATTGTTATAACAGCTGAAGGAAAAGCTTTTTGTGCTGGTCAAGATTTATCTGAAGCTACTGATCCTAATGGTCCTTCATTAGAAACAATTGTCAATACTCATTACAATCCAATAGTAAGAAAAATTCGCAGTATTGAAAAACCTGTGATTGCTGCTGTTAATGGAGTCGCAGCTGGTGCAGGTGCATCTATAGCACTATGTTGCGATATAGTATTAGCAAAAAAAAGTGCTGTTTTTGTTCAAGCCTTTAGTAAAATTGGTTTGATTCCTGATAGCGCTGCTACTTTTTTTCTGCCTAGAATTGTAGGTTTGCAAAAAGCTGCAGGATTAATGATGACAGCAGAACCAATTTCAGCTGAAGAAGCTTGCAAAATAGGAATGATATATAAAGCTTTTGATGATGACAAGTTTGAAAGTGAGGTACAAAAACTTGCTGAAAAACTTAGTCAAATGCCCACAAAAGGAATTGGATTAACAAAAAAACTGCTTAATGAATCATTAACAAATAATCTAAACGATCAGCTAGAAAAAGAATTAGATTATCAAATCATTGCTGGACAAACAAATGATTTCAAAGAAGGTGTGAGTGCATTTTTAGAAAAAAGAAAACCAAATTTTAAAGGAAATTAGATGACAATAGGAATTATAGGCTCAGGAACAATGGGTATAAGTATTGCTCATTTTACTTCATTAAAAAATCATAAAACAGTAGTTTATGATTCATCCAAAAAAGCATTAACTAAATCTCAAGAAGGTTTAGATAAATTATTAGACAAACTTCATGCTAAGGATAAATATTCAAATGAAGATATTAATAAAATAAAAAGCAATCTAAAATTTACAAACAAAATAGAAGATCTAAAAAATTCTGAACTATTAGTAGAAGCAATAATTGAAAATTTAGAAATTAAAAAAGATGTTTTCTCTGAAATTGAAAAAATAGTAAGTAAAGAATGTATTATTGCCTCAAATACCTCATCATTATCAATTACGGCACTTGCAAGTTCATTAAATTTAAATAATAGATTCATTGGACTACACTTTTTCAATCCTGCAAATCTAATGCCACTGGTTGAGGTTATTCCAGCAATTCAAACATCTGAAAAAACAATCAAGAATTCTCAAGACCTTTTAAGAGAAATGGGTAAGGTTGTTGTCACTGCAAAAGATACTCCAGGTTTTATTGTAAACAGAGTAGCTAGACCTTTTTACGGTGAAGCAATAAGAATATATGAAGAAGGTATTGCCAATTATGCTACAATAGATTGGGCACTAAAAGAATTTGGAGGGTTTAAAATGGGTCCATTTGAACTTATGGATTTTATTGGTAATGACATTAATTATACAGTTACAGAAACCGTATTTAAAGAATTTTATTATGACCCTAGATACAAGCCTTCATTTACCCAAAAAAAATTAAAAGAAGCTGGATATTATGGTAGAAAAAGTGGAATAGGTTTTTATAATTATAAAAATGAAGAACCGAAGGAAATAAACAAAAACAGAGAGTTAGCTAAAAAAATAGTTTTAAGAATTTTATCAATGTTAATTAATGAAGCTGCAGATGCACTTTATCTAAACATAGCTTCCAAAGAAGATATTGATTTAGCTATGACAAAAGGTGTTAATTACCCAAAAGGTTTACTTTATTGGGCTGACGAAATTGGAATAGAAACAGTATATAAAACTTTAATTTCACTTAAAAATAAATACAGTGAAGATAGATACAGACCATCCCCAATTTTCCAAAATATGTTAAATCAAAACAAAAAATTTTATTAATGTTATCTCCCTCTGATATAGTTAATAAAATGATTAGCAAGGATGCTTTTAGTAACTGGCTTGGAATTAAAATATTAAAAATAGAAAAAGGATATTGTCAACTGGAAATGAAAATTTCTGAAAATATGACTAATGGATTTCAAATAGCCCACGGGGGAATATGCTATTCGTTAGCAGATAGTGCACTTGCTTTCGCTTCTAACTCTCATGGTAAAATGGCATTATCAATAGAAACATCAATATCTCACACCAAAAAAGTAAAGCTAAATGACACTTTGATAGCTGAAACAGAAGAATTAAATTTAAATACAAAAACTGGATTGTATAATATTAAAATTAAAAATCAGAATTCAGAAGAAATAGCCTTCTTTAAAGGAACAGTATTTTTTTCTGATAAGATTTGGAAATAAAAAATTAAATGAACACATATATAATTGACGCTATACGAACTCCAATTGGAAATTTTGGAGGAACATTAAAAGATGTAAGGACTGATGATCTCGCTGCAATTCCAATCAAAGAATTAATTAAGAGAACAAAAATTAATCCTGAAAAAATTAATGACGTTATTTTAGGTTGTGCAAATCAGGCTGGAGAGGATAATAGAAACATTGCAAGAATGGCATTATTATTGGCTGGACTACCTTTTAGTGTTCCAGGGGAAACAGTAAATAGACTATGTGCATCTGGTATGTCAGCTATCATTAATGCTCATAGAGCAATTAAATCTGGAGATGGAGATATTTTTATTGCTGGAGGAATAGAAAACATGACAAGAGGACCTTGGGTTATTTCAAAAGCTTCAAAAGCATTTGGAAGAGATTCTCAAATGTTTGATTCATCTTTTGGATGGCGTTTTATAAATCCCAAGATGAAAGAATTATATGGTACCGATGGAATGGGAACAACTGCTGAGAATCTTGCTGAAAAATTTAATATTTCAAGAGAAGATCAAGATCTTTTTGCATATAATTCACAAAAAAAAGCATTTAGTGCCCAAACTTCTGGCAGATTTAGTGAAGAAATTGTAACTGTTAGCATTCCTCAAAGAAAAAAAGAACCAATTCTCTTTAAAGATGATGAATTTATTAAAGGAAATACATCTCTTGAAGTACTTGCTAAACTTAGAACAGCATTCAAAAAAGAAGGAGGAACAGTAACTGCTGGTAATGCTTCAGGACTAAATGATGGGGCTGCTGCAATGTTATTAGCTTCAGATAAAGGAATTAAAGAAAATAACCTCTCTCCTATGGCAAAAATTTTAAGTTCAGCAGTAATTGGTGTTGAACCTAGAATTATGGGAATAGGTCCTGTTGAGGCTTCAAATATTGCTTTAAAAAGAGCTGGATTATCATTAGATGATATAGATATAATTGAGTTAAATGAAGCATTCTCTGCACAGGCTTTAGCTTGTATAAGATCTTGGGGTTTAAAAGACGATGATTCTAGAATTAATCCAAATGGGGGTGCAATAGCACTTGGACATCCTTTGGGGGTAAGTGGTACAAGAATAGTTCAAACAGCTGCGCTTGAGCTACAAAAACAAAATAAAAAATATGCATTAATTACAATGTGTATCGGAGTTGGACAAGGATACGCTACTGTAATAGAAAAAGTATAATATGATTTATGAATTTAATGGGTATACCCCTGTAATTGATCCATCTTCTTATATTCACAAAGAAGCTACTATTATTGGTAATGTAATAATTGGTAAAAACGTTTATGTAGGTCCAAGTGCCTCAATAAGGGGTGATTGGGGTAAAATTACTATTATGGATGGATGTAACGTACAAGATAATTGTACTATTCATATTTTTCCTGGAAAGGATGTAATACTTGAAGAAAATGCTCACATTGGACATGGAGCAATAATTCATGGAAGTAATATTGGGAAAAATACTTTAATTGGAATGAACTCAGTAATAATGGACGATGTAGTAATTGGTGAAGAATGTATTATTGGAGCTTTATGTTTTGTTAAAGGTGAAATGAAAATTCCTAAAAGAAAAATTGTTGTAGGAAACCCTGCAGTAATAAAAGGAGAAGTTACCGATGATATGCTTGAATGGAAAAAACAAGGGACTAAACTTTATCAAAAATTACCTGATGAATGTAAAAATTTAATGTCAGAATGTAATCCTCTTAGTAAACTAGAAAAAAACAGAAAAGAAAAGCAAAAAATATCTTTTAAAACTTGGAAAAAAACAAAATGAAAAATTACGAAAATTATGTATTAGGAAGTTGGATTAAAGGAGATGGAGATTTTAAATCACTACATAATGCAATTACAGGAAAAATCATAGGACAAGCTTCAAGCAAAGGGCTTGATTTTAAAGATATTTTAAAATATTCGAGAAACGTAGGTGGACCTAATTTAAGAAAAATGACTTTTCAAGAAAGAGGTTTGATGCTTAAAAAGCTTGCTCTTCATTTACATGCAAAAAAAAATCTATTTTATCCGATTAGCTATTTAACCGGTGCAACAAAAATTGACTCATGGATTGATATTGAAGGAGGCATAGGTAATCTTTTTACAAATGCTTCTTTAAGAAGACAATTTCCAGATCTACCATTTCATGTTGAAGGAAATGCTGCAGGACTTTCAAAAAATGGATCTTTTATTGGTCACCACATCATGGTTCCTAAGCAGGGAGCTGCTATACATATAAATGCATTTAACTTCCCAATCTGGGGAATGCTTGAGAAGATAGCTGTGAATTTAATGGCAGGAATGCCAGCAATCATTAAGCCTGCAACTATAACATGTTATTTAACTAATGTTATGTTTGAAGAAATAATAAATTCAAAAATTCTTCCTGAAGGAAGCTTACAGCTTATTTGTGGAAGTGCAAGAGGAATTCTTGATCATATTTCATCTGAAGATGTTGTAACATTTACCGGAAGCGCTTCTACAGGAAAAAAATTAAAATCTCACCCAAATATTGTTGATAAAGCTGTTCCATTTAACATGGAAGCAGATTCTTTAAACTGCTCAGTTCTTGGAAAAGATTCTATTCCAGGGACAGCTGATTTTGATATTTTTATAAAAGAGGTTTTAAAAGAAATGACCGTAAAAGCTGGTCAAAAATGTACAGCAATTAGAAGAATTATTGTTCCAAGTGAATTAGTGAATGATGTAAATAAAGCACTATCATTAAAACTATCTAAAACTAGTATTGGAGATCCTCAAGTTGAAGGTGTAAGAATGGGAAGTCTAGCTGGTAAAGAACAAGTTGAAGAAGTATCTGAAAAAATTAATCAACTAAGTAATTCTCAAGAAATCATATTCCAAAAAAATCTTGAGCTAGTCGGAGTAGAAAATGAAGATGGCGCTTTTATATCTCCTACTCTATTTTTAAATGAAAAACCATTTAAAAATACAGATTGTCATGATATTGAAGCATTTGGTCCAGTAGCTACTATAATGCCCTATGATAATTTAGATGAAGCTATTGAACTTAGTAGGATGGGAAAAGGTTCTTTAGTATCTTCAATTATTACAAATGATATGAAAACTGCTAATGAATTTGTTTTAGGTGCTGCCAGCATGCATGGAAGAATTTTAGTGTTAAATGAATCTTGTGCAAAAGAAAGTACTGGTCATGGCTCTCCAATGCCACTACTAACCCATGGTGGTCCTGGGCGAGCAGGAGGAGGTGAAGAAATGGGGGGAATTAGAGGAATAAAACATTATCTTCAAAGAACAGCTATTCAGGGTCATCCAACAACAATAACTGCAATAACAAAACAATATCAAGTAGGTGCAAAACAAAACACTAAAGGTCCACATGTGTTTTATAAACATTTTGATGAAATTGAAATAGGTGATACTGTAATAACTGAAAAACATACTGTAACTCTTGATGATATTGAAAATTTTGCAGATCTAAGTGGAGATAAGTTTTATGCACATATGGACGAAAATTCACTTGAAGACACTATCTTTACAGAAAGAGTTGCTCATGGATATTTTATAATGTCTAAAGCTGCTGGATTATTTGTTAAGCCTGAAAAGGGTCCGGTTCTTTTAAATTATGGAATTGATGAATGTAGATTCACTAAACCTGTATACCCAGGAATGACAATTGGAGTAAAGTTTACAGCAAAAGAAAAAATAGTGCAAGAAAAAAAAGAAGATGAAAATTTTGAAAAAGGAATTGTAAAGTTTTTAGTTGATGTATATGATGATGAAAATGAAACCGTAATGCTTGCAACTATATTAACAATGGTTAAAAAAAATAAAATATGAAAAAAATTATACTAATATTATTAATAATCCCTAGCTTTTTAATAGGTCAAAACGGACCAACTGCAAGTTTCATTTATAATCCAGTATGTCTTGGAACTAACATAGTATTAACAGATTTTTCATATCCTGATTTTAATACAAACTCACCTATTGTGTCATGGGATTGGGAATATAATGGGAATATTATTTCGACTCAACAAAATGCAGATTATCTTTTTTCTCAGTGTGGACTTTACGATATTACATTGACTGTTACAGACGCAGATGGTTTTTCAGATGACACTACTATTAATGTAGAAATATTTTGCCCACCAACAGCTGATTTTATTAATGATGTTGTTTGCTTTGGAGATCCAACAAACTTTGTTGATGTTTCATCACCAGGTGATGGAACTCCACCATTAAATTCTGGATCAACATGGATGTATGTTTTTGGAGATGCGGACCCTCCAAATGCTGTAAATCCAAATTGTACTGCTACTTTTAACTATGCAGGTATACACCCTGTCACGTTTATTGTATCTGAAATTCAGTTTAACGGACAATATTGTATAGACTCTATTGTAAAAGATGTTCAAGTAGACTCATGTACTGTTGGAATAGATAACATACTCAATGTTCAAAAGAAAAAAATTATTAATAACTATAATATTTTAGGAAAATCCAGAAAAATTAACTCAAGAGATTTAAATATTATTATTTACAATGATGGTACTGTAGAAAAAAAGATAATAATTAAATAAATGGAAGGGTCAGTAGAACTAAATATCAATAACAATATTGGTACAATTGAATTTTACCATCCACAAAGTAACTCACTTCCTTCAAACATACTAGAAAAGCTAGCAAAAACTATTGAAGAATGTGGTAATAATGATAATATTAGTGTTATTATTCTAAAGAGCAAAGGAGATAGAGTATTCTGCGCAGGAGCTTCATTTGATGAACTTTCTAGCATCTCAAATTTTATTGAAGGAAAATCTTTTTTTATGGGATTTGCTAATGTTATCAATGCATGTAGAAAATGTCCAAAACTAATTATCTGTAGAGTTCAAGGAAAGGCAGTAGGCGGTGGTGTTGGAATGGCTTGTGCTGGTGATTATTGTTTTGCCACAAAATTTTCTGCAATAAAGTTAAGTGAACTTGCAGTAGGGATTGGACCATTTGTAGTTGGACCTGCTGTAGAAAGAAAATCTGGACTGTCAGCATATTCAACATTATCAATAAATGCAACCAAATGGTTTAGCGCTGAGTGGGCACAACAAAAAGGAATATATTCTGAGGTTTATGAATCTAACGATGCAATGGACGAGGCTATAAATAAGTTAGCTCATGAACTAGTAAATTCAAATCCTGAAGCCACAAAAAAATTAAAAGAAGTCTTTTGGGAAAATGCTAATAATTGGGACGAATTATTAGAAGAGAGAGCGGAATATAGTGGTCAATTAGTTCTCTCAGAATTTACAAAACAAGCCATAGCTAGATTCAAAAAAAAATAAGTGGCAAACATTAAAAAAGAAATACTAGAAAAAGCATATCGTTTAATCTGTACTGCTCGTTCTCTAAGTTCAATTTATGAAGAGAATAAAGAGATAACATCAAAATACGTTCATGCAACCTCAAAAGGCCATGAAGTAATTCAAATTGCACTTGCATTACATCTTAAAAGCCATGATTGGGTTTCACCATATTACAGAGACGATTCAATTTTACTTGGTATCGGAATGAAACCATATGAGCTTATGCTACAATTGATGTGTAAAAAAGATGATCCTTTTTCTGGAGGAAGAACATATTACTCTCATCCATCATTAAAGAGAGATAATATGCCAAAAATTATTCACCAATCATCTGCTACTGGAATGCAAGCAATACCAACAACCGGAATTGCACTAGGCTTGAGATATAAATTAAAAAATAACTTTAAAGACACAGAATTAGAAAAAAATCCTATTGTTGTATGCTCATTTGGTGATGCATCAATTACTGAAGGAGAAGTTGCTGAGGCATTCCAAATGGCATCTCTAAAAAAACTTCCAATTTTATATCTTGTGCAAGATAATGAATGGGATATTTCTGCACATGCATCAGAAACAAGAGCAGTTGATGCTGCAACATATGCAAAAGGATTTGGAATAAAAAGCTACTCTATTGATGGAACAAATTTTGAAGAATCATACAAAACAATATCTAAGTCAATTTCTGAAATAAGAAAAAATTCTTACCCAATACTAATACACGCTAAAGTTCCTTTACTTAATCATCATACTTCTGGAGTGAGAATGGAATGGTATAGAGATGATCTTGAACAAGCAAAAAAAGATGATCCCTTTCCAAAACTTGAAAAATTACTAATTGATAATAATTTTCAAGAATCTAAATTAAATGAGATAAAAAAAGAAATTGATAAGGAAATTGTTGAAGAATTTAAAAAAGCAATGGAGGCTGCTGATCCAGAACCTGAAGATTTGTTTAAATATAAATTTTCCCCAACTGATATAAATAAGGAAGTTGGTAAAAGAAGCCCTGAAAACAAAGAGAGTATTTTTATGGTAGATGCAGGAATCTGTGCCATAAAAGAATTAATGGAAGATCATCCAGAATGTCTTTTATATGGGCAAGATGTTGGAAAAAGATTAGGAGGTGTATTTAGAGAAGCAGCAACACTTGGGGAACATTTTGGAGATGAAAGAGTTTTTAATACTCCAATTCAGGAAGCATTTATAATTGGAAGTACTGTCGGTATGTCTGCTGTTGGTTTAAAACCTATAGTTGAAATTCAATTTGCTGATTATATTTGGCCAGGTCTGAACCAATTATTTACTGAAGTAAGTAGATCGTATTATCTTTCAAATGGAAAATGGCCTGTGAGTTGTGTTATTAGAGTTCCAACAGGGGCATACGGAAGTGGAGGGCCATATCACTCTTCATCTGTTGAATCTATATTAACAAATATTCACGGTATTAAAATAGCTTACCCATCAAATGCTGCGGATTTAAAAGGGTTGTTGAAAGCTGCTTATTATGACCCTAACCCAGTAGTAATACTTGAGCATAAAGGACTTTATTGGGGGAAAATAAAAGGAACTGAAGACACAAAAACAATTGAACCATCCAAGGATTATATTTTACCTCTTGGAAAGGCAATATCAGTTTTACCAGCAAATCAACAAAACATTGATTTAGGAAAAAGCTTGTGTATTGTAACTTATGGAATGGGTGTTTACTGGTCTAAACAAGCAGCAAAGAACTACAAAGATCAAATAGAAATTATCGATCTTAGATGTCTTTACCCTTTAGATGAAGATTATATCTACAGTAAAGTAAAAGAACATAGCAATTGCATTGTAGTAAGTGAAGAACCTAGTCAAAACTCCTTTGCTCAATCGCTTGCATCGAAGATATATAAAAACTGTTTTGAATTTCTAGATAATTCTATTACTGTAATAGGATCCGAAAATCTTCCTGCAATTCCTTTAAATTCAATTTTAGAAGAAAGAATGTTACCAAGTTCTAAAAAAATAGAAATTGAAATAAAAAAAATTCTTGAATAAGTTTTTATATTTTGTATAATAATATTATCAAATAGTTATATATTTGTGCAATTATCTGATTAATGAAAAAAAAACACCTTATTTTCTTATTGTTAACTTTATTAAGTTTCTACAGTTATGCTCAAAAAAATTACACCATAAGCGGGTATGTTCAAGAATCTGAAAGTGGTGAAAATTTAATTGGAGTATCCATATATGATAAAGAAACATTCAAAGGTACAGTAACTAATCAATACGGATTCTACTCACTAACCTTAGAAGAAGGAAATTATGAAATCATATATTCATTCATAGGTTTAGAATCGACAACAAAAAAGGTTAACTTAAGCAAAGATTTAAGAATAAACATCTCTCTTGAGAGTAATGCTATTATCACTGAAGAAGTAATAGTTACAGGAGAAAAACTTGACAAAAACGTAAGTAGTTCAAAAATGAGTCAAGTCAAAATTGAAGTAAGTAACATCAAACAACTTCCTGTTATTTTAGGTGAAGTAGATGTGTTAAAATCTGCTCAATTACTTCCTGGAATCACATCAAATGGAGAAGGAAGTTCAGGATTATATGTAAGAGGTGGAGGACCTGATCAAAATTTAATTCTTTTAGATGAAGCGGTTGTTTACAATGCATCACATTTGTTTGGTTTCTTTTCTGTTTTCAATGCAGATGCAATTAAGGATATAAACATAATTAAAGGAGGAATGCCTGCAGAATACGGAGGACGACTTTCATCTGTATTGGATATAACAATGAATGATGGGAATAATAAAAAATATCAGGCAGATGGAGGGATTGGATTACTTTCTTCTAGATTAACCTTACAAGGGCCTATTCAAAAAGAAAAAAGCTCATTTATTGTTTCAGGAAGAAGAACATATATTGATGTTCTATCAAAGCCTTTTCTAAATAGAAAAGACCCTGAAACTGGTGAACCTAATGCATTTGCTGGATCAGGATATTACTTTTATGATCTAACAACTAAAATTAACTATAGATTATCTGATAAAGACAGATTATATCTAAGTGGATATTTTGGAAGAGATGTTTTCAGTTTTGCCAATGCAGACAATGGTTTTGCTATTGAAATTCCATGGGGAAATGCTACTGGATCATTAAGATGGAATCATTTATTTAATGATAAATTATTTATGAACACATCTGTAATTTTCAGTGATTATAGATTTGAATTTAATCTTGCTCAAAGTGAATTTGAATTTAAAATATTTTCAGGAATTAATGATTGGAATACAAAAGTTGATTTTTTATATCAACCAAATCAAAGACATACAATTAAATTTGGAACAAACTATACTTATCATGTGTTTACACCTGGAAATGCAACAGGGCGATCTGGAGATGTAGAATTTGCACCAGATGAGATATTTAGACAATACTCAAATGAAGGTGCCCTATATTTTTCTGATGATTTTGAATTAAGTGATGATATTAAAATTAATGCTGGTTTGAGGTATTCATCATTTCAACACAGAGGAGATATTAATTTTTTAAGATATGTTGTAAATGATTTAACTTTTAGTTCGGATAATTACAGAAATATTGAACCTAGATTTTCTCTTAGATATAAACTAAACCCAACAAGTTCAATTAAAACTTCATATACAGAAAACTATCAATACATTCATCTTGCATCTACTTCCTCTGTTAGTTTACCAACTGACCTATGGGTTCCAAGTTCTACAGCTATTAAACCTAAATTCTCAAGGCAGTACGCAATTGGATACTTTAAGAACTTTAAGGAAAATATGTATGAGACTTCATTAGAAGCTTATTATAAGGAAATGACTAATTTAATTGAATATAAAGAAGGTTTTTTACCTGAAGACAATACAAATCAAAGTAGTGACAATTCATTTACATTTGGTGATGGAGACTCTTATGGAATTGAATTATT
>Ga0208763_1000199_pt1 | contig 13049 bp, 16 predicted proteins | sample ETNtaG_20_FD_185756 | JGI IMG/M metagenome (GOLD analysis project Ga0208763, IMG submission 185756) | Marine microbial and viral communities from oxygen minimum zone, Eastern Pacific Ocean - ETNP201306PF45B (SPAdes) (version 2) | ecosystem: Environmental > Aquatic > Marine > Oceanic ... | reverse complement strand
GTTTTTCGTAGTATGATTTCAAGAGACTTTTTAATCATCTCTCGACAAATCTCTGGTGTTGACGACCTAACGGCCTCAATGCCCATTATTTTAAGTTCTGGTGATTTATATCTTACACCTTCGTTATCCCAAACATTAAGAATATATCTTTTCTTTGCTGTCCAGATACCACTATCTGCGATAACCTCGCGAGCCATTTGCATCTTCTGTTCGTATGCATTTACATAGTCAGCAAGCGTTTGATAACTTTTATCGATAAATGGTTCAAGTTTGTCTTGAGCGATTCTGTCGAGGAAATCAACCACTCTTTCTTTTGATACACCACCCTCGTCCTCTGGTTTTCCAACTTTGTCTCCAAACACTTTATGTACAAAGTCACCAAAAGAAACATATATCGAGTCCGTATCGCTTGCAATAACATATTCAACTTCTTCTTCATTTTCCAATACCTTGTTTAAATATGCGTTTACTTTATTTTCAATCCATCTGATACTTAGTTGTCCAGACAATGTAATTGATTCTGCCTGTCTAATATCATAATATCGGAAATACTGATTACCCAATGCACCATAAGCGGAGTTTAACAAAATCTTTGCAGCCATCTGTTTATTGTCAAGTTGTGAGATTTTGTTTTTCAGTTGTCTTTCATCACCATTACCATCAAGTAATTCCTGTTTCGTTTTCAACATTTCTTTCTTGTATTTCTTCCTATCATCATACATACGTTGCATCAATGTTGGTAGAAATCCACGTTTATCTTTGTTGAATAAGACACCACTAGGGCAGACAGTCAGATTACTTTGTTGTAAAACAGTCAAATCAGTTTTTTGTTCAAGTAAATCATCAACAGATGTGTCTATTCTTTCCTGATCGAAAAGTGTTTCTGGTGAAATGTTATATTGCATAATCAAATGCGGATACAGACTGTTCAGGTCAAATGACATAATCCATTCATGTTTGCCTACATGTGGGTCTTTTACATACCCACCAGCATATGATTCACTCTTTGTTGCGTTTGTTTTATTGGGAATAACAATGTTTGACTTTTTAAGTTCATTAAATGCAATTGAATCCCATACTTTGATAGGAGAGAAAACCTCATCGAAGTTTACCTTTGACTGATATGCAATCGTAATCAAAAGATCCATCAGTTTAAGTTTTTCTTCGAGCCTATCAACAAGTCCAACATCTTTGATGTTATAGTCAATATACTTTTGATAGTCTTGTTTGTAAAACAAATGCATATTTGCAAACTCTGAGTGGTCGAGTTTTCTTTCACCCAACTCTACATATGCAATAGTATCAAGTCTATAATTTTCTCTTGTCACATAAGTAAACTTACGATACAGGTCAAGATAATCAACAATCGCAAGGCCTGATATTTTAACCTGTTGTTGTACCATACCACGAATGTTTTTCTCAACACGATCAACCATACCCCAAGGTGAAAGAGTTTTCATCTCTTTTTCGCCCAAGACTTTTTCAATACGGTTAACAAGATATGACATGTCAAACTGATTCACATTCCAACCAGTAACAATATCAATCTTTGAGTTTTTCCAGATGTTTAGAAAACTGCGTAATAGGTCAAGTTCGTTTGAAAACTTATAATACTTTACAGGCAATCCATCTCTGTTTTCCCAATCACCCAATCCAAGAACAACATACTGTCCATGCATTTTCATCGTAATTGCATTTACACGTTCGATTGCCTGCATAGGTTCTGGAAACCCATTTTCACATTCAACCTCGATATCAATATTGCAGATGTTAACCTTAGAAATATCATATGCAATCTCTTGTGGATAAGTGTCAGAAATGAATGGATACACAAACTGTGTGTGTCCATAGATACTGATATCTTCGATATCCTGATACTTACGAAGAAACTCTCTTGCCTCTCTAATACTACCTTGTTTGAGGGGCCAGACTTTTTCTCCGTAGAGTGTCTTGTGTTTGGTTGGAGTTTCTTTCTTTGCGGAATTAATAAAAAGAGTAGGCGAGTAGTCTAATCTGACTTCTCGCCTCTTTCCATTATCATCTATTTCCCTTAACAGTATTTTGTTGCCAACACATTGTACATTCGTATAAAAACGCATCAAAACCTCTAATTACTTTCTCACATAATAACATAATATCAACCATATGTCAAGTTATAACTTGACAAAAGCGTTGTTTCCACTTGGTGGGGCCGCCTTGGCCTTTTTAATAGTATTTACATCAGTATCAGGCAAAACTAAACCACTACCAAACACTTTACTATATTCATTAAGTAATTCGTTAACTGGTTTTAATGTGAACAATACCATGTCTTTTTTGATTTCTATACCATCCTTTGCATGTGTATATGGTAAGAAAGGGGCAAGACCAATTCTAGCGGTTGCAGAGGTCGGGTCTGCATAAGATGTTGCGATTTGACATACATCTTTAATAATATATGTTGTATCGGTTTCTTCTACAGACCCCATAAGTTCTTCACCAGATATAAGTCTAATTACTTTTGTATCTGTAATCGACATTATTCAGTACCAGTTTCTTCTGGTGCTGGTGCTGGTGGTTGTTGTTGTGCAAAATGTTGTACAAGAGACTTCAACTTACCCTCTGCATTGGATAGTTGTTCCAACCATTTATCCATACTGGCCAAATGATCTGAATGTTCTGGCACACCAGCTGCATTTGTGAAAAAGACATTTAGATTTGCAATAGCTTCATCCCTTTCAAATTCATACTTTCTAATAAGTGCCCTCATAAAAGGACTTGATACATAGTTAAACTGCATGTTCTACTTTCGCTCCTTTAGCAATCCATTTTTTCTCTGCCTTAATATGGTCTCTAAGACCTTGTTGTATCGAACGAGATGAGGCAGTATCACCCATCCATTTAATCCATCTACGCTCCAGATATTTCCACTCCATGTCAATTACTTTTTTCATAATTTCACCGGCCCTAGAATGTTGCATAACATCTGGAGAGTTTAATATTGCTTCCATTAATTTGTCATTTGGAAGTGCAGGAATCATATTGAGTTGGTTTTTTTCTTTTTCATAACGATATAATTTTTCATCCATCACTTAGCAATCCATTCTCTTTCTTCTTGGATTTCTGCACGGCGAGATTTAACGCATTTGGAAATTTCCATTAATGCCTTCCGAGCTCTGATTCCAGCAGAGACATTACCTTTGGAAAATTTTTCGTTTTCTATCTTGTATTGTTCTACAAGAGCAATAATTTGTTCATGAGTATCCATTTTTATCACCTCAGTTAAAGGTGGGGGTCGCCCCCCACCCCATTTTATTATTCAGTCAAAAACTTTTTGTTTTTAGACTTTTTACCACTACCAATACTAATAGTTCTTGGTTTCTTGTGTTCTGGAATCACTAATTCCATATCAATATTTAGTACTCCATTCACAATTTCAGCACCTGTTACTACGAGGTCAGCAGCGAGTGTAAACTTTCTTTCGAAGTTACGTCCACCAATTCCTTTGTGTAAATATTCTACTTCATCGGAATCTTTATGATTACCACTAACTGTCAATACTGACTCTTTTAGTTCAACTAAAAGTTCATCTTCTGAAAATCCCGCTACTGCGATTTCCAGACGATACGTTTCTTCGTCATTTTTGACAATATTATAAGGTGGGTAGTTACCTACCTTATCATTTACTCTATCAATTTCTCTAAAAAGTTGCTCGAAGCCAATACTACTACGTAGAAAAGGATCGAAGTGCTGTGTTGTAAACCTAACCATTTTATTTCCTCCTATATTTAGCAAGGTTATATACGAGTCCCTTACGGCAACTCGACATATTATTTAGTAAACTTTTTTACTAAATATCTCCTGATTTTCGGTTTTCTGACTTAAAAACATCAAATTTACCGGCAGGATATCTAGATTGCAATTTTTCCACATTCTGTGCAATTACTTCATTCGGGTCAACATCAAGCGCCCTACATGCATTAATCCAATACCAAATAACATCCCCCAATTCAGACTTTAAATGAACCTTTGTCTGATCTGTGAATGGTTTGCCTTGGAATAACACTTTCTTGACAATTTCTGCAAACTCACCAGATTCACTAGACATTCCAATCGTACTTGTCATTAATAAAGCCATATTAATATCAAACACATCTAAATGTTTTTGTGTTTCTTCGAGATTGTCAATAAACAATTTTGTACTATTACTTTGTAAACTTGTAACGCCCTCTACAAATTTTTTATAAGAATTCAAATCAACTTCTCTTGTCATATTACCTCCATTTTGGATTTGGATAAAATTCTGTAGTTACATCTGCATCAACGAAAAGATACCAACAAGAGTTGTCTTTTCCAGTATGTTTACTATTTTCAATCCACTTAACCCTACCTATACTAACAACTTTTTTCAATTTTGTCAAGTAGGGAACTGCTTGTTTTGTATGCATCCAATCAGCATCAAATAATAACCATGTTGGTGCTTGTTTAGAAAAGTGTTCTATCATTGGATGCAGTAACCACCTAGACCAAGGTGGATTGGTTATTATATAATTCGTAGTATGGGGTACAGATACATCAAATGCATCTTTACATCCGACCCAATCGCATTGTGGGTCTATATCAGTATGACCTATAGAAATGCCGGCTGATAGAGACTGTAAATATGTTACAAGTCTACCATCGCCGGCACATGGTTCGTAAAATGAGAATTTTTCCTTTGGTAAAAAAGGAATTAGAGGTCGTACCGCCTCAATTGGAGTCGGATAGAAATCATTCTTTCTATGTTCAAATTCACTTCTTTTTCCCATAATATAATCTTTACTTTACTTTTTCCGACCAATATTGTACTTAGGTACTAACTCCCACTCGTCTTTTTCTCTGTGTGATAAAACTTTTATTTGTGATAGTGGAGCACTTTCAAATGCATCACTTTTCACAATAGAAATCAAACCCCATTCTTCCAAAAGTTTAACAATTGCATTCCTTCGAGATTTGTCATTGTCTGAAAAGTCTGAATTTTTTCCATCTAATTTAAATAACTCTTTGAAATGAACAATATAATATTTTCCCTGTTTATGTAGAATGTGGCATGACTGATACAACTTACGATCCTTTCTTGAAGCTACACCAATACGGGTCAAAGTCTCTTTGACTTTGAGAAAATCTTCCTGATCTTTTAGTTGAACTTCTGTTAAAGTATCTAGTATACTCATAACATTCTCCTATCCGCCTTTATTCAATTTATTTTTTATATATTCAATTTGCTCATCATCTAAAATTTTAAGAGCCTCTTCTGCTCTCTCATTATTGTAGCCATAATATTCTTTAACATAATCTAGATCACTATGGATACTTTTCTTTGCCCAAGGTGAAAATCTTTTTCTTGGACGTATACTATTTAGTAAATAATCAAACTGAAGCTTATTGTCTACAAGCGGATATTTATTCATCTCATTAGAATACAATATCGTATCCTGATGATATGAAAAGTTTCGATTTATCATGAATGCATTATAGTTTTTCTCCCAATACTCATCATCTGTGTCCAGCAATCTCTTTTTGGTACTAGAGATTGCTGGCACATAATCTTTGAATAGATCATAACTCATTTCCAATCACACTCCACCATCAGATGAGTGAGACATGCAACTAGATTGATTTCCTGATCTGCAACGAATGCTGACTTGTACTGATAGTCAGCGATTGTAACAACGGCCTGTGGGATAGAGCTAGGATTGAGATGCTCATACAAACCATCGTAAATAGTTCTAAAAATAATAGTTGGGTCATTGTCAACATTCTCCACTACCCATTTTCGCATATCAGCGAACTTACGACCTTTTAACAAAGATGCAAGGTCACTCATTTTTAAATCACCAAGATTTACAAGTAAACCTTCGTCAATCTTACCACTCGCAGAATATCTCTGCAACTCATTCAGTACTCGCCTCCAATCAGGAAAGTGTTTTTGAATAAGTTGTGCAATTACCTGTTTATTGTAATCTACACCTTCTTCTTTTAGAATTGCACAAACTCTTTTGAAGAAGGATGCCATGATTTCTTGTTGAGAAGATTTTGGTATTTTAAACTCAACAGAAGAACATCTACTATGCAATGGTTCGATAATACGGTTCTTAAAGTTGCAAGTAAGAATAAACCTACAGTTATTTGCAAACTCCTCGATAAAACCACGCAATGCAGGCTGTGTAGATTGTGGATTGAGATAATCCGCCTCATCTAGAATAACTACCTTACCATCACTAGAAAAACTGACTGTAGATGCATAATGTCTGATCTTAGTTCTGAGAGTATCGATATTACCATCTTCAGAACCGTTTATCATAATATGGTCTAATCCCATTTCATGACAAAGGGCCTTTGCAACGGTAGTTTTACCGACACCAGCAGAACCAGATAAGAGTAGATTAGGCAACTCTTTATTTTCTACAAACTCTTTGAATGTAGATTTAAGTTCACTAGGTAAGATACATTCATCTATAGTTTTGGGTCGATATTTCTCGACCCACAAAAACTGTTCACTCATACCCTACCCCTCAATCTTGATAATTAGAATCTTGTTCGAGAGTAACCCAATATTGAATCGCCTTGGTTTGGTGACGGAAAGTTGAAATCTTATTCCTCGAAACAGAAACATTATAATCACCTTCGATTAGTTTCATATTCTCGGCGCGGAAATACAACTGAAAGTTTGCATTACTTTCACCAACTGGTTCTTTTGCAATGTCAGTTGTGTCGGATTTTTTATCCAGAGCAACAAAGTTGATTACACCATCCTCTGTCATAAGAGCATAGTCAGGCAGAGAGTTGATTTGTGCAACCTTACTGATTGTCGAAAGAGTTGCATCAGTTAAAGTTACATTAACATCATAATCAGTAATCTCTTTTGCATCATCTGGATTGTTTTCTGAATCATCCATTTTGAAAGTAGTAGTTGGATGTACAATGATAGATGGGTCAGCAGCCATAAACTTATAAGTCTTACTACCATTTGACATCAGTACATACTTTTCATGGAATTCCAATTCTGGATAGATGGATAAATTACCAAGGAATCGAGGCAAGTCATAAATACCAAACTGTACAGGAAACTCCTCATCAATATCTGCTGATGCTAGAATGTTTCTCATTACCGACATAGTAGATAGTCTACTGCCAGGATTAATCAGTATAGACTGATTGATGTTTGAAAAATTACGCAATACAAGTTGCGTCTGTTCACTAATCTTCATATTCAAAATCTCCATAAGTTAAATCATGATTGTGTAAAGCGAGTATACCATAATGAATGATTTTTAACAAGTCTTTTCTGAAATCTTCTTCTGACTCACCTTTTTTGCCATACCTCTGTGCATATTTTACAACATTACCCAAACAGAAACCGGCACCATGGCCATTATCCATAATGACTTCGGTCGATTGCAGTTTAGAGTTTGAGTAGTGTTGCTCATATGTTTTATCAATATACTGCCCGATTTCCTCGAGCAGTGCATCCTCATTGAATTTGTATTTTACCACTATTTCTCCTTTATTAAAATGGAACATCATCTTCGTGAGCTTTGTCAGCATCAACTTCTTCATTTGTAGTGTCAACACCATCATCAGAAATTTTCTGATAAAGATCGACAAACGAAGTTTTTGTATCATCATCGAAACGATTAGTACACAACTCAATAGACTTTACACGGTCTTTGAAAATTGAAAATGTTTCGACAATATGTACCAGACGGCGAGTTGAGATAATCTCATCAATACCACCATCGGCGAATGTTTTACGGATGGTTTGTGCCCAAACCGTAAGGTTCTCAACAAACGCATCATCCTCAAGTCCAAACGATGCAAGTACTTTTGTGAGAATTTTCTTCTCAACAGATTGTGATGGATATTCCTGTTCGAAAGTAATTTTGAAACGTTCCAGAAACGCCTCATTCATTACGTTAGTACCAATGAAACGTCCATCATCAGAACCTTTACCTTTAGTGTTTGCAGTTGCAACAACTGTAAATCCAGGCGCTGGTTTCACAAACCGATTGTCTTTCTTGAGATAAACACCTTTACCATCGATAATCGATTGCAGACACATAATTTTGTTAGATGCAAGGTCGACTTCATCAAGTACAAGTACTGCACCAGATTCCATGGCACGTACTACAGGGCCAGGCACAAAGGTCACATTACCATCAATCAAAGTTTTGTCACCAAGAAGGTCTGACTCATCAGTTTCAACAGTGATCGGGACAATAATACATTCGCGTTTCAACTGAGCACATGCCTGTTGCGTACCGAATGTTTTACCATTACCAGACATACCAGTAATGAAAACTGGATAAAAGATTTTAGATTTGATAATCGTTTTGAGATCATCAAAGAAACCAAACTTGACAAAGTTGGGGTCTTTTTCTGGAATAAGAGACTCAGTATGAGACAGGTCAACACTCATTGCTTGTTTCATAGTAGATGGTGCAGACTGCATAGGGACTACCGTAGGGGCAGCAACTACACCAGCATCATTCAGAGTTGGAAGTTTGTACTTACCACGAGCAACACGATACTCGTCAGACTTCAACCAAGCTGGGTCTGGAAGTTTATGCACCTTGGCAAGATTATTGATTTGGGTACGTGACAGAATATCAGTACCATACTCACGATTGGCAACCTCGACAAAGGTTTTGCGAGTTTCTAAGTTCATATTTTCACTCCATTCATAACGAATCATTTCATATCACTAGTATATTTAACCACAAATGCCTGGCATTGTCAAGCGTTTCTGCGATTTTATTTCACTAAATCGACAAATTTGTTCAAAAGTTGGCGATTTGTTTTCTTGGATTTATTGTGAGCACCAAAAGATTTTGCAATCTGACTTTTGGTCATTGATGAATTGACTTCAAGATTTTCATCTTTAGGGTTCTGCACTTTGATTACAAAGTAATCATTGTAACCTTGAGATTTTGTGGAAACAAAACCATCTTGGCGCATTGATTTACGCAGTACTTTCATTTCTTCTTTTTGGCCCCACCAATCATTACTGTCGAGTACATAACCTTGATATGCATAATCAAGTTCTCGTTTATTGGTGCAAAGCATGAATCCAATTGCATTCATATTATGACAATTTCGCATATGTTCAACAATCGCAGCTGTCAGATAACCTTCATCGTGTACAAAGATTTTGTTATGGATTTTATCGCGGAAAATTTGTTTACGGCGTCCAAACCGAACATTGTTAGAAATGTTACCACTTTTGTATATTGTTTGATGTTGCGAACTGTGTTGCAATGTGTACGATGTACCATTATCACCACCATCAGTAAGTACTACCATATTGACTTTTTCAATATTGTGCATTTTACGGAAGTACGGAATGTACTGGTGCAAAATCATCAAAGAGTCATTCAATGGAGTAGTGGATAGATCATCCTCATTCAAACGCAACCAACCATATTTGTTATCGATTGAATATGTCAAATTTAGTAGTAATGCAGCAGCCTCTTGAAAGACTCGATTGTTCATACCACTTGAAAGAATGTTACGCAGAGAAGTAGACTCATCTGGAAGAAAAGAATTAATTTCAACTGAGCGAGTAAACTTTTCTTTATCTTCAACAGTTTTGTGTTGCACATTGCTAGAGAATGTAAACACTTCAAACGGAATACCGACACGGCGACAAAATGTTGCAAGTGTCAGAGTCTGTTTCATAGTTGCATACAAAGAACGATGCATCGAACCCGACCAATCAAGAAGCATAACCATACCATGATTTTTACCATCAGGGATCATGACTTTACGTTGGAAGATATCATCATTCAGTTGATAACTCCAAAGTTTACCACTATTGATGTTACCACTTTTATGTGATGTCGCATTCGCGGCGGCACGAGCAGCCTTCTTCATCTCAAATTCTTTTACCAAATATGAGATAGTTTTTTGGTTCTCTTTGAGAAAATCTTTATATTGAGTTTCATCAACTTTAACTTCAAGTGAACTACCCAACTGGTTTTTGATTTGTGGAATAACAGTTTTCCAATCAATGATCCAATCTTTGAGATTGTTCATTTCAGTGATGTTTACATATTCAAACCGATCGCGGCCATCATTGACCACCAACTGTTTCATAGCCTCACCAAACGCTTGGTCGGTTTTGGATTCGAGTTGGTTTATCTCAATCTTAACATCAATTGACGCAGATTGTTGAGCATCAGGAGTTGACTGTTCTTCTTTTTCTTCTGTGGATTCTTGACTTGCACCACTTACCGAATTCGTTTCCTCTCCATCATCTTCTTTTGCTTCAGTGTCAGTTTCTGATCCTGAGTCATCACTATTTTCTTTTTCGGTAGACTCATCAGATACTGTATCGTCGTCTGACTGAGTTTGTATGGAGTCATCATTTTCATTTTTCATATCTTCGGTAGTATCGATTGAGAAAGAAAAGTTTGGTTGTTCGGATACCTCAGTATCTTCTTGTTTTTCTTTCAAGAAGGTGTAGAGTTCTTCTGCGAGATCTGCAACTTCTTCAAAAGTATTTAGATTTTCAATCTTCCGAATCCAAGGGAGCTCATCTTCAGAGAACCAATCTTTCTCGACCAACATTTGTGCAGCAGATGCCTTAAACCAAATGTTGATACGGTCGATAAAGTTGATTTTAGAGATTGGCGTATTTTTCACACCAAAGAAATCACGTTCCCAAAGTTCTTGATATCCTTTGATAAATGCAGTACGTAATCCAGCAAACTTTTGTTTCTGGAGTTTTTCGATACGTGCATCTTCAATAACATTGATAAACCCATGACTCGAACGAGCAGACGCTTCAGTAAGCGCTTCACTACCAGCTGGTGTAAACAATGCATGGGCAACTTCGTGACCTACCAGTAGGTCATAAAGCTCTTCACTCATCTCTGACCAAACAGGTAGTGTCAAGATACGATTGAGAACATCGAAAGATGCAGTCTCTACACTACGATGTTCAACCGTAATATCTTCTTCTGACATAAGTTTGGCGAGGAGTGTTTTCGACTCTTTAGTAAACATAGTCACATTTTTCATAATATAAACTCCCGAATCACAAGTATATTGAACCATATTATTGCGATTCTGTCAAGCATATATTAAAAAAAACTTTCTAAACTTACTACTCTTTTGTGTCGAAACAGGTCTAAGTTACTGTTTCCTTTACGAAAAGTCCATACATTTTCCATGTACATTTTATTCATAAAATTATTCATTTTTTCTTTGTCAAAATTACCATCTTCGTCTGAAAAGACAGCTTTCCCCTGTGGACGTTGCATGATTCGCATACCAATCTGTCCCAAAAATGAATCTTTCAGTTCATCCACAAGTTCATCACCAGAACGATACCTTTTACCTTTAATCTTTGGATCCATAATATTTATCAACATATGTCCACCTTCACGCAAAGAATTAAAAGTATTTACTGAAACTGGAAGATAGAAATCATCTCTCCAAGCATCGTACTCATTAAACTTTGCCCAAGATTGATCTTCTGCATGTTCTCCGCCTTCATTATATCTTTCGGTAGAAAAATATGGTGGTGATGTAAATGCACAATCCACATTATTAATTTCATCCCAAGGAAGATTTTCTGCACCACAACGATACATAACTACAGATTTTAGATGGCCATCAAGTTCCCATCTATCACCATCATCTTTGATTGAATACTCATTACCAATCAATCTTGAGTATTCTTCTGCCTGTTTCTTGTAATTCTGAAATGTGTTTGGATTTGGGTCGCAACCAATATAATGACTTGCTTTCGAGGCAAAGAAACCACAAAGTCTATCTCCCCAACCCATTGATGTATCTAATACAATTTTTGCATCAGTCATTTCGTATACACATTTTGCAACGATAGGTTTGAATTGTGTTGCAATGTATGTACCCAAACGAAATGCCATCATGTATTGTTTAGGAGTCAACTCCCAACTATCGTTTACACCGCGCCAGATGGGGCCTAGCACTCCCCAAATGTTTTCCCCTGAGTTCCACCTATCTACTGGCGAAGTAAACCCATACGACCCACAGGCCATGCGTAATTTGTTTTGAAAATAATCACTTGCCTCATTAAAAGTAGATGGTGCATCAATCATTCCTAGTCCATATTCTGCATAAGAATATTTGTAATCATCATACTTTTCCATCACTTCTTTTTGAATGTTTTCTTGTGGTTGGATATATGTAGAATAATCGACCGACCTAAGTTTACGAAAAGTTTTTACAAAATCTTCGTAAGAAAATTCTTTGTATGGAAATGGTGGTTTTTTGTCTGTAATGTACTTTGCAAGTACTTTACGAAAGTTTTCTTTACCATATGCCTCTGTAAGTTTACCAAATAGATTACTGTCCATTACTGGCAATCCATCTGAGTTATTACAGTTTTCTAAAATATTATAAAGTTCATTATCTAAATTATCAACTACATCAATCATACTTCAATATCCAATATCGCACCTTGTTCTATTTGTTGTTTTTTAAAATAACTCTGCAAACGCAAATCTTGCATTTCTTCATCAATCCTATCTTTAAGTTCTATCCACTTTTTTAGTACATCCATATTCACATCTGATCTTGTAGATGGTTCCACAACTCTTTTAGCATCTTTACCCACTGGAGGCCTAATATTTTCACTATTAGGATGTTGTGGTGGAGCTCCATACATTGATGCCTGTATCACTTGATACACATCAAATGGCATTCCTGCTGATGGTGTTACACCCATATCATTCTCCTCCTAAAAATCCGTCCAGATTATTTGTTTCTTCTTCTATTCTTTCTTTTGCTAATTTCCATGCATCTATATTTATCTCACTACCCATGTAGTTTCTACCAGTTTGCAATGCTGCGATTGCAGTTGTACCAGAACCCATGAATGGGTCATACACGATATCATTTTCATTCGTGTAATTCAAGATACATTTCCTTGGTACATCAGTTGGCATTCCAAATGCATATCCTTTATACTTACCTCTACCATCTACCCAAACATCAGGTTTGAACTCTTTGTCCTGATTCTGTTTTACCTTACCCTTACCAAA
>Ga0208763_1000196_pt1 | contig 13165 bp, 5 predicted proteins | sample ETNtaG_20_FD_185756 | JGI IMG/M metagenome (GOLD analysis project Ga0208763, IMG submission 185756) | Marine microbial and viral communities from oxygen minimum zone, Eastern Pacific Ocean - ETNP201306PF45B (SPAdes) (version 2) | ecosystem: Environmental > Aquatic > Marine > Oceanic ... | reverse complement strand
GAGTCTGCTGCACCATCAGTTGTCAAGAATAATGCACCATCAGTTCTAAGGTCAAGTCCAACTTCGTCACTTGGTAATTCTACAACACCAGCACCAAAGTTTAAGAATAATTCGTTACCATTCTTTTGAATACCAGCACCAGCGATAATTTGACCTGCACCAGAGAATTGTTCCCAAACCATTGCAGATGTACCAACGGTGATTGCACCATCACTAACAAGTACATAACCGTTGTCTGCATTTGCAGTACCTTCTTCAACAAATACAAAGACACCAGATGTCATTTCTACATTGTCATCTGCATCACTTGCACGACTTAGAGATCCATTACCAGCGGCAGAATATTCGTAAATACCATTTTGAGATGCAGTAGATTGGTCTTTCAGAAGTACTCTGTCACCATCTGCGAGAGTAACACCATCAATTGTAGTTACACTAGTTAAGTTTGCAACATTTGCGGTAGATGCAACTCTGACTGAGGCCTTAACATCCAAACCAGTTGCAACGGAATCAACATATTCTTTGTTTGCAGCATCTGTGGGGTCAACTGGCGCAGAGAGTCCGATAATTCTGTTTGATGACATGTCCAGATTACCAGACATTGTGTCACCAGTTTTATCTACCTTTGTAGAAAGTGCTGTTTCGTTTGCAAATATCGCAACAGAAAGTTTATTATCTGCGTCTTTGAGAGATGTCGCAGTACCAATATATTGTGCAGTAAGGTTTGCACTATAAGTACCATTTGCATTTAAACCAGCACCAGTTTGTGTCGCATCCAATTCTGTTTGGATGTCACCGGCTGCTGTATCCAAGTCAGTTAATGCATCTACTACAGAAGTTGAACTATTAAGATAATTAGTACTAGTGAATGTATTAAGTCCACCAGTTGCGGTTAAACCAACACTACTTTCTATTTGATTGACTTCATTCTGCAATGTAGGAATAGTAGTTCCTGTTATTGTAGAAATATCATCGGCGTTAGTTTTTACTTGTGTGTCTAAAAGATCATCTGCATCTTGTAAATCAGTTGCAGTAGAAATATAATTTGCACTTCCGTTTGCAGTATATGTGCCATCTGCATTTAAACCAGCACCAGTTTGTGTTGTGTTAACTTCAGTTTGCAATGTTGCAATAGTCGTATTGATTGTTGTATCCGCAGAAATTCTATCTGTGACTTCCTGTGCAATTGCATCTGCATTTGTTTTCGCTTGTGTGTCTAACTTATCATCAGCGTCCTTCAGGGATGTTGCTGTGTTGATGTAGTTAGAACTACCATTCGCAGTATAAACCCCTGTAGACCCTAAGCCAGCCCCGTTCTGAGTTGCATCTAACTCATCCTGTACTGCATCTACAACTGTATCAAGAAGTTCGTCTGCATTTTTTAGGGATGTTGCACCTGATAGATAATTTGTTGTACCATTTGCAAGATAACTACCATCAGTTTGTAACCCTGCACCTGTCTCAATTGCATCAAGTTCTGCCTGCGCTTCAGCTGGGAAATCAGATGTACTCAATACACCTTTCATTGATGCTGGATGATTTTGACATACGTAATATAGTGTGTCTGGTGCATCGTGTGGTACTTTGAATATCAATGTACCACTTGTTTTACCCTGTGCGTTTGCACCTGTTACTACATTACCAGCACCATCATCATGACTTAAACCTTCGTTATAATAATTTGAACTAAAGTTACTTGTTACCGCAGCATCCAAAAGTAAAAAGTTATGCGATCCAACATTTAATTCAAACTTATATGTAATGCCTGGATGAATATCGATAGACTGATTTGCATTACCGTCTAAGAGGTAAGAGTTTGCAGCATCGTTAGTTACTGCAATCGTAATTTGTGCATCATGCGAATCTAGATTACCAGTTACTGTATCAATCTGGTTTTGTAAATTAGTATCGGCAGTTTGTCTTGCAGTAGATTCTGTTGCAATAGATGCATTAAGTGTGGCAACTTCTGCTTGTAATTCGTCTAATGATACTGCTTGCTGGACTTGCACAGCGCCCTGTGCATCAAGTGATGAAAATTTAAATACTTTATCAGTAGTATTATACCATAATCTACCAGCTTCTGTGGGTGTTGGGTCGGCGGTTAATCTTTCAATACGAAGATTTTCAATGAAAGAATTATCAGCAAGTTTTAACCCATGAAACTTTACATAGTTCGGCATTTGTTTACTCCAAATCTTTTTGTTCTATTTATATTTATCTTACGCTGATAATAGCACATCATTATTAAAGAAAACTTCTACATGTCCAGTGATACTTTCGGAAAGATGTACTCTAAAAGAATCCGCATCTATAGTTTCAACAAATGCATAAAATCTGTCACCATTATTATCATACAATTTTTCTGAGTATGATGTTGTGTTTTTATCGTGTTGTATAACCCATGTTGTGGCCGCACTAGTAATATCATAACGATATATTCTGACTATAGGTTTATTCGATAAGTCAGTAAAACTACCAGTTGCGGCAACTGAAGAAAGTCCTAAATTATTTCTGGCGTCTGTCGCATTCGTCGCACCTGTACCACCATGAACCAAACCAACTGACTCTCCAGTTTGAAATTCAGAGAGTCCAGTTGTATCGTTGTTTGCATCCTTTAATACTCTAATAGGTATAGTCATTTTATATCACCCAAAATTAAGTAGATGTTAGTAGAGATGTGTCAATGAATGTATCCTGTACTCCAAATCCACCTTGCAGTAACAAGATTCTCATACCATTTCCGTATGCATCTGTACTACCGCATCCACGATATAATCTACGTTTATTTGTACCACCAGCAACTGTAAATCTGTCACTGGATATAATAGTATCTTCTCCTACTGCACCAGCATCAACGAAACCAATCAAGTCGATTTCCTTACCAGTGAATAGATATCTATATGATCCAATTCTTGTTGGGAATTGAATTACAAGTTGTCCATCATCATTTAGAGATAATTGTTCGAGAGGATTGATAACGGCATGGGAATCTCTTTCGTTGATACCAGCGAAAACATGTCTGTCCCAAGGCTTCAGTACATCCTTTTCTCTAACAACAAATCTTCTAAATCTACCTTGTTCATTTAAATTAAAGGCTTTAATATCTGCTTCAACAACTTCATCTACGATGAAATCTGAGACATAGTTACCATCAATATCGTATATTCCATCATACGCCATAGAGGATAATCTTGAAACAGTCTCCTCTTTAAAATACGGTGCAAGGTCAGAATATAATACAGGTGGTTCACTAGAAGCATAGATACAATGTACTGGTTGTGTTGACGAATTTAAATCTGGCACACCAGTTGTAGAATCTACGTGTCTCTGTACACAGAAGAATGCATTTCTACCTTCTTGAGTATGTGATGCATGGTCTTTAATGTGGAAGACTACTCCATGATCTGCAATTGTTAGTGTATATGTCATTGGATAAGACGATGCCAAATCACCTGTTCTACCAGTTCTTCTATAGAATCCTTTTTGTACTCTTACGTTTGCAGTATTAAACGGCGTGTCATTTAATAATTCAGTTGAAGAACCAATCAAGTAATTATCTTCATATCTATATTCACCATCATTTAGTAATCCATTTTCGACTGTGCCAGTACCATCTAGATATGTTACATCCATAGATGCAATTGCATTATCCCAAACGCTACCAAGAGAACCGTGAGAAAATCCATCCACACTAGAATGGTAAAGACCTACACGACCTGCACTTGTATTCATTTTATTTACGATAGTTGATTTCAATAAATCTCTTTGTGTAAATGGATTGTTTTTATGAATGGTTGCACCAAGATATCCTTGATATTGTTGACGTAAACCACCCAAGAAGCCAGGCTCTCTCTGTGTTGTTTTTTGTGTAATATCATTACTACTTGCAGTTTGTGTTACATCACCATTTGACAACAACTGATATTCAGTTGCAACATGAACTTTTAAATACTCAAAATCTGTTCCCGATGAATCTGGGTCGTTTGAGTCCGTTCTCTGCAAAAAGTTTTCGTTAATATATGGTGAAGTTTCAACTAACTCTTTCCCTCTAGATACATCTAATCTAATTCTCCAAGGTTGGTCTCCATTAGTACCACCAAGATTATTAGAACCATCTGTTTCAAACAGTAATGGGCCCATACTATGGTCGGTTACATATTTAAATGTTTCTATTTCAAGATTGGAAACATGAGTATCAAACTTTTTGTGACTTGTTTCACCATTGGATACGCCAGGATGGGTCACATTAGGATGTAATTGTCTCAGATTAAAATCAAATCCATCCTGTGGTCCTCTTGGTCTTGTTAATTGTGTTGATGCACCAGCGTCAGCATCATCACTCAATACTAAACCCCAATATGATTGTGGATAGTTACTTTGATTATCGTTGTTTGCACCAACATATACATTCATACTACCCTTTCTAACAGGATTTGCAAGTGTACCTAAGTCTCTTGCGAAAGGGAAAGACCATCTAATAGTACCTACATTAGATAGTTGCGCGGCGACACTCTCATTAAGTACAAAATCAATTGGGTCACCACCAGAGAAGTTTGTTTCTTCAACTGCTGTAAGAGTCGCATCAAATCTGGCAGCCTCAGGCACATCCCAAGAATACATTGCGTTGAAATGCGTAGAATTTCCTTTAGTATCTGTAATACTTTTCATGGATGGATTAACCCATTTAATAGGAATGTCTGTACCATCAGTTGGATACTGATAATTTTTATCAATAGTTAATCTCATCACATTGGCACGTGCCAGCGCATGTTTTTGATTGCCACTGGATATCCTTTGATCTCTAAGAAATCTATGATTAGCAGTATCTGTCGGATCTAGTAAATAATCTGATTCTTTTCCATATCTAGCACCATTTCCAATGTTACTTGTCGAACTGTCAACACCAGAGACTGTATAACCATCTAGATATGTGGTTGCTGTGTGGTTACTAGGTGGTGTTACACCAGAAAAACTACTACCAGCCGCTGCAAAATCAACATCTGAATTATAATATTCTGCAAGAGTCATTCCAAATATTGTACCAGTATCATAAATCCAATAGTTTTCGTCGTTATTAGTACCTGTATCTTTTGTTTTATTCGTAATTTGAGATGGAGCATTGAATAATCCCCAAGCTCTATCGTCACCACTTGATGCCTTAAATTGTGCAAGTTTTTCAGATCTATTCATATATGCAGAAGAGGTTTTGTCATATTCAATTTCAATTGTATTACCACTCAATGTACATTCCATATATTTTGCTGTATATGGACATTCATTCGGGTCTCGTAAAAAAGAAACAATATCCTGCAACAATATTTTATCAACATTACCAGCCGTACCATTACCATCATATCTTTTTTCGCAAGTAAAAGTATATGTTATGTCAATTGTATTTTCCCAAGGGGTATCGCTTTCTTCATCCACAACTCCAGTTAAATTAATATTAAACTGATCGCCTTTATTTGCCCTATTTATACCATTTAATGTGACTTTATGGACGTATCCATTTAAAACTGAGGCATATGAATGTCTACGAGCTACTGGTTCAATTCCGACAGAAGTACTATTCCAATTATATTGGTCTGTCCATACTCTGATAAAATCTGACTCATTAGCATTTGTAATCAAAAATTGTGGTTGATCGTGACTATTTCTGATACTAGTACTTCTATCAAGAAAATAAAAATCTTCTACGTTACTATTTTCACCATCAGTAAGACTGTCAGGATAATCTGTGTCATTTATATTCGGAAATTTCTGATCGAATCTTACAAGAGTGCCGTTTGGTAGTGCGGCATTAACAGAAGCATTACCAACTCCTGACGCACTACCTTTATTTGTGTTAGTGGTTCCATCTTCTGGATTATATCCCCTATAACCGTAAGCTTTTGCGCGACTATCTCTATACACATGTAGTCGACCACCACTCATTGCATCTTTTGCAACCTGTCCTTCACGCAATACTGTAGCTGTAGTATCATTGTGAGTATTACCCCTATCTCTAATTCCATCGCTTGGTTCAGCAGTATTTTTATAAGTGGATAGATTAGATGCAGCCCCATTATCACCATTGCGGCCGTGATTTACTATACTAGTTGAAAATGCATATGTTTGACCTGTTATCAAAGTTCTAGCTGTTCTAGTAAATGCCATTTGCCAATCAATGGCTTCTGATTTAGAAATCAATGGAATACCAGTACCATCTGGCAATTCACTCTCATTATTCATGTTAAAATAACCACTGACTTTATTCAAAACATTACTTTGCAAAAAGTGTTGATGTACTTCTTTAGTAAATTCTTCAATATCTTTGGATACTGATGTGAAAGAGATTTGTTCAGAAACAGTAGTATTATCACTTAATTTAGTCCCTGTAAATGTAATACTATAATCATCATCTTCTTGTACTTCAGTAGCATTGTTTGCAAAATTAATAGTAAAAAGACCTTCAAATGCCTTATTTTCAGTTACATCCGCTGGAAAAAACTGTTCGCCTTTGTAAGTGGTGATCCAAAAGTGATGCAGTATTTGTCCACTTGGTAACTTTTCTTCCTTGTAGTGTCTTAAATTACCTTCAGAATCAATACCAGATGCAATATCTGGAAATGCAACAACACTTCTAGAAGGGTTTGTCATAAGTCTTTTAATTTTTTTAAATTCATTACGATATACTTCTTCTGCAAGTCTTGGTAAACCAACATATCCTTCTTGACTAGATGGAGTTCTATGAATAGTAACTGCTGGTGGAGTAGACTTTAACCAGTTTCCATCCGAATCTCTTTGTTCTGGGTGTGGGTTTAAGTATGAAAATAGTTCTGCATTAGGGCCCAAAAATTTCTGTGGATATAATGGTGCTGTATAATTTGAACCCGAACTTCTTGGTAAATTTAATGCTATAAATTCATTCCAAGTGGCACTATTATAGGTGTTTTCAATTGCCTTCTTTTTTAAAGTATTTCCATCGTAATAGTAATCTTCTTTGTATGTAACATCTGTTGAATCAGACCAATCTCTAATACCATGAGCACCTTCATTTACCGAAGTTGTTGTAGAGTCGTAGTAGTATACAATGAAACTATCGATATATCTGGTCAGTTGTTCTTCTGTTACAGTTATTTTAACCATATCAGGGCCAACATCTTTAAATCCGTTTGCAGTTAAATCTTGTGCGAGGCGAGTCAGGAGCGGCGTTTGTGGTTGACGTTCCTTATCCCAATCGTATGCATCTAAGTGTAAAATATCTTGATGTTCTATTGCAACGCTCATGGCGCAAACTCCTATTATTTTTTAGTTTCTTACTATTTATAAAAAAATAAAATCAGTTGATTTGTAAATCTATGTTATCTGTAGTCCCATCTGACATTACAAAATTCAGATAAGACTCTTGTAAATTATTTCCTAAAAATACTGAAGTTAAAGGTAAGTCATCTCTAACTCCATTTGCTGTAACAAAAGGTATAAAATTATTAAAATTGTCATTACCACCTATTGATTGTACAGTAGAAAATGTATATTTATTCAAATTAGTGTCAAACACAAGAAAAGTTGTACCAGAAGTTGGAATGTCTCCAGCTGTGTGGCCACTATATGTAAAATTCTGTATATTTGTATTTATTGTCGTTATTTCGGCATTATTTAATAATGTTGTATTTTTAACTTCAGTTAAAGTTTTGTCTAAGTAATACAACTCCAATTCTAAATCATCAGTTAAAACAAACAAATCTGCAATTTGTTGTCCAACATTCGTGTTTCCAGACAATGCATCTTGTATTTCTTTTAGCGTATCAAAATCAAGACTTACATTATCTAATAATATATCAAATCTATCTTTGATTGCCTTTCTAAAACTACCAACTGTCTGATCGTCACCATCAACAATAGCCATTTGCGATTGTAAGGTGTTTATGTCAGATTCCATAGTAGTGATATTAGTATTCAAACCTGATAATGCACCACCGACTAAGGCATCGAACTCACTCTCCAATGCATTAAAGTTTGCAACGTGTGTATTAAAGTTATTTACATGATTTGTAAAATCAGTAGATACAAAGTCGCCAAGGGCATCTGCAATCTCTTTAAGAGTATCCCTATCTTCGCCCACACCATCAAGTAGTGCATCAAATCTGTCTTTAATTACCTTTCTAAAACTACCAGTAGTTTGATCGTCACCATCGATAACATCAATTCTTGCTGTTTGTGTGTTTAGATTGGTTTGTACAGTTTGAATTGCACTATCTAAAAGACTATCCGCATTTTGTAATGATGTTGCTGTGTTTATATAAGTTGTATTAGTATCTGGTGTATATGTACCATTTGGTTGTTGTAGTCCAGTACCAGAAATTATTGTATTTTTAAATGTATCAAAATCATTTCTGAAATCTAAGGTATCACCTAAAGAATCTGCGATTTCTTTGAGTGTATCTAATTCTGGAATAACACCATCTAGTAGTTGATCAAATCTTTCTTTGATTAGATATCTTATAGAATCTGGTGTATTTTCATCGGCCTCGATTACATCTAATCTTGCTTCTAAATCTGAAACATCTACAGTTATTGTACCGGCTTTAGTAACTGTGTCATATGAAAAATTAATTCTACCACTAAAGATAAACTTTTCGACGCCAACTTCATTAACAACAACACCACCAACGGATGTACCAGTTGTTATAGATGTACCTATACCTTTCCAAATACCGCCATGAGAGTAATATAGTAATCCAGTTTCTGAATCTTTTGCAAGTCTTTTGTCCGATGGATTTGCATCAAAGTCTGCAATATCATCAAACTCTGTGTATCTAATGAGTTGTAGATTGTCTCTTGCACCAGCCGCGGTTGAAGCGCCAGTACCACCCTGAGCGATTTGTACAAAATCACTATCACTAAATTCTGCAAGGATAACTTCACCATCACCTTGTAGAATTGCCTTAATGGGTCTTACTGTATCAAACGCCAACGAATAATCCTCTCTTTAACTCTATTTATTTATTTATGTGACTTTTCCAGCTGTGCCTTCACCAACTGAAACCACTTCACCAGAAGATGGTGATGGGACACTACCAGATTCTGGCACTGGTGTTGTTCCGTCTACGCAAGAAACTGGTCTTCTTGCTGCCAAGAAACCACCCTTTTTTCCATATCTTGAATAATTTCTTATTGTTAAATTGTCACCTTGATTTCCACCTATAATTTCAATTGTAGTGTCAGTTTTATTTCCAGTTGCAAATCCAACATGTCCTCTCCAATCATCTATACTCTTTCTCCACAAAACAATAACATCCCCACGGCGAATATCGTCCCAACTTACAGCGTGTCCATAGTTTTTATAATTTCTTGCACCAGCAGTTTGTTTATATTTACAACCAGCTCTTTTTAGAGTTGCACCAGTAAATACTGCACACCATGCAACATAGTTACCATTAGAATAGGCCTGCCCCTTATTGTATCCAATTTCTTCCCATAATGCAACAATATTTGGGTTGTGTCCCTTTTCACCCCAATACTTACTGTTCATTGCATTTACCGCAATATCACATGGATTTTTCAGAGGCATTTCACCACAAACACCAGCAGAAAGTTCTGTTTCTGGGTCTTGTTCGTCATACTCTGCATGTTCTGGCAATTCACCAGCATCTTCTGGTGATATTCTTTCGCCTGCACTGCCAGGATTGGGCGCAGATGAGTCTCTAAGTCTTGGACTTGGGTATGGATTGAAAGGAATATCTGGGAACTCTGGAGGGACAAACTTTTCTGCACTATCCCCTGCATTAACATTACCACTACCAGATTTTATATAAGAACCACACGATATTGGGTCTGCCTCTCTAGCAACACTCAAACCATTTGCATTGACTGTTGCAGACCCTTTTGCTACAGAACCTGAGTGTGGTGGACTATTTGGACATGCATGTAATTCATACATATCAGTGAGTCTTAATGTTTTTTTACTATTTGTTTTAACATCACTACTACCAGCCGAAGATGGTCTTGGTGGAAAACAACCATGTCCTGTACATGGGTCTTGTGTGCTTCTACTTACAGCTGGCATTTCAAAATCCTATTTACAGTTTGCATAACTACCGTGTCCTCTGGTTTCAATTAACACATCTGTTACAGTTTCGTAATATATTCTTTCACTTTCTACTGGTATATTACATGCAATACGAAACGGTTCTATATTTTCAAGTCTTTCATATTGTGCATCTTCAGTACCACCCTTTGCAGTTTGATACTCCCTAACTTGTAATTCGTGTTCTTGTTCAGTAACTTCGCCTCTTTTTAACTTTTCATCAAAAGATGCAATTAACTTATCCATTTCGGCTGCATTTGATGCATAACTATATCTACCAAAACCTTCTTCTCGTATTTGTTTTATGTATTCATCATCCCTATTTGCATGTAACCAAAAATCTCTATCGAATGAAAAATTATTATTTATTTCTAATGAAAGATTGATTTCTTTTCTTAAACCAGAACTACCATCCACTTCAAATGAATATACAAAATATTGGACACCATCAATATTTAAATATCTTGGTGTTACTGTTTGTGTAACATTTTCTACGGCCAAGAATGTTGTACCAGATAATTGAGTAATTTTAACATCCAAAATTGCAATCTGTTCTTGTAAGTTTGCAATGATTACTGGGTCAGTTTCTGTCGCTAATTGAGCTTGTAGTTCATTTCTTCTTGCAATTGCTGCGAGTTCTGCCTGTATTGGTGTCACATCATAATCGGTAGATTCGTTGTAAAATTCAAAATCAAATTGATATCCTTCTACAACCCTAATTCCTAACTGATATATTTGTCTTAATACTGGTTGTGTACCTTGTGCTAAAACAACAGCAACAGGGTCTTCTATAAGAGTTCTTGAAATAATTTCTCCTCTAGAAACAATACCAGTAGTTGAATTGGTTTGTTCAACAAAACTACCTATTGCTGGTTCATTTCCATCATCAATTACTTCTATTATTCCCTGTGATACTGAAATCCCCAATATATCATAATCAAACACTCTCGGCGTTTCCATTTCAAAATCTAACCAGTTGGTATCTTGTGGTGGATGGTGTCCTTCATCTTTAACCCATCTTTCAAAAGAATATCGGTTTAAGAAAACATCCATTTCATCTATTCTACCTCCAATAGTTCCTGTAGGTGTAATCGCCAAACATTCTATAAGTCTATTGTCACTTACAAGTTCATAATTCCAAATATATTTTGCTCCGTCGATAGGCCCAGTATATTCCTTACCAGTTGACAAATTAAATTCAAAATTGTCAAACTCATAAATTTTTTCATCAGAACCAATATCAAAGTTTACAATATACTTATCCGTGTATATACTATATTGTTGATTTTTTATGAAATTCATTGGCACAATTTTGTGGCCTTCAATTTGTCTTGGTATTGCAGTTACATAATGTCCATATGCATCAGACCCCCCACCCTTTCTTCTTGTTTCAGACGATCTTATTTTTACTGGAGATATAGTTACAGTTTTTCTATTATTTCTATTATGAGAACCATTAAAGTTATCAAATAAGTAGAATGGAATATTATCAATATATGACGCAAATCCACCAAATGAATCTGAATGCTTCCCAAATACAATAAAGGTTGGATCTAACAAATAGTATGAAGGGTTGTTAACAACAAAGGTTGGATCTATCAAATAGTATGAAGGTTTGTAAACAACTTCATTCATTCTAAATTTAAATATAGAAGTGTCAGTTGACTTAGTTTTAAGTTGTACATAACTTTCATCATTGATAAAATGCGAATATGATTGTTCTTTAACAGCAGGAACCATGTTGTAGTTTCTAACTAGATCATCTATCTCAACATAGAATAGTTTATGTAAGAATGTTTTTTCTACTTCTTGTTTTACATAAACATCTAAATTAATTTCATATTCATTTAACTTTTCAAACTGAAACTTTGTTTCAACTGTTATGTCATCTGGGCCCACAGTGTAGTCTGGTACTTTGTGAATAGGACTAAATCTGTGCAGTCCATTAATAGTAACAAAAGACTTGTCTGGTGGCCCTATCTCCATAGGACGATTATATGTTGCCTTATCTGTATTTGATATTGTTATCAAACCAGTTTCAGCGGACATTATCAGTTCTTTTCTTCTCTGATAATCAAAATTAGTTTGAGTTACTAATAAACTATCTCTTTGCAAATAACTTTGAATATCTTCAATTATATTTGCATCAGTTTGAATATAATTATCAATACTTTCGAGTAATGTAGACGAACCTAATACTGTATCAAGTGTACCTTGGAATAGTGGTGTTGATTCTTGGATATAATCATCTATTTTTCTGATTAATACATATTGTTTAGATTCGACAATATAATCACCATCATTCTCATTTATTCTATTAATTCTTTGAATGAAATCTCTTGGAGTATCACTGAGTAGTACTGAAGGAACTACAACCTCTTCAACCATCTTACGATTTATTTGTTTAGTTCCAAAAGTAAAGTCTGACAGGTTGTCTTGTACATATTCAGAGGCTGCAATAACAACATCAACTCTACTATCATCACCAAAGAAACGTATTTTATCTCTTGCAGATTGTACTACTTCAGCATCACTACCATAGATTACAAAATCTTCTATAAGTTTAGAATATACTTGTTTTTGTTCGTCGTATGAAACTTTTGCAGATCTATCAAAATAACCACGATGTCTACGTTGAATAATTTTCTCCAACATAGGGATCATAAATTCTCCCTGTCCTGTCGGAATTAAATTAGTATCTAATGCGGAAACAAGTTCTCTTGCAAGATAATCTGTGTAAATACTATTTTCTTCAATCTTAATATCATAGAATAAATTATCTATTGTACCAATAGACAAGTTGTTTTCTAATGGGGATGTGACTGAATATACTTCTTCGATATAAGTTGCATTGTCTATTTGATTATCAATAAAAAAGTTGGTAATCTGAACATCAATTTCAGATTTTGACATATACACGATGTTGTCAAAGACAATAGTTTTTGCCTTGACTCGAATACCATTGCTTCCAATAATCTGCGTCATAGTTTACAACTTCATGTTTCGATTAATGCCATTTCTATCAATGAATGGCCCTATGGTGCTATTTAGTCCAGTGATTTCACCTAAAATTGTTATAGGACGTAAATGATAAAA
>Ga0208763_1000195_pt1 | contig 13220 bp, 13 predicted proteins | sample ETNtaG_20_FD_185756 | JGI IMG/M metagenome (GOLD analysis project Ga0208763, IMG submission 185756) | Marine microbial and viral communities from oxygen minimum zone, Eastern Pacific Ocean - ETNP201306PF45B (SPAdes) (version 2) | ecosystem: Environmental > Aquatic > Marine > Oceanic ... | reverse complement strand
CCCGCGCGGCAGCGGGAAGGTCTGGGCATGTGGCCGCTCCCGCGGCCACATGCGGGCGGGGTGCCCCCCACCCACCCTCCCGGGTGGGTGGGAAAAGGACCAACGGCGTTCCGCCGAACGGCGAAGCCAAGGGCTTCGCCGAGACGCGGGCCGGGAGGCCCGCGATGACGAAAAATGTAGACGAGGAAGTTGCTAAAAGGACACGATGTAGGTTTTATGTTAACTCGTAAAAAACGTAGCCTTTTTTTGTTATTCCGGGCGGCTTCGTTGTAATTCTTTGTGGTTTTTCAAAACGAATCAATGGGAAGGCAAAGGTGGAATGGTGACTGAAGTTTTAGTATTCTCGGTTAATTAAAATGACATTAGTTAAAGAAAAGAACGTGTTGTTTTAATATCGGTATAATCCGGGGTGTGATTTATTGGAATAATAAAACATCCGCCGCGTGTTTTAAGATGTATTTTGATTACAATGTTACGTGGTGTTTAATAGATTATAGGTGAAGTATGAGTTGTGGTTAGCAGGTGTAGGGTTAAAGGTTAATAGACGAGGAATGGTAATTTTATTAGTTCGTGAGCAGAGATCGTTTTTGTTGATTAAGTAGTAAATAATTATACCGATCACGTGTACTTTTTGTAACATTTTTTTATAGTAAGGTCTGTTTTACTAACCTAGGAACAGCGCGGGATGTATCGGTCGCGGTTGCGTCATTCAGCATGGCGGGAGGGACGAAAAAGGCCAAGATTGCCAAGATTGAAAGGTTTAAGGGAAATGTGTTAGAAGAGGATAAGAAATGGTCTTCGATTTCTACGAAAGAGGTTAATTCTGTTATTGAACAACGAATAGGATATGCAGCCGATCACGATGTATTACAGCTCTATAGAGACCATTGGAACGCAATAAGAACTCATGCTATTGAATCAAAGACACACGCACCGTCCTAGTAAGTATTCGTTTTCCTATGATTGATTTTTTCGTCAAACAAATTGTTGCGTAACACATCTAACGTATGCGATTTTTTTTAGTTACAACAAGATGATGGATGTGTCTCAGAAAGACGATGTGAAAAACTTCCTAAAGAGTGTATTCAAAAGACAAAGAAAAACTTTTAAAATCCAAATTTCTATGGGTTTGCTGTTAAAAAATTGGAAAACAGAGGAGATGATTTACTGGCATCCATGGAACACATCTGGAACCAATACAGACTACGCGTTGAAAAAACCTCGTAGCATTGTGAACACGGCGACAGCGAATGATTTATTAGCTGACCTGAGTATTGACAAGTTGTACGAGACAGCCAAAACGGGTAGAGAGACCTCGGATTGGGTTTGTCATATGATAACTAACTTGAGTGTATTTGTGACGCATTTAAATCAAACATTCGAGTACCAAGACCTCATACCTCATAAACCACCGCGTTTTAAAGGAAAAATGAAAAGAAAACATCAGTTTATAGATACAGAAGCGGACTGTAGTGACGACGACGACGACGATGGCAATACAGAAGAGAACAAACCGCAAAGGTAAAACATTTTGTAGTTTATTAAAAAATTAATTCGATGATAATATAGGAATACTATTTAATTGTTGTTTTTTTGGTTCCAGAACAAAGAAAAAAGCAATAATCACTTGTAAATCATACGGTAAAGACCTGTGTTTCTTTCACGCGTTGGCGTGGCATAACAGACAATGCCAACTTGCAACGAAACCGGCTGACGTTAATGAGTATGTATTATGAAAAAGTGAATCGTTATAAATTATGTTTTTTTAATTTTTAGTGAATTTTTTGTGTTATATATGTTATTTTTTTTAGACCCGAGCTGCTTACTGCTGACTTTGATAAAAGAGTCAAAAAAAGAAAAAGACACGATAGATTGAAAGTAGCCACCCTGAAGCTGTATAAACAGTTTACGGATAAACATCCCGAATTCGCCAATAATTTTCAAGGCGTGACAGTGGCCATGATACCGTTATTAGAGGAAGAGTTCAATTGCAGAATAGAAATCTATTACAGAAAACCAAAAGACAAGCCCGATTCTAACTGTAAGTAGCTAAAAAAACTAATAAACTCTTTTAACTTTTTGTTGTTTTTAATTAAGCTAATGACAGTTTTTAATTTTATTTTCAGACGACATCAAAATAATTTACATGTCAAACCAACCTTTGACTAACCCTACTTTACGATTAGATGCGTCAGGAGAGAGTTTTGACGAATTGACACACGTAGACGTGATACAAAACATGTGCGCATACGAAGAAATATATCCTTGTCCCAAATGCTACAAATACTTCAAGGTATTTTTTTGTAAAAAAACGCTACAAATACTTTAAGTGAATATTTTTTAGACAAGATAAGCAACAAACTAATCGCTATAATTTATTTTATTTTTTAGCATACGGGGCATATGAATAGACATCTACCTAGTTGTTCTACAGCTACGGAATATGTGTATCGTAGACAGAATCGCATCACAGGCAAAGAGACTTTGGCACAGGAGTTACGCAGAAAAAACATATTAAATGTGCCCACTGACCTTATAACTGATTATGTTGTATTTGATAGCGAGTGTGGTATGAAGACCATACAACACAGACTAGGTGCTAGTACTGAAATCGAACATCAACATTGGTTAGCATCTTTAGGGTTTTACGGTGGACCGGATTCCTTAAACACGGAAGGAGAATATTTTCAAAAAGAATCTAGCGAAGGAAGTGACCAGTTGATTATAAGATTTTATGAAACACTAGAAAAATATTCGGACGATTTCTACGAGAAAAACAAAGAAAAATACAAAGACATCTACGAAAATTTGACCAACCGAATTGAATGGGCGAAAGGGCGTGTACGTTTTCTTCAGAAAATCCCTCAAATTGACGAGCAGTCGCTTGAACACGCTAAAGCTATTGTGAAAGACTCGATCAAATTAAGACAAAAATTTGACGATTGGTGTAGACAATTGTTAGTGGTTGGTTTCAATTCAAACTTTTATGATTTGAACCTGATCGCTGGCACACTTTTGAGACATTTTAATGACATACAACCTTTTAAACCACCCGGGGGACTACATTCTAGAGTTAAAACGGACGAATCAGACACTCATACTAATCGACAGTACGGTTACGACAAAACATACGAACAAGACGTATTTGTCTCTGTTTTAAAAAGAGACACACACAGATGGTTAGCATTAACAACGACTAAACTCAAGTTTGTAGACATAAAAGAATTTCTACCGCCTAACACTAGTCTAAGTAAATTTATGAAGTGTTATTTGGACGGAGAAGAGGGCAAGGCTTGGTTTCCTTACAGTTTGTTGACTTCACCAGACGACTTTGACAGACAGGGCTTTCCAAAATACGAAGACTTTTACAGTAGTTTAAAAAACGAAAATACTCTAGACGACGGTACAAAAGACGAAAATGTAGGTAGAGCCAATCACGCTAAGCTAAAAGCTATATGGGACGAACAAGGCATGACCACCCTCTCTGATTTATTAAAATATTATCAGATGCAAGATTGTATTCCTTTTTACAAGGCTGTACACAAAATGAGATCGATGTATTTGGATCTAGGCTGTGGTGATTGTTTTGATTATTTGACAGCCTCTTCTTTGAGCTACAATTACGTTATTTCTAAATCGAACGGTTATTTGTACACTACACCCGAGTACCTACAAGATTGGCACCAAGTTTTGTTACAAAATGTAGTAGGAGGCTATACTTCTTTACTAGATCAAGCATACGCGGAAGCGGGTGTAACACCGGTACGTGAAAATGTGTTCGGAACAAGCGCGGAAATTAGTAGGATAATCCAAGTCTGGGATTATAATAGCTTGTATCCATGGGTTCTAATCGGAGACCTTCCTTGCGCTGTACCGATTGCGAGACACTTTCCCGAGTTTAAACCCATTACTTATGATACACGCTTGGAAAACAGCGCCTTAGGTATCTTGTTTGCTCGTTGGTTGGCGTTCAGTAGAGGTACAACCGTAATACACGCAGGCAATGGTAAAGAAATCAAAATCTTAGGTAAATTTAGCGTAGACGCGTACGAAGAAGAAACTGGAAATACGTGGGACCTTCACGGGTGTTATTATCATATGCATGAAAATTGTCCTCTTTATCGACATGAAATGTCAGAAGAATCCGTAAAAAAACACGCGAAAGACAAAGCGAAAGCTGAGTTTATAAGAACAAGCGGACACACTTACACAGTCGTATGGGAATGTCAGTTTAGACATTTGATGCAAACTGATCCGAAACTCAAAAAGTTTTTGACTATGAAACGCGAAAACGAGGAAAGTAATCGACCGATAGACGCCGCAATTCGCACTATTTCGTGTTTTGACGATGACGAGTGTATCGATAAGGATCTGATTTTATCTAAAGTTAAAGACGGTAGTTTTTTCGGATATCTTATTGTAGATGTACACGTAAAGCCTCAATACCGCAAAAAACTCACAAACTATCCTATGATCATAGGTAGAAAAGTGATTGAAAGAGACCAACTGCGAGGAGGTCAAAGAGAGCTAGCCGAAACATACAACCTACTTCAAAAACCTCAAGAGATTTTGACTGGTATGAATAGCGCGAAAAAATTCTTAGTTATATCGCCTATGGCTGAATTTTGGTTGACTTGGAAGGATCCGGACACAGGCGAATGTGTCATGGAGATTACGCATGTGCATCAAATAATTGAATACTATCGCTATGCACCCCTTAGAGAACCTATCCAAGACCTCGTCCAAATGCGTAAAGACGGTGATGAGTCGTCGGACTTAAAAGTCAAAGCGGACACCGCAAAAATTCTCATGAACAGTTGTTACGGAAGAACTCTTATGAGACGAGATCTTCATACAAAATGTCATATTACAGAAGGAAAGTACGTTACACAACTTGCTAGCGATCCTTATTTTCAAAGTCAAACACCGATTTTAACGACTGACGAGATACTCTACAACCTTGATATGGATGAACCGTTTTTATTGTCGACGACAGATGCCGCAAATGACGATGAGGATTTGTTTCTCGTTAGAATGAGACACAAAAAAATCTTGTGTACGGAACCTACCCACGTGGGCGTTTGGGTACTTCAAGCGTCAAAATTACGTAACATGATAGCGGTGCGTACAATGGAAACTTACTTAAATCCACGAAAATTTACGTTATGTTATGCCGACACTGACAGTTTATTTATGTGTTTGACGGAATTACACATAGACGACTGTGTCAAACCTGAGTACAAAGACAAATGGCTTAGAGACGTACGACCTCAGTTGTTTGTAAACGAATATTGTGACAAACACAAGGAAAACTTTATTCAGACAAAATTAAAAAATGACAAATGGAATATGACGGAAGAGTGTTGTAAAAAAGAAAACAAACGACAGAGTAGAGAACCCGGGTTATTAAAATTAGAAGCCGAAGGACATAAATTCAACGCACTTGTACCAAAAAGTTACATTTTAGTAAACGACAACGACGGGTCTGTAAAGCAGACGCATAAAGGCGTACAAAAAAGAGCCGCGGATCTTTTAACTTGGGAGACATATAGGGAAGCGCGTGAGACAGGAACGGTGACTAAAACAGCTAACAAAGGTTTTAGAATTGTTCCTTATTTAGGTATGTGCACCTATACTCAAACAAAAAAAGCTTTACGAAGCGGTGATATTAAACGACGTCAAGACGATGACTTTCCTATTCACACTCGTGACTATTCAGACGATGAAGATTAAGTGTAATTTGTGTTATGCACGCGTGTTTGTGAATGTGTAATGTTATGCTTTTTAACAATGTAATAAAAACGTTAATTGAATCCGTTCGTTCTATTAATCACACGCATTTACACGGTTACATTGCGTAGAGTAAAATTCATACTTTGAATAAAATCTATAGGTAACATTACTTCACCTTGGTGTACAACAAAATACACTACTACGTAAATTATACACAATACATACAATACAAAAAACCACCACCACTGATTTACTTCTGAACACTTCATTATTACAATAAAGAATGAACAAAATCCACTACGTATCTATCATTTATATTTACATCCGAACTAAACCGGTTAAGAAACTTTTGAAATGAGTTTTTTGTCATGTCTTTAATAAAAGCTATAGCGTAATATCCGCACACATCACTGTAAGGTGACTGTAATTGATCCTTCGAATAATATACATAGTTTACGTTACACGCTTTCCAAAACAATTTTAAACATTTAAAAGGTTTAATACCAAAAGAATCAAAGTAATACGTTTTATTATTTTTGTCCATGTAAAAAGTCACGTAATGTTCACCCGATCCTTCTCTCCAACCAGTATTAATAACATAAGCAGCCGGTAATCTTGAAGGAGGACACCACACGTCATCAGTAGAATAAATGTGTAGTTCGGGTTTCTTTTTACCTAGAATTTTGTTCAGATGACTCATCAAAACTTCCCCATTCATCTTGAAAATATTCACTAAGAGGATAAGTATTAGGAGCACAGACTCTAGTGTACAAAGGTAACCGTCCTTTACCTAAGTCAGTAGCAAAACTTAAAACAAGACATACGAAATCGCTATTTATGAGTTTTTCTCTTCTATAGGCACCGGAAAATTCTTTGTCTGTAATAGCGTAAGCAATATCCAAGTCCGTGTAATATCTTTTTAATTGCTCAGTTACTAAATCGTGATCAATATCCTGACACAGTTGATAAAACAAAGCGTAAATTTGGCAAATGTTTCCACCACGACAATAGTAACTGTGTGAAGATGATAATAGTTGACAGCCTTCGCATTGTTTTACAACAAGTAAAGGGACTCTACGTTTGAATTCTCTGTACAACGCTTTAGCCAAAAGCACTTTTTTCACGTCAGAACCCATAATGACAACTAACACTCAACACCGGTGTGAGGTTTGTTTTCAAACGTTACACGATCCACTGTGTCCTCACCACAACCAGAATTCAAAAATTTTACACAGTCCTTATAGACTCGGGTTTGAAAACGATTGCAATATCTGTCGTTCTGCGGGCTTTGACATATGTAATTTGATACAATCTTATTGTGATAAGAGTCAAACACGTATTCTAAACGCGGATCGCTAACCGAATTTTTCCCTACATTAGCCATAAATGCTTGTCTTAATTTTGCGTGTCCCGCCCCGTTATAACCAGCGCTAAACCAAAGTTTACCAAAACAACGGTTAAGTCTTGTTAACACATGAGATTGACATAAATCGTGATAGCCTTTAGGATTAGGCCCGTGAGCACTGCACGCGAAACACACAGTTTTTGTTGCACAGGGTAGTTCAGTTAAAATAACGTGTACGTAAGCTTGTCTAAGACGTTTAATATAATCCGGTCCACCTATAAGATACTCTTGTTTAGTCATATTTACGACGAATGAGATTAAATAGTTTTGTCCGTGACTCATATACTTAAAATCATTACGAGCTCATGAACTTTATCATAAAATCAAGCGATCTAAGACGTAAAAAACGATAATCAATTTTTGGTTCGTTGGGTTGTAAAGGTGGTTTTTTTCTGTAAAGTCTATCAATGCATTCTTTATCCGCAAAACAGTCCGGCAGGTCTTTTAAGACCTCTGTCAAATCAATGTGTTGTATAATAATATCAAAACATTCCTCTAAACAAGGTACTAGACCTCTTTCTAGATAACAACAATCAGGACACCTGTCCATGGTGTGGTGAACTTTATAAAAACATCCTGTCTTTAAAGCTACTCGAGCGTACGATTCCGCTAATAAGTCTGTCTGTTGACGATGTAGCGCGCAACAGTAACCCGTCCACCTTTTACACTCAGCCATGATCAAATGAGCTAGTTTTTTTCACAACCGAACACTATTTTCTCGGGGTGTACCTCTTTTTGACCAAAACGATTTTACGGTATGTATGTAGACGAAATATTTCTTGTTTGATCCATCATAAAATGAACGTCGTGATAAGCTATTGCGATGAGTGTAACTGTTTCGCCGAGAACTCTTTTAAAGGTGAAATTAAGTGAAATTTGACCGTTTTGGCCTTGTTTTCCGTCCAGCGGAAAAGCTAAAACAAATAGACCGCCTTTAAACTGCTCTCTAGACACTCCGTGACGTGCCGGGAAACACGATTGAAGTTGTAGAAAAGCGTCCGTAAATTTGTTTTCACTGACATTTAAATCGTAACCGGTAGGTGAAGGAAAAATTTGACCGTCCACTTTAAGACATCCTTTGATAAACCCGTAATCTTTAAAATTAAAGGAAGTTTTTTGAATGTTACCATGGTACACGTCGTTGCCTACCATCATTACAAGTACGAGTTTTGGAATTTGACCGTTGTACAAATTGTCAATAATTATGTCTGACCGTTCACCCACAAAAGTAAACGTTTTACATTGAGATTTTACAAAATCGAATCGACTTAAATTAGCTGCTAGCCCGGCATTGTAGTCGCGCAATGCTGTAGGAGAAGGACCCACACGACGAACTTCTAGTTCAGCAAATGTTAGTTCCAACTGATAATTTGCCCCTGTGGGGATAGTTGTTCCCGCGTAATGTAACGGAAATTGAGGTGATTTTCTATTGAGAACGATTCTTACTGAACTGTGATTAGGAAGTAATTCAGAAATTTCAAAACAACCAAAATTTAGTCTAGCTTTTAGTTCTACTTCACGACCGTTTAACAATAGATTTTTAATTCGTTTGTCGTGGGCCTTGTTGGGATTAGTCGAACTAGTTGAGTCTAGCCTAAATGGAGTGTCTTCGTAGTAGCCCAACAACTCCGGAAGCACCGCAGTTTTTGTGTCTCTATCAAAACCGAAAACAGTGCTAATAAAACTAACCCAAACGTAGTCTGTTACTCTTTCAACTAGAGTTTCGTTGATCCACACCTCTCCAGACTCCCAAAGATTATGGAAAAGATTGTTTTTACAAGAAAGGTAAACATCAGGCCCGGGTTTTCCGATTTCTTCACCTTCTCTTGTAGCGGGGGTGTTAGGAGTATTAGGGGTATTAGAGGTGTTGGAGGTGTTAGAAGTATTAGAGACACTGTCATCGTCGTCGTCAGAGTCATTTGTAGCTACCGCTGTTGTAATTTGAAGTCTTCCGTCTTTAGGTATAGTGTCAGGGTTAAAAATCATCTCTTCCGTTAAAGCCTGATAATGACTAACGGGCGTGTTTACGTCACGGTTAGCCTTAACTCTTACTTTTAGGTAACATTGACTTAAATCTGTAAGATGAAGCCCAGCCGGTTCAAGGTTAAATTCTACTGGACCAGTAGTGTTGTCAATACTTCGGGTAGGCGGAACTCGGGACACATATTCGTCAGCTATGTCAAGACTCTCGTCCATCATGTTTGTCAATGAACTAATAACGATAAAGCACTGCTCTTTTATATCTAATCGAAAACGTCTCTGGGACGACTCTTACGTGCACGTGCGCGTTGTTTGTTCATTAGTGTGCGTTTAACTTCACGTGCTACAGCTCTTTGCATTTCTTGTTTCATAGTTTGTTTTTTGTTTTTTGATGTCAAAGTTTTGTAGAGTGTACGACCTGCGTGTCTTATTAAACGAGGACCGTGTCGTTTAACCATTTTCATACCGGTTTTTAATGCTAGACGTCCTATAACACGACCTATACCTCTTCCTCGTTGTCTAGAAGCCGGGGGTCTATAATATTGCGTGTACATTACGTCGGGACGGGTCGAATTTCAAGTGTACACCACGTCGTACCGAATTCGAATAGCAAATTATTGTCTTGCTCCGTATTAAATAGGAAATGAGGACTGGAGTTACCTCGCTCCAAAGGAAACCAAATTTTTTTCTCCACTGTGTAATTTATTCGTTCCCCTACTCTAGCACGTGTATCCCAGGGAATGATGCCTAAAACTTGCCATTGACCTTTACCACCGAATTGATGAGAGGCTTTCATAATGTTAGATTGTAAATAAAAATAATTTATGGGTTGGAAATTTATTGCTTTTGTATCAGCATGAATAACTGCGTCGTTAGGATAATCCGGCCATTCGTAGGTAGTAGCATTGAACCCCATTTTTTCAGCTAAATCATCAGATAACTTTAACGTTCTAAATTGTAAATCTGCTCGTTGCGACTTATTTCTAACAGCTAACAGTCTCGATTCACGAAACTCTATTTTAAATTTGTACTGAGCGGGATCAAATGACACCGTACAATCGTCCCATATACTATCCGGATGCATCGCATTTACATAATATTGATCTTCGTTTCTAGTCAGTGGTTCAGCAAAAGGGTTGTTGCCTATCCTCTCCGGTGTAAAATCGTGAGGTTCGTAATAACCAGGTTCAATAATTTTTTTACGTTTTACACCCGCTCCGTTAGCGTATTCTAACCAATATTCTTTGTCTTCAGTAAAATTAAAATGACTTTTGACGTAAGTTACATTTATTAGAGCCACCTCGTATTCTAATGCCGGGTCTAACAGTGTCAAATCGATTTCATTTCTAAACGCACCAGGTTTGTTATTTTCATAGAGTGTATTTTCTAAGTTTGATACGCTCAAATACTGACTACTCATGTCGGTGTTTTATCAAAAACTAAGGACATATCTGTTGTTGCAGTACTATTTATTTCCCTGACGTCACTTTATCCAATTCTCGACCGTCGTCAAACGACATTAGATCTTCTTCTTTTACCCAATTTGTGTCTTTGTAGTAACGCCATTTGACTAAATACTCTTTTTTACCTTTACGTTTACGAGTTTTCACGATATTTTCTACTTCAAAAAATTCCGGAAGTGTTGTTTTTGACAATTCTTCTTTATAGAAACTTCCTTTTATGAGTTCACCTGATAAGTCTCGTAGTATATAGGTCACTGGCGTTGACATTCTCACAGCGTCTACTTTGAAAATTTCACCCGTCATCGACTCAGTATACCCTTTTGAAAAAAGTTTCTTATAACGAGCTACAAACACGTAATCTCCCACTTTAAAAACTGGTTCTGATCGAGCTGGTTTGAGATTTTGCATAAAAATACTATGACTATCGTGAATTGTAGTTTGATCTGGTCTTAACTTTGTTGCGCTATGTATTGTTGCGTTGTAGGACGCAACTATAGGTTGTAGAACGGAAATCCAACGTAAAGTGTTGTTTACTGTAAAATAACGATAAATCATGGACGAAATTGTTCTAATGCAACGTTCTACTACAGAGGCCTTGGAAAAAGGATCGTATGTACGAAATTGATGAATCCCCTCTTTTTTTAGAAATGCTGACACTTGTTTATTGTCAAATTCTCGGCCAGCGTCGTGCATTACAGTACGAGGAAGAGGTTGGTTTCGTTTTGACATTGCTTCAAAAACATTTTTTAAACCTTGTAACACCGTTGTAGCACGTTTGTCTTTTAAAGGTTCAGTGTACAAATATCTGCTTCCTAAATCTATTGCAAATAAAATCCATTTGTAATCGTCGTTTTCATCCGAAATAGACGAAAAATCTTTTAAGTCTAAGCTAAGATAATGAAAAACTATTGCTTTAACTGAATTTCTAGGAAATTTTTTGCGTACACGTTTAAGTTGTTGTAGGGCTCGAGATTGTGACATAGCTTCATTTATAACTTTGTAATCAGCTGGTATATTTCTAGATAACGTGTATGCAGAAGTATAACTCCCGCCTTTACCCAAATCTAAGTAACGATCTAGAATTTTCTTTTTGGTCCATTTTGTCGTAATTTTTTTCTTTGACTCAGGTTTTTTCTTTTGCTGAGGTTTTTTGCGATTAGATCGAGTTATCATTACGAATAGGTCTAAACAAGACTCCCTTCAAAGGGTTAACTGGTGTGATTATGGGTGTACCGCGTCTGAAGGTAGGCTTTTTATTGGGTTGGAACTCGGTCGACACTTCAGACTCTTCTTCTCCACTTTCATCCTCATCCTCTGATAATTTTCTGCTTTTTTTTCTAGTAGGCCAGTCTTTCAGGACGTCTCGTAGTTCGGGAGAAGCAGCCATATCGCTTTCAGAAAACCGACGAACTCGAGTTCGTTTACTCCGAACTGGTGTGCTTGATTTATCGGGTGATGATGGGGGAGTTTGTATAAGCTTATTTACATGTTTGTTGACAATAAAATCTTTAGGTATTTTGTTTGCTAAAAATTTATCCATAAAAACATCCACTGTTTTGCTATCTGGTTTTTTTTGACCAGTTATTGTCACAATCAAATCCAATAAATTAACATCTTGAGGAAATCCGTCTACTTGAAATGAGCCGTTATTCATGTTAATTGTGAACAATTCCGGGGAATTTTCCATCCATTTTATTATACCGCGTGCTCTTTCTAAACGTGTATCTGAAGTAATTTTACTTTCTAAAGCTTCCGTTAACCACTTTTTATTAATAGGAAGGGAACTCGGTCTCACTGCTTTTTTTATTGTTTTTTGTTCATTTTTTATAAGACTTTTTGGCTGTTGTTCAAGTTTTTCAGGACTCTTGGGTCGTTGTTTTGGTTTATTAGGTATGCTCGGTAAATAAGAATTCTCGTTTAATTTCAAAATGGAATCAATGTTACTATTAATAACTCGATTTGCCTGCTCTACAGGTAAACTCGTAGCATCTACAATCTCGTTTTGCAATTGATTTCTATGAGCCATTTTAACATGATAAGGAGGTACAGTATAGAGTCCGGGGTGTGAAGATGGTGAATCGACTGATGTCAATTTAAACACTTTTACACGATCCATCTCCTACGATAACACGCTGTTAACTAAAAGTAACTTGTGTCTACTTCTTATTTTAATAGTTTTTTAGTGACAGACCGTAACAAAGTAGGAAGCACGAAACCCGCTAAACCTTTCAGTAAAAGCGGTAAAAATCCTGCTTTTTTTGTAAGCACTTTTTGACGTGATTTTAACGACATGCGACGTTTAGCAATTTTCCTTATTTGGTCGGCATACGGAGTTAATGCTGCAAAATCCTTATTGTGTATTTGTAGATTTCCTTGTAATAAATTCCACGCTAACAGAGACAAAGCTTCTAAATTTTTATTAGAAGCACCTGATATCATTTTTTTCATGACTCTAAAGGTTTTACTACGAGCTAAACCACACAAAAAATGTACATTATCTTTTAGTACATCAGGGAAATCACTACTAATAGAGCATTTTACTTTTGTGGTTGAAAGACCAGAGTGTCGTTTCCGGGTACTAGAGTTGACCTGAACCGGAATTGTCTCGGACATTCTTCGGCTAAATCTATGAGTAAATA
>Ga0208763_1000191_pt1 | contig 13405 bp, 4 predicted proteins | sample ETNtaG_20_FD_185756 | JGI IMG/M metagenome (GOLD analysis project Ga0208763, IMG submission 185756) | Marine microbial and viral communities from oxygen minimum zone, Eastern Pacific Ocean - ETNP201306PF45B (SPAdes) (version 2) | ecosystem: Environmental > Aquatic > Marine > Oceanic ... | reverse complement strand
TATCACTCCAGATCTAAATTTAAGAGCACCAAATCTTAAAACATATATGAATGGCACTGGTACGCCATGGGCTGCCAATGTTATTGTATCTAAAGATGCTTACAGATATGCACAAGGAAATGTATATCAAGCAACTAATACTGGAACTACTGGTTCAAGTCTTCCTACTCATAAGGATGGAATCGCACTTAATGGTGAGGTAAACTTTAAACATATTGGTTTTAGAGTTAATGATCCTAATGATTTCCAATATCTTAATACTGGAGACTCTGGTGTATTTCCAAGATCTATCACACCTATACTTGGTGATAGATCGGACAAGATTGCAACTACAGAATACGTCCTTAATCTAGCAACGAATGACGTTGGTGGTCGTGTTTATGTTTCTCAGCAGATTGGTTCTGACCTTAATGATGGTCGTTCTGCTGTAAACCCAGTTAGAACTATTAAGAAAGCAGCACAGATTGCTTGGTCAACACCTGGTATTAAAGAAACTCTAATCGTTTCTGGTGGTGACTATGTAGAAGACAACCCAATATCTTTACCTCCAGATTGTTCAGTTGTTGGTGATAACTTACGTTTGGTTATTATTAGACCAGCAAACTTAGGAAAACATATCTTTAAGTTTGGTGATAAGAACTATGTTACTGGTGTAACATACAGAGATAAAATTGACTCCAATGGAGACTCAATTGGAACTTGGGACTTTGCTATGGTCTTTGATGACAAGCAAAGAATCATTGTTGATAATGAGGTCAATGGAGATTTTGGTGTAGAGTTTCCAATTGGTCATCAAATTTTTGGACCTGAAAGATTCCGTATTGGATTTCAAAATAACACAGGATTATCATTATTACAAACAGGTGTTGAAGGTGTAGGTCTAAACACTGGTGCTAGAACAAATATTGTTAACGTTACTTTTAATTCAACTACAGGTGCTAACGCATATGTTTCTGGTACTATTGATGTACAGTTAAAAACTGGTTCTCTAATTGAGGGTGATCAATATAGTTATGTAACATCTGCATCTACTGGTGCAGCTTTATCTCTAACAATTAGTCAAACTTCTGGTGAGAATACACTAAGATTTACCACAGATCCAACAACTGATATTCCAGTAAATGCCTTTGTATTTTTAAATGACGCTGATAATTCTAGTTTTACATCAGGTTATTATCAAGTATCTAGTATTGATACCTCAAACGCACCAACTTATTGGGATGTTCAGTTTTTTCCAATTTTAAATGCTCCATCTTGGAATACTACATTAGTAGAAACAATATCAATTAATTCTGCTACAACAGTATCTAACACAATTGACACTATTAATTTAAAGTCAATTAGAGCTGAGGGTGAGGTTGTTTCCTATGATACTGATGTAACATCAACTCTACCTATTTCTAGAATTGACTTCTCCTTACAAGGAGATCCAAGCATTGCTACTGGAGGATTTCAAGATGACCAGTTTGGTAATGCAGAGGACTTAGGTGGTATTGTATTCTATACAAGTGCTCTTGTAGGTAGAACCAACACTCACGAATTTAAAGAAGGACAAGAAATTATTATCACTGGAATGCCAACAGTATCTCCAGATTTGTCTTTCCTTAATGGTAAACAAAGAATTTATAAAGTTTTAGAAGATGCTGATGGTCGTGCAAGAAGATTTGTAATTCCTAAAAAATTACCAACATTAACAACAGCAAACTTTGATCCTGGTGAATTTGCAACAGTACAGTCATATTCTAAGGTTGTTACATTATCTCTACTAAACTCTCCAAACAAGTTTCCTCTTGCAACTCCTGTTGAAAGAAGATTCCAAGATGCTTGTCAGTTAATTAGAAATAATAGAGACTATATTGCAGAAGAAGTAGTTGGTATTATTAATGAGCAATTCTCAAAAGATTATTTTGCTGTATATAATATTGATACCTCTAACAATACGTTTGATATCTTTTTAGGTACAACAGATCACGTAAACACTTATGTTAGCGGTGGTACAGTAACATTTGGTGGAACTTCTTATGCTATCAGTGATTTTGTATATGATAATTCTGTAACTGGTGTTGCCACTATAACAACAACAAATGCTGCTGTTAATGCATTATCTGAAGATGATATTGTTAAACTAGCAGACATTCTGATTTCTTGTTCTGCTGGTCAAAAGATATATCCAGCATATAGTTCTCCAACTTCTGGAAATAATACTGGTGATGATGGTGATGAGCAATGTAAACAAGACGTTATTCACTTCTTAAACGCTCTTGTAAGAGATCTTGAATTTGGATCTAACCACAATATTATTGATGCTGCTAAAAAATATATTGTTGATGGAAAGATAACTTATATTGAAGATGAAATTATTCAGAACGTACGTGCTATTGAATATGCTAGAGAACTAGCAATCTATGCAATGTGCAACTGGAGAATTAAGAATAGAACTACTGCTGATCCTCTATACACTACAAAACACGCTACATCTACAAGGTACATTGATCCAACTATTATCAACACAACTGCAGGAAACCCTGCTTGTGCTGACGTAGCATCTGCTATTGATACTCTATCATTCTTATGGGTTGATGTTATCTCTAACAATGCATCTGGAACTTATATTGACGCTGCATATTTAATCTCAAGAAATGCTGATGTAATTGCAGATCAAGCACTTATTGACACAGAACTTGCATATCCAAACCTTAATCTTTCTGATCTACATCAAAGAAAATGTCGTAGAGATATCAAGATTGTATTAGAAGGATTAGTAAGAGATTTAGTTCTTGGAGGAAACCATGGTATTGTTTCTGCTGCAGAGGCATACTTTAGTGGAACAGTTCTTTCTGGTATTTCTGAAGCACAAAGACCACAAACAATTTATGCTTTTGAAAGAGTAAAATTATATGCCATTTACGCAATGCGTAACTGGTCTGATGGAAACGTTTTACAAACAACTCCAACAGGGTCTACATATGTTCCTACTACTGGAGCGATGACAGTAGTCATTCCAGATCCAGCAGTAGCACCTGTAGCAAACTCTGATAGGATTGCTTTTGTTGAGGGAGCAATTACATATAGTTGTGCTTATAATGGTGGAGGTAATGATCCAGCTCCATACAGAACTGATGTTGCATTTGGTAAAAGTTTCTTAATCACAAACGTCGTATCTAGTGGTGGTAATACTACTATTAGTTTAAATGTAGGACAAGCAGGAAGTAATACTGATGCACATACATTTGTAAGTGCTCTTGCTAATGGAACTAAAATTATTTACGGTCCTATTACATTAACTACACCAATTCCTAAGTTTGAAGATTGGAGTATTTTAAACGGACCTGGTGCTGCTCCTATTGGTATATTCACTCCAACCAATGCTACTTACGATCCAGCAAATGGTAATCTTACATTTACCACTGCAACTGCACATAATTTAACAACATCTAATTCAGTTCGTTTCCAACCAGAATCATTGGTGTTTACCTGTGATATGGATGGAGATATTACAGAGCATAAGTATCCGAAAGATGGTCAACCTGCATACGGAAATAATCTTCCAGTTGCTGGAACAACAACTAATACAGTAACTGTTAACGTTGGTACTTCAGGTCCTAATGTTCAGTTTACACCGAGTGCTGCAACTTATGATCCTGCAACAGGGATAATGGTGTTGGAGATTGGTGCTCATACTTTAGATGTTGGAGAAGGTGTTGTTATTGCTAATGACTCACTCACATTTACATGTGGGATGGATGGCAACCAAAGTCAGAAGACTTATCCTCGTGCATCTACAGATTATGCTGCTGAAAGATCAATTCCTATTGTAGGAAAATCAGCAACTTCAATCTCAGTTAATGTTGGTGTATCTCCTGCAAATAAATTACTAACTGCACAATCTGGAACAACATATGATCCTAATACTGGAGACTTAGTTCTTACACTTGGTCAGCATGGTATTGGCGTAGGAAGAAATATTGTATTACAAGATGGTGCCGTAACATTTACATGTCTACAAGATAATAATCAAACAACTCACGCATATCCTCGTTCTACTGACCCTGCATCTGGATCATCTCTAGCAGTAACAGCTGTAGGTGAATCACAGCACACAGTTTCAAACGCAGTATACACAGGTAGTACTGGTGTAATGGTAGTTACCAGTGCTGGTCATGGATTTAGTGATGGTGATTACGTTAAATTTGATGATGACTCATTAACATTTACATGTGACTTAGATAATAATGCAACCAATCATACATATCCACGTTCTACAGATCGTGCTAGTAATAGATGGTTACAGATTTCTAACAAAACTAATGATACATTTGAAGTTAATGTTGGTGTTAATACAGATGGAGGAACACATGCTTTTGTTAGTGCAACATCAAATGGTCTTAAGAGACAAACAGGAACACTAACAGTCAACGTTGGCACATCATCTAACACAACCACACATACATTTGTGAGTGGTCTTGCAGGTGCTGTTAAATTCTTACCACAAACTACACATACATTTGTTTCTGCATCTCAAGGTGCGATAACACATTCTCCACAAACCACTCACGCATTTAAGAGAGCAAGTGCAGATTCTATAAGTGCTTATGCTACAACTAGTGCTGCTAATAATGCAATTTGTGCTGGTGTAGAATCTACTATTAACACAGCGTTAGAATTGTTTGAGGACATTTTAGATGGAACAACTGTTCCTGGTTCCACCACTCAAACTTTTGGAACTTTATATGATACTGCTGAAATCATCACATATCCAGATAGTTTCATTACTGATTTTAATAATAACCGCATGGCGATTCGTGGTGACTTTGATGATTTCCCAATCATTGAAGCTTCACCATATACACAGAACGCATCTGTTATCTCCTTCAGAGGTGGTGGTGGTGCTTTAGTTGATGGATCTAAAGTTAAACAACCCAACTGCCCATTTCCTGGTCTTGAACCAGATGGAAGTGCATCATTCCCTAATCAGGGTAAGTCAATGGTTGCTGCTGCGTTCACGATTGTGTCGTTTGGTGGTACTGGATATAAAGTTATTGAAGATGGTTATACACAGTTAGTTTCTGTGTTCGTTATCTTCTGTCAAGATGGTGTTCTTTGCGAGTCTGGTGGTTATGCATCTATTACTAACTCTGCTACTAACTTTGGTACATTTGCTTTAAGAGGTATTGGATTTAGAAGAGAATGCTATGAGTTTGACGTAGCGACTGTTAACACAGTTTCTCAAACTCCAACTGGAAGAACCACCATGACAATTGGTGGTATTGGTAGAGAACCACTTGAGCACTATATTGTAAAGATTGATGGATATAGAAATCTAGATCCAGATAAAGAATTCTTTATTGATGCTGTAAGTGCAGTTACTGTAGGACCTCCTTTCTCTGCAACTATTACACTTGACGATGGTATTGGTAATGGTTTAAGTTTAATTAGAGAAAGCGATGGTGCTCAGATTCAAGGTTTAACAGCTCTACAACAAGCACTTACACCAGCTGCTTCTTCTAACGCAACAATTAAGTTACATAGACCATCTATTGTTAACTCTTCATCACACACTTGGGAATTTGCTGGTTCTGGTAACAATTATCTTGCATTACCTGAAAACGGTGGTACTAAAGTTGAGGCAAACGAACAAGTTTCTGAACAGTATGGTCGTGTATATGTTTCTGGTACTGACGAACTAGGAGACTTCAAGGTTGGTACATTTGCCAGAATTGAGAACAGAACTGGTAACATTACCTTTACTGGTACGGTTACAATCTCTGAAGTTGAATTCTTGAAGTTGAAAGGTGGTGACGTTGTTGTTACTGGTTTTGATGCATCTAACACATTGGGTGGTGCTAACGCTAGTGACTCTAAACTACCTACACAAAAGGCAGTTAAAGACTATATCACTAACAACTTAGGTCCTTACATTAACAAACCATACTCTACTAACGCAGTTCCTAGAGCACTGGTTGAATTAACAGACTCTGGTAAGATATCTATTGATCAGATACCTGCATTAAGACCTTTCCAAGTCTTTACTGTTGCAACTCAAGCAGACAGATTAAAGATTGAAGGAGCACTTGCTGGTGATATTGCTATCCAACAGGATACATCACAGTCATTTATCTTGAATAATGACCTAGAAAGTTTATTCCTAGGATTTGCAGTTGACTCTAGTCTCAACTTCACTATGTTGGATGTCTATACTGGTACTCCTTCCACAGGTAGAATCCAAGCTACTGAATATAGAGAAGGTGTACTTCGTCAAATTCTTATCACTGATGGTGGTTCTGGATATACTGTTGCTCCTAACGTGACAATTTCTGGTGGTAATCCAGCAACTGGAGCAGTAGCAGCAACTGCAGAATGTGAAATTGCAAACGGTGAAGTTGTTGTTATTACTATTACTGAAAATGGAGGATTGTTTGGTGGTAAAGGTTATACAACACAACCAGTAGTTACAATTGCAGGACCTCCAGGTGCTGGTACACAAGCACAGGCAGATGCTTTTATTGAAAGTAGATTGTATGGTGATATTGTTAACAATATCAAGATGCTTGATACTGATACTTTTGATGATAGTTCTTCACCTGCAAATACTATCAATATTTCTAGAGTTGTTAACACATCTTCTACCAACAATGCTAACTGGGTATCTCTATCATCTAACCAAATTGCTGCATCTGATATTACATCAGGAGTTATTGAGACAGATAGATTAGCATCAGGTGGTGCTGCAAACTCATTTACATTCTTACGTGGTGATCAAAACTTTGCTCCTGCTGTACAGTCTATCAAAGGTGCGGAAACAAGATATTTTGCAAGACTATACACACAGGCATCAAATGGTGCTAGTTCCTTTATCTTTGAGACTAATTCAGATGCATTAATTGGTCATAGTGTTGTAGCAACTGTTGCTGGTATCGCAGCAAACACAAGCATTAATGGAGTTACCACTGTTGGTGGATTAACAACTGTTTCTCTTAATAATCCAATCACAGCAACAATTGCTGCAGGAACAGTTATTGAATTCCTAAGAGGTGAATCTCCTTTAACATTTGATTCTTCTAATACTGTTGGTGGATTTATTGATAGTGTTGTAGTTGCTAATCCTGGTTCAGGATATACTGATGGACAATACTTTGATATCTCTCTTGATGGTGGAGCAGGAAATGATTTAAGAGCAAACCTTATTGTTTCTGGTGGTTCAGTTACTGACGCTACTGTAACTAATGCAGGATCTGGTTATACATCAGATTTCCAAATTACTCCTAATCCTGTAGGTATTGGTTCTGGATCTAACTTAGTTCTTCTTGCAAAAGTCAGCACTGTAAATAAACAGTTTGCTAATGTTGCTGTTGATGTTCAAAGAGTTTCTGATCTAACAATTTCTGCTGATGAGTTTGGAACCATTGGTGTTGCAAGATTTAGAAAATCTCAGTTCAACATTGGACAAGAAGGAAACGGTTCTATTACTATTAAAACAGGTCCTGACAGTGGACTTGATGCTGACTTGTTAGATGGTCAGCAAGGTTCTTACTACCTCAACGGTGCATTCTTCATTGATAGTAGTATTGTACCAGACAAACTTGCTAGTGGAGTATACAGTATTGATATTACTGGTAGATCTACTAATACACTTCGTGTTGACACTGGTATTAACAACCCAACTTCTAATCCAGCACCAAGTGATTCTGTTCAAGGTTTGACTCTTGCAACAGTATTCAATAGTTCTAACGGTCTATTAACAGCGTTCCCAAGTGTAGATACTGGTACCTCTAACTCAGCTAAACACTTAGTTATGACTCTCCGTAATGGTGAGTCTGGAATTGATGCTACATTTGGTGGTGTAAGACAACTAGCATTTGCTAATGATGATAGAATATATCTACGTGGTTCTGGAGATGGTGTAACAAACTACGGGTCTTGGTATGAGATCTGGAACTCAGGAAACCAAGGTATAGACTCAGGCTTAGACGCTGACAAACTTGATAACAAAGAGGGTGAGTGGTATCAAGATGGTTGGAATATCAAGAAAAATGAAATTTTTGATACTAGACTTCCAGTATGGAGAAGTTCTACTAAGTTCAGAAATAAAATTGAAGTCAAGTCATATACTGGAACTGATGTTGCTTATAGAATTCTAGTAAGACAAGTTCTTGATATTAATCCTGGTGGAGATTTTGAACCAGGTTCTCAAATTAATATTTACAATGTTAACAAGCAGGATATTGGTGACTTCTTTATTGATAACGTACAACAATTAAATGATCAGAATGATTCTTCCAATAGTTACACAATGCTTATTGGTAGACTTGCTTCTGGTGGTAACCTTGAATCTGCTGTATTTTTAGGAGTTGCTGGTGATGAAAGAAACTTTGAAAACTATGAAATTTTTGATAGCAATACTACACAATTTGCAGAACTTGGAAATAGTTCTGGAAATGGTTTCTTAAGACTTGGTAGATATGATGGTAATTTTGCTACAAACCCATACATTCATTTCAATTCTTCACAAGCACAAGCGGTAGATGGTAATGGCAATCCAACTTATAACTCTGCTATCATTGCTGATGGTGGTAATGCAACTCAAGGATCTGGTAGTCTTGAATTTAAAGTTGTAAATGAGAATGAACTTAAGGTTAATAATAATATTATCTGGAACGCAGGTAATGTAGCATTTAACTCTGCTAATGTAGCTTCTACAGCATCACTTAAATCTGCAGTAATGAGAGATACCAGTGGTAATTTCTCTGCTGGTACAATCACAGCAAGTATTACAGGTGCTTCATCACTCAACGTATTGAAATCTGGTGATACAATGACTGGTGGTTTAGAAATCACTGGTAGCAATAATTTAACTATCCAAGGAACTGGTGCTCTTTCAGTTGGTGGTAATGCAACTATTGTAAAGGATTTGACAGTAGATACAAACACATTATATGTTGACTCTACTGATAATCGTGTTGCAATTAATAATCTTGATCCACAAACAAAACTCCATATTATTTCAGGTGGGTGGACAGATAATACAGTTGGTGTAGATTCATTAAGAATTGAAGCAACTGATAATATAGGTGCTGGTATAGCACTTAAAAATGCCAATGGCAACTATTGGAACATTTACAATGGAGGTACTTCTGCTTGGGCAGGACAAGGTGGTCTTGGATTTGTATATGGTGATGGAACAAACGCTGCCACAGGCTATAAGATTGCATTTACTACTGGTGGTAATATTGTACCTGGCGAAGATAGTGATCAAGACTTTGGTACTGATTCCTACAGATGGCAAAATTCTTATGTTGACATTTCACATGTACTTAACAGTGTAAGAATTGCAAAAGGAACTGCAAACCAAGAGGCAGATATTCATCTTAGAGGTGGTGGAACTGGAAACGGTGGTGGTAGAGGATTCCGTCTAGGATCTAATATCGGTGGTGGTGCTGATGTATTTGAAATCTATTCATCTCAAACCAATGGTCAAGATGACTGGAAGAGTCTCGCAACCCCTGCTCAACCACCAGCATTTTCTATTCAAGGTGCTAATAACAGAGTCGGTATTAATACTAATACTTTCAGTGGTACAGATACAACTGTCAGTCCTAATGTTTCTAGAAACTACATCTTGAATGTCAATGGAGATATGAACATTGACGGTCAGTTGTTCCAAAACAACGCCGAGTTTGTTACTTCTAGATGGACAGAATCTACAAATGATTCTGGTGCTAATATCTACAGAAACTCTAAGGTTGGTATTGGTAATGTTTCAGCACCTGCTTATCAACTAGATGTTGCAGGAGATACAAATATTGCTGGTGTATTCTATCTTAACTCAAACAGATTGTTTGCTGACACACAAGGTATTATTGCTCTTGCAGCTGCAGTTATCAATGAAAGTGTTGACATTCCAGCAAACTCTATCGCTTCCTCAAATGGACCTCTATCGTTAGCGAGTGGTAACACTATCACCATAAATAGTGGTGCGACATGGACTATTAGTTAAGTAAAATGGCAGCTTCTTCAGAATTTTCAATTGCTAGAACAGATCCCACTCTTGTAGCTGGAACTCCTACATTTCCTGAGGATCCAGAATACAATGGAGCTGGTTATTTGTATTACAATACAACTGATAGAGAGTTGCGTGTAAATACTGGATTGAAGTGGAAGAACTTAAAAGAAAAAACTACCTTCAATACTCTTGGACTGGTTGCTAATGTTGATTGGAATCTAAACCAAAATAATACAGAAACTATCAATGGTTATGGAACTAGTGGTCTGAATGGAGGAGGATCACTCCAGTCAGCAACCAATGGTACAGCTCAATTTTCTTACCAAGAGTTTCCTACCAACCAAGCATTTGTTATTGATGGAAATACGGTAGGAACAGACTTTGTTTCTGTAGATATTTTGTACAAAGCATCTGGTCAACCAGGTGACTATGCAATTATCTACAACAAAGAAAACTGTTGGGAACTATCTAGAAGAAATAATACTTCTACAACATCAGATCTTTGGTGGGCACTTTGGGCAAATAATCAAAGTTGGTTCTGGGATGATGCTCAATGCACTATTAATGTAGGTGAATGGTATCATTTAGTCTTAACTTATGATGGCAATACCGTCAAATTCTATAAAAATGGACAGCAAACTGATAGTTATACATATCCATCTGGAGGAATTTTAGCGAACCAGAATTCATGTTATCCAAAACTAGCATCTAGAAGTTGTGACACAACTACATCAACTAGTTATCCATGTCCAGGTGGATATGCTTATTTCAGAATTTATAGTATTGCAATGACTCCTACTATGATCCAACAAAATTATCAATATGCCAAATCCAAATATGGTATTTGATAAATTTAATAAATAAGTAAATAAAAGGTTTTTTGTAGCAATGTCCCAATTAAATGTCGGAAGACTTAACATTAGTGAGCGACTTAAGTTGCCAAACTACAACGAGTCGCAAAGAGATGCCCTCTCTGCAGAACTCGGAATGATGATTTATAATACCACTTCCGAGTTGGTAGAAGTTTACAATGGTAGTAACTGGACTAATGCTGCTGGTGGTGGTGGAGCTGATGGATCAAGCGCAGAACAAGCAGCAGATAGTGTCACTGCTTTGAGAGATGATGCTGGCATTACTACCGATGGTGTTTATTGGTTGAAAGATGCTCTTGGAGCAACATATCAAGCATACTGTACTTTCAATTCTACATTTGATGGTGGTGGTTGGGTTCTTCTATGGAACATGAATGGATCCACTGCAAATAGTGCACTTGGTGGTCATCCACATTGGGACAATTCAACATTCTGGGGATCACCAAATGAACAACAGCAATCATCCACTTCACCATGGCAAAATGCTGTAAAAACTAGAGCTTGGGATAAACATCCAATTACAGAATTTTTAATTATTTTACATAATACAAATGGATATGATACCAATAATCTAAGAGGATATGGTGTCTATCAAAACAATAATTTTCCTGGTCAAACTTATTATGATATTGCTTCTGGTGGAAATAATAAAATTGTAAGTAATGGTGGTAGAAAATCTGGTGCTAACTACGTAGGAAACCTAACTTGGAATAGTAGAAGACCAAACAGTAGAGGTGGAGATCCATTTATTGATGGGACAGTAAATGGTAATAATAATGCTAACGATAATTTAGCTATCAACACTACAGGATATTGGAGTAGTAGTTCTAGAGGAGATTCAAGATTTGCTACTACTGCTGGAAGTGGAAATAGTACTTATGGTCACACTCATTCTGGTATGGGGATTAGACATGGACATAGTGGATGGGGATATTATGCTTCTATGACATACATTCAAGCATATTGCGAACCAAATGCTATGTACTGTAATAGCAGTAGTTGTGGTAATAATTACACAGGAAGTCCAGAGTCTGGAGCTCAAATTCATACACAATGTAACAATAATGGATGGGCAGATGGATATATTGACTGTGGTTATTCCGTTTTTATAAGGTAATCAAATGGAAATTAAAATTGTAAAAAATATGTTTGCTACTGATGCAAACAATAATTTCACTTATGTATTGGAGTTTTCACACGAAGGAGAAGTGATTAAGAAAGATATTATAGAAGTTCCTTCAAACGAGTATCGTGTTCCAATGGAAGAAAAGTGTGGAGCATTGACAAGATCAGGATTAAATGCTAACCTAGAACAGTTGAAGTATGAATACGATTTTGATATGTCACAAGTTCCTATTACAACAGAAGTTCTTTCGCCACCATCTTAAAACATTTTATGTTTATTGAATTGTTTCCTTCTACATTATTTTTGGTAAAAGTAAAAAATCATGAAAAAATTAAGAAGGAATGTTTAGATTATGTTGTTCCAGAGTATGAAAAAAACCCATCAACGTTTGTTGATGCGTGGGATGCTGATGTTTGGACAACCTTCAATCAAGAAAATAATTTTGACTGGAAAAATATAGTTCCTCTCTACATTGACGAACTAAAAGATTTCTCTATGCAAATGGGAATTTTTGGAAATCCCATGGTTAGAGAAGCTTGGTTAAACGCTTATAAAGTAAATCAACATCAGGAGATACATGAACATCTTCCTGGTCATTTTTCGTGTATTCATTATGTTTCATATGACAAAGAAGAACACTCTCCAACTATATTTGTTAATCCCTTTAGACAAGTAGCATTATCTAATTCACCTAATTTTGTTGGTGGTGCAGATGGAACTCCTGCAACTTGGGTAGGTCAATCATTTGTAAAAGCAGAAGAAGGAGATTTACTAATTTTTCCATCTTTCTTGGAACATAAAGTTCCTAAACAAAAGTCTGATAAACTAAGAGTAACTCTTTCATTCAACCTTAATTTTGTTAGTTAGTTATGGAGGTTTTAAAATTATTTCCGTTGGAAGTATTTTCTTGGGATTATGAAAAACATTTAATGATTCCTAGGTCTACAGAATTTCAATCAAATATTGATATTCTAAATTTAGAAATATATTCAGATTTAAAATCTTATATTCTTGAATGTTCGGAACAGATCAAAAAACATTATGGATTTGAATGTGATGGATTTGAATTAACAAGATCTTGGTTGAATACTTATTCTGCTAAAGACAATGATGGTATGCAATTTCATACTCATCCAATGTGTGCCTTTGCTGGAGTAATATTTTTATCAAATTCTCCACAAGAACCAATAATTTTTAAAGATCCTCTTTCTGTTAGAGCAAATCAGTCTACAATACCAATTGGATCCACTGATTTATGTTATCATTCAATACCATCAGTTAAAAACAAGATACTAATATTTCCTTGGTGGGCTGAGCATGGTGTTAGTTCTGTTAATAAAAACAGAATAAGTATTTCTTTTAATTTAATGCCAGTTGGAAATGTAAATTATACTGATAGATTATCAA
>Ga0208763_1000190_pt1 | contig 13461 bp, 9 predicted proteins | sample ETNtaG_20_FD_185756 | JGI IMG/M metagenome (GOLD analysis project Ga0208763, IMG submission 185756) | Marine microbial and viral communities from oxygen minimum zone, Eastern Pacific Ocean - ETNP201306PF45B (SPAdes) (version 2) | ecosystem: Environmental > Aquatic > Marine > Oceanic ... | reverse complement strand
CCCCAAACTAAAAAGAATACATTACGTGAAAAACCATTATCCAACGTAGACCTTCTAATTTAGGTGTGGGAATTGACCAATTTCCAAATACATAATCATATGCCCATAGGAGATAGTATATATAATTGCTTAATTACTGATAGTTTTGGATGTTATTTAGATACATCATTCTTCATTTCTCAGCCAACTAAATTACAGGTAACACCAATTGTTACTGATGTATTGTGTTACGGAGATAGTACAGGAAGTATTAATTTAAATATTTCAGGTAGTACAAGCCCTTATTTTGTTAATTGGGGAAGTGTAGATACCAATAATTTATTTGCTGGTATTTATAATTATAGTGTTTCAGATTCAAATGGTTGTATTTTGAATGATTCTGTTGAGGTTATACAGGAAGATGAGATTTTATTTAGTCTTAATACTCAAAACATTCAATGTTTTGGTGATAGTACAGGATTTGTAGAAATTACAATGCAATTGAATAGTGGTTTGCCACCTTATCAGTTTTTATGGAATGGACCTGCATCATATACTTCTACATTTGAAGATATATATAGTTTAATTGCAGGAGTTTATACACTAACAATAACTGATGCTAATTCATGTTTTGTAGATACAACTATTGAGTTAGATCAGCCACTATATATCCCTCAGAATAATAATTATTTAACTTCAGATTATAATAATTTTGAAATTTCATGTAGTGGCTTTAATGATGGCTGGATAGAATTAGATGTCACTGGTGGATATGCTCCTTTTACTTATTTATGGTCAAATCAATCTATAAGTGATTCAATTTTTGATTTATCAGCTGGACTTTATTCTGTTATAATTACAGATAGTTTAGGTTGTTTAAGTGACATACAAATTGAATTGGAAGAACCTCAAAATTTAAATGCAATTGTTAGTGTAACAAGTAGTTTTAGTGGATATTCAATTAGTTGCTATGGAGAAAATGATGGTTCTGCATCAGTTAATCCTTCTGGTGGGGTAACACCTTATTCAATCTTTTGGGAGAGTAATCTAGCAGCATCTAACTTCACTATATGGACAATAGATTCTTTGGTTGCAGGTATTTACAGCTTAGAAGTTATTGATGCTAATAATTGTCAATTTAGTGATACTATCTCTTTAATTCAGCCTGATTCTCTAAGTATGTTAATTGTTGAATTAACAGACACTTGTAACAGAGAAGTTGGACAAGCATCTGTTAATGTTGTTGGAGGAGTCACTCCTTATAATTATTTATGGAGTAATGGTGCAAGCTCATCTGTATATGATGATTTTAAAGAAGGAGAATATTTTGTAACTGTATTAGATAATAATTCATGTGAGATATCAGATTCAATAAGCATTGGTAATATTCCAAGTCCATTAATTGATTTTCGAATTCTTTCGGAATGGGAAAAATTATATGAACAGTTAGATGATCCTATTACTTTTATTGATATAACAAATTTAAATGGTCATGAAATTGTTTCTTGGCAATGGGATTTTGGTGATGGGTACTTTAATTATGATTCTGTAGCATATCATTCTTATTCAGATACTGGAACTTATGATGTAACTCTTGTAATAACAACTCTTTTTAATTGTCTTGATACTCTTTCAAAGCAAGTAAAGATTACTGATTATAATATCTTTATTCCAAATGCATTTACACCTTTCTCTACAGATGATGAACTAAACAATATTTTTAAAGCATATGGCTCAGGTATTGTAGAGTTTAAAATGATTATTTTCAATAGATGGGGGCAACAAATCTTTACATCAAACTCAATTGATGACGGGTGGGATGGAAAATCAATAGATAATAATCAAGTACCTGTTGGTATATATATGTATACTATTGATTTAGTAAATATTTACGGACAAGATTATAAGTATTCCGGTCAAGTCAAGTTAATAAGATAGTTGTTACTGACATTTTTTCATTTTAATTTTATTTTTGTCATGTAAATTAATTATGGCACGTGTATTGCAACTAAATAGTTAAAAGAAAAAATAATACAATGAAAAAAAGAGGAAATATAAATGTTCAAACGGAAAATATTTTTCCAATAATAAAGCAGTTTTTATATTCAGACAATGAAATATTTTTAAGAGAGTTAGTTTCTAATGCTGTTGATGCTACTCAAAAAATGAAAACACTTAAAAATATTGGTGAACTAAAGACTGATCTAAATAAATTAAGAGTTGAGGTTATTCTTGATAAAGAAACTAAAACTTTAACAATCAGAGATAATGGAATCGGAATGACAGCAGATGAAGTTGATAAATATATAAATCAAATAGCATTTTCTGGAGCAGAAGAATTTGTCAATAAATATAAAGATGCTGATAAGAAAAATTCTATAATTGGTCACTTTGGTTTAGGTTTTTATTCAGCTTTTATGGTAGCCAAGGAAGTAGAAATTATTTCTAAAAGTCAAAAGCCAAATAGTTTGCCAGTAAGATGGGTATGTGACGGTTCTCCAAATTTTACGATGGACGAGGCCAAGAAAAAAACTAAAGGAACAGATGTAATATTACATATTTCTGATGATTCAGTTGAATTTTTAGAAGAAACAAGAATTTCGCAAATTCTTAATAAATATTGTAAGTTTTTACCTGTTGAAATTAAGTTTGGTACTAAGACTGAAAAAATTGATGATCCAAAGGGTAAAAAAGATGATGATGGTAATATTATAAAAATTGATAAAGTATCTGATAATATCATTAATAATACTAAACCTGCTTGGACAAAAACACCTTCTAATTTAAAGGAAAATCATTATAAGGAATTTTATAGAGAATTATATCCAATGGAATTTAGTGAACCTCTATTCCACATTCACTTAAATGTTGATTTTCCATTTAATTTAACCGGTATTTTATATTTTCCAAAGCTTAAAAATAATCTAGAAGTTCAAAAAAATAAAATTAATCTATATAGCAATCAGGTTTTTATTACAGATAATGTTGAAAATATAGTGCCTGAATTCCTTACTCTTTTACATGGTGTCATTGATTCTCCTGATATCCCTTTAAATGTTTCTAGATCATATTTACAAGCTGATGGAAATGTAAAAAAAATATCAAGTCATATTACTAAAAAGGTTGCTGACAAGTTAGCCCAAATGTTCAAAAAGGATAGGAAAGATTTTGAAGATAAATGGGATGATGTTAAAGTATTTATAGAATATGGAATGCTTACAGAGCAAAAATTCTTTGATAAGGCTAATGATTTTGCTCTTTACAAAAACACAGAAAATAATTATTATACGTTCTCCGAGTTTTTTGATAAAGTTAAAGAGCCTCAAAAAAATAAAGAAGGGAAGACAATTGTTCTTTATACAAATGATAAAAAAGAACAACATAGTTTTGTTAAAACAGCAACAGATAAGGGATATGAAGTACTTGAATTAGGTGGTCCACTAGTTAGCCATCTCATAAGTAAATTAGAATCAACCAATAATGATGTTCAGTTTTCTAGAGTGGACGCTGATATTATTGATAAATTAATTGAAAAAGAAGATTCAAATGTTTCTAAACTTTCTGAAAAAGAGCAAGAAAAACTTCAGAAAATGATAGAGGAGCAGCTCGATAAGGAAAAATTCACTGTACAAATTCAAAACATGTCTGTTTCTGATTCTCCAATTGTTATCACTCAAAGTGAATTTATGAGAAGAATGAAAGAGCAACAGCAACTTTCTGGTGGAGGTATGCAAATGTTTGGTGCTATGCCTGAATCATATAATCTTGCTGTTAATTCTAATCATGATTTAATTAATAAGATACTCTCTGAAAAAACAAAAAAGAAACGTGTTGATTTAATTAAACAAGTTTTAGACTTGGCTTTACTGTCCCAAGGTATGTTAAAAGGAGAAGATCTAACTGGATTTATATCTAGAAGTGTTAGTTTAATTAAGTAGTTTAACTAATATATTTTTAAAGGAGAAAGTATTGTGCTTTCTCCTTTTCTTATACTTTAACTTTTAGTATTTCATCTATTCTTGTAGTATAGCATGGTGATAATTGCTCTTGTTTCATTTTCCATTTTCTGTCAAAGCCTTGAGTTGCTATCCGAAGTTTGTCTCTTCCCATACTATTATTAATTTTATCTATAACCTTTGATATTTTCATGTATCTATTTCTATTTGTCAACTGATCAAATAGACTAAGTTGTACTTCATCATCATTAATTAATTTTCCTACAATTACTCCAGCTTTTTTATAGCTATACCCTTTTTTATATATTAACTTTAAAGCTTTGATTACTTCTTGTATAATAATTTGATTGTCGTTGGTAGCATGATCTAATTTTATACTTTTTGTTCCATAGTATTGCTTTTGTCTTGGGTTAAATGGATTTGTATATATGAAAACTCTTATTTCTGAGCTACATGTTCTTTGTTTTCGCAGTTTCTCACAGCATCTAACAGCAAATGTGCTTAAGGCTTCTTTAAGTTTATTATAATCTGATACCGGCTGACCAAATGATCTAGATGTACAAATATTTTTTTTCTTTTTATACTCACTTTCTATTTCTAGACAGTTAATTCCTTTAAGTTCTTGTACAATTCTTAATCCAACAACTGAAAAATTTTTCTTAATCCAGCTTTCTTCAATACAAGTTAGATCATATGCAGTATTTACTCCATATTCTTTTAGTTTTTTAGCATAATTTTTTCCTATTCCCCAGATGTCTTCTACAGCGGTAAATTTTAATGCTTTTTCAATAATTTCTTGATTATCTAGAATAAATGCTCCTGATTTTTTGTATTTCTTAGCTATATGATTAGCAATTTTTGCTAAAACCTTAGTTTTAGCAATACCAACAGATACAGGTATACCTGTCCATTTTTTTACTTTATTTCTAAGATTGATAGCATAATTTTCCAAATCTTCATTGTAGCATTCTAGAAAAGCTTCATCAATAGAGTATATTTCTATGTCTTTACTGTTTTTTTTCAGTATTGACATTACACGCTTTGACATGTCTCCATACAAGACAAAGTTTGTTGAGAAAATTTGTACTTTATTTTTTTTGAAAACCTCTTTTTTTTTAAAAGCTGGCTCTCCCATTTTAATTCCTAATTTTTTTGCTTCGTTGCTTCTCGCAATAACGCATCCGTCATTATTTGATAGGACTACAATTGGTTTTTGTTCTAAGTCAGGACGAAACACACGCTCACATGAGGCATAAAAATTATTACAATCAACTAATGCTATCAACGTGCTTTGTGTATTATATGGGTGATGATCCCCCATACCTGGAAGTTCATCGCTGTAGTGATTTTAATAGGAGAGAAGCTGTCGTTTTCAGGCATTAAGTATAAACTTTCTTCATTGACGGCTATTCTTTTAACAGTAAATTCTCCATCAATTACTGCAAGTACAATATCATTGTGTTTTGGATGCAGCGATCTATCTACAATCATAATATCACCACTATTAATACCAGCTTTAGTCATTGATGTGCCTTCAACTTTAACACAAAAAGTAGCCTCTTTATTTTTTACAATGTAGTCTTGTAGGTTGATTTCCATTTCAATAAAATCATCTGCAGGAGAAGGAAATCCAGCAGCTACGCTAGGCTCAGCTAGCTTAATTTCATCTAAATTTAGATCTTTAAAACTATGGAATGACAACTTGTTTTTTTGTGTTTTCATGCTCTAAATTTCGTCATTTATTTTATAATAAATGGTATAGATTTCTATAAAAAAATATTTTTATTGAACAATAATTTTAGAGGTATAATTATTGATGTTTATTAGATATAAACCGCTGTCAATATTTTTTAGATCAAGAGTTATTTTTTTTGTTTTTTTATTTTCAATTAAAACAATTTTCCCAACAGCATTTGTAATTGTTAGTTTACCAGTGATATTGTTTTCAATGGTTAAAAATCTGGATGTTGGATTTGGGTAAGATTCAAATTCCTGAGGATTCGTAATAATTAGATTATTAATAACAGATGAGTCGCTACTAAAAAGGCTTAAACCTCCAGAATAATTTCCAATTAAAAGATCTGGTTTTTGATCATTGTTAATGTCTTGTATAGCAATCATATTTTTTCCACCTTCATTAAAATTTAGAATTGTTAATGAATCAAACGTTCCAAATAGATTATTATCAATATTATCAAAAACATAGGTTTGACCAGTAAATGAGCCAGTGTATAATTCATAATTTCCGTTGTTGTCATAAAATTTTGGAGTGCTAAATCCAGAACTAATAATGTTACTTTCAATATCAATTCCTCCAAAATATTCAATAATTGTATCAAAAGTTGCATTGTTTAATGTCCCAGAATTTTCACAATAATTAATAGTTCCTGATTGTTCTCCAATAATTAAATCAAGAAGTCCATCTCTATTTAAATCCACTAATTGCGGACTTGCAAAATAACCAACATCAAGACCTTTGTACTCAACTTCAGCTAAAACAAAATTTGCTGGTGTTGATCCTGTATTTTCAAAAAAATGTAATTTACCATTAGCATCTCCTAAAATCATATCTTGATCAGAGTCGCCATCTAAATCACCAAATGTAGGAGATAGATTTATCGCAGGTATGTTAAGATTTATATTAAGGTTGATATTGGATATATTTTGCCAATCTCTATCAACAAGAGTAAATTCAGGATTGCTTAGAGACCCAGTATTTTCAAAAAGTGCTAGTGAAGATACTGGATTTCCTCCACTTTGATGATATCCGTAATTTCCAACAACAATATCAAGGAGACCATCATTATTGTGATCAAAAAATGTTGGGTAACTACCAGAGCCTAGGTCAATCATTTCATCTTGAATGAAATTATTTTGTAAGAAATTAAAATCAACATTTGTGTTTGAGCCAGAGTTATCAAATAGCCAACAACTTGTGAAATTAGATGAATTGTTTTCACTATTTGTAGTGACCATTAAATCTTTAACTCCATCATTAGTTAAATCCAGATAATAGGCAGCTGGAAAAATTTCTAAGTTAGCGGGTAAAGTATTTAAATTATTTGATGGAAAAAGTGAATCAACCATAATCATATTTGCATTCAGACTGTCTCCACCATTAATCAATAAATTTAAATTATTAAAGCTGATATCGCCTAAAATTATGTCTTTGTCATTATCATTATCAATATCTATTGCAAGAAGAGTGGAGCCAGCATGCTTTTGTTTGGAATTGGGATGATTAATAATTGGAGGGCATTGACAATTTTGACAATTTAGAGTGTATGTGTTTAGTCCTTCATAGAAATTACCCCAACAACTTTCTGATAATTCAAATAAAATCGTGTCACAATTGCCAGTATTTTCCATTGCTAAGTTTTTGTGATATTCAATAAAACCCCCTGTTATTTTAAATGTTAAAATATCTAAGTCTCCATCATTATCAACATCAGCAACTGCAGGAATATCAACTGCTGAAATAAATATGTTAAGCGGTATTGGACCACCGTAATTACTTCTAACTAGAGTATCTATAAGGTTAAAGCTAAGAGATGTTGTTGATGTATTTTTAAAAATGGCAAATCCGCCAGAAGAATAAGTATAAATATCGTTTTTGCCATCGCAGTTATAGTCAGCAAAAATCACCCAATCATGTAATTTTTTTCCGTCTTGATGTAATGGAAATGAACTTCTGTAATCCGGTGCAAATAAAAACTCTCCATTTTTATTTAAAAAAGGAAGTAGTTTATTTCCAGTTTTATCAAATACAATTAAATCTTTATTTCCATCAAGATCTAAATCAATTTCGTGAAATTGTGCTGAATTGACACCCCCTGCCCAAGCATTTTTAAATTTTATATTGTTTTCAATTAAAGCTACAGTCGTGTCTCTGTAAAAATTGTTTTGACAAAAAAGAGAAGTGCTGAATACTAGAAGTAGAAAGATTATATTTTTTTTAAGCACAATAATTTTTTTATACAAAGATATTAATATGATTGTTCCTTATTGATTTTACAGAATCTTTTCTTATATATTTCATTGGTATTGAATTATTATATTTAGGACGAAAAGATTATATTTGCCGACTCTAAAAAGTTAACGTTATGCAAAATAGAAACTTTATAAAAATTGTAGCTGTAGTATTTGCTTTAATTTGTTTATATCAATTGTCATTTACATGGGTTGCAGATGGTGTAGAAAGTGATGCTATTGAATATGCTGAATCTTACAACGAAAATGAAAGAGAAGCAAAAGTTAAACAATATTTAGACTCAATAAATTCTGAAGAAGTTTATGATATTTTTATTGCTCAATATACTTATGCTGATTGTAAGCAAAGAGAATTAAATTTGGGGCTTGACCTAAAAGGAGGAATGAACGTTACTCTTGAAGTAATGGTTGTGGATGTTTTGAAGGCTCTCTCAAATAACAGCAGTGATGAGTTGTTTAATACGTCTATTCAAAATGCTCTTAAAGCTCAAGAAAATAGTCAAGATGATTTTGTTACACTCTTTGGGATTGAATATGAAAAATTATCACCTAACAATGGTCTAGCAGTAATTTTCACTTCACAATTAAAGGATAAAGTAAAAATTAATGCTACAAACAATCAGGTTATAGATGTTCTTAAATTAGAAGTTGAAGATGCAATTTCTAGATCCTTTAATATTTTAAGAAGTAGAAACGATAGATTTGGTGTAACTCAACCTAATATTCAGAGACTTGAAACAGCAGGTAGAATTTTAGTTGAATTACCTGGAATAAAAGACCCTGAAAGAGCTAGAAAATTATTGCAATCTACCGCTCAACTTGAGTTTTGGGAAACCTATGAGTACAGTGAATTATTTCAATCACTCGAAAACGTTAACACTTATTTAAGAGAAACAAATGTTGTTGATTCAACTGAAATATTAGAAAATAGTGAGGATACTAGCATAGAGACAGGTGAGTCAAATGAAGATATTAGTGATTTAATAGATGATGATAATTTACTTGCTGACTTAGAAACAGATTCATTAAGTGCAGACAGCGCTGATCAGCTTTCTTTTGAAGAATTTGCTCAAAATAATCCTCTCTATGCTGTTCTTTACCCAAATGTTAACCAGCAAAATCAAATACAGCCTGGTCCTGTAGTTGGTTTTTGTGCAGTAAAAGATACAAGTGAATTAAACAATTATCTTAATGATCCTGCAGTGATGAAATTTTTCCCTGTCGATGTAAAATTTGCATACACTGTAAAGCCTTATGATACAGAAGAAAGGTTTATCCAACTCGTAGCTTTGAGAGTTACCAATAGAGATGGAAAGGCAGCTATGGACGGTGATGTTGTTACTGATGCTTCACAGGCATTTGGGCAATACAATTCATCAGCTGAAGTTTCTATGTCCATGAATCAAGAAGGTGCAAAACAATGGAAAAGACTAACTGCAGAAAATATTGGTAAGAGTATTGCTATTGTTTTAGACGGATTTGTTTATTCATATCCTACCGTTCAAAGTGAAATAAGTGGGGGTAGATCTTCTATTTCAGGAGATTTCTCTGTTAATGAAGCTAAAGATTTAGCTAATATTTTAAAATCTGGTAAACTCCCAGCTCCAGCTAGAATTATTGAAGAAGCTATTGTAGGTCCTTCTCTTGGGGAGGAAGCAATTAGTTCTGGTCTAACTTCTTTTATTTTTGCTTTACTAATTGTTCTTGTTTACATGATTTTCTTTTATAATAGAGCAGGAATAGTTTCTAATGTGGCTTTATTAGCAAATATATTTTTCATTTTTGGTGTTCTATCATCACTTGGAGCAGTTTTAACTCTTCCTGGTATTGCTGGTATAATTTTGACAATAGGTATGTCAGTAGATGCAAATGTTCTTATCTATGAAAGAATTAGAGAAGAATTAACTAATGGTAAAGGAATAAGATTGGCAATTTCGGATGGATATAATAGTGCATACAGTTCAATTATTGATGCTAACGTTACTACTTTGTTGACAGGTATAATTTTATACACTTTTGGAACAGGTCCAATTAAAGGATTTGCAACAACATTGGTAATTGGAATTATAACTTCATTATTTGCTGCAATATTTATTACGAGATTAATAATTTCTGCTCGATTAAATAAAGGAAAAGACATGCATTTTTCTAATAAAATCACCAAAGGTGCATTTAAAAACACTAATGTAGATTTTATTGGTTTAAGAAAGAGATTCTATATTTTATCGTCAATAATTGTTGTACTTGGTTTAGGATCTTTATTTACAAAAGGATTGCAGTTAGGAGTAGATTTTGATGGAGGAAGAACATTTGTTGTTCGTTTTGATGATTCTGTTAATAATGAAGACTTGAGAAATGAATTGTCTAATGTTTTTGTTGATAACGATGGCTTAAAATATACTCCTCAAGTTAAAACTTTTGGTGATGATAACCAAGTAAAAATTACAACTTCATTTATGATCAATAACAATGACGTAAATACTGATAAAGTTGTTGAAGACAAGTTGAACGAAGGCTTAAAAACTAGTGGGCTTAATTATGAAATAATGAGTTCTCAGAAAGTAGGTCCTACAATAGCAGATGATATTAAAGATGCTGCTGTATGGTCTATTATATTCTCACTACTTGTAATCTTCATGTATATTTTATTAAGATTCAGAAAGTGGCAATTTAGTCTTGGTGCTGTAGCAGCAGTTTTCCATGATGTAATTATTGTATTATCTATTTTCTCATTCTTTTATGGAATATTACCTTTCTCATTAGAAATTGATCAAGCATTTATTGCAGCTATTTTAACAATAATTGGTTATTCATTAAATGATACTGTTGTTGTTTTTGATAGAGTTCGTGAGTACATGAATATAAATAAAAAGAAAAAAATTCATGAATTTATGAATGGTTCACTTAATAGTACTCTAAGTAGAACAATTAATACTTCTTTAACCACATTCTTTGTTTTACTTGTAATATTTATTTTTGGTGGTGAAGTTATTAGAGGATTTATGTTTGCATTAATGGTAGGTGTTATAGTTGGAACTTATTCTTCCTTGTTTATTGCATCTCCAATAATGTTGGATACCATGGGTGCCAAAGCAGAGAGTAGCAAGAAATAATTTTTTGATTATTTTTATATTTTACACTTTAAGATGTTTCTATTTATAGGAGGGCCTGAAATAATTGTTATATTACTATTTGTAGTAATATTTTTTGGATCTAGTAAAATTCCTAGTCTAGCAAGATCTCTTGGAAAAACTATACGTGAGGTTAAGGATGCCTCTAATGAAATAAAAAAAGAGATTAGAGATAGTGCAAATGAAGTTAATGATGATTTAGAAAATCAACCTTAATGTATTCCTTACTTTTTTTAATCTTAGGCTTTGTTCTGTTATACTATGGTGGCGAATTTCTTGTAAAGGGCTCTGTTAACCTAGCAAATAAATTTAATATATCTAAACTCGTTGCTGGAATGACTATTGTATCTTTTGCAACATCTTCTCCCGAACTTTTTGTAAGTATAGAGGCTATAGTAAATAAAAGTAGCGATATCGTTTTTGGTAATATCATTGGATCCAATATTGCCAATATTGCATTGGTTTTAGGATGTACTGCTCTTTTTTTTAATATAAATGTATCTGATAAAACATTGAAAATTGATTTTCCTTTTTTATTTTTTGCTACTTTTTCAGTTGGATATATTTTATACTTTTTAGGAAAGATTACTTTTTTTACGGGTCTAATTCTTTTAATGATATTAATCGCTTATCTATTTTATATTATTTCTAGCTCAAGAAATGAAAAAAATAGTATTGTTGATCAAGAAGAAAAGAATGATAAATCTACTTATTTAAATTGTTTTACATATTTAATTTTAGGAATTGTACTTTTAAAATATGGAGCTGATTTCTTAGTTTCTAGCGCAATAGATATTGCAACATTATTAAATATTGAAGAAAGAATAATTGCTGTTACCGTCGTTGCAATTGGCACCTCTGTACCAGAATTAGCAACTTCTATTGTTGCTGCATTAAAAAAAGAGGTAGATCTTGCAGTTGGTAATATTGTAGGGTCAAATATCTTTAATCTTTTAGCTGTTTTAGGAATAACTGCATTGTATAAAGAAATTGAAATAATGAATAATGATATTCTGTCAATTGATTACCTTTTTATGTTCATAATTACAGGAATCTTTGGAGTGATGTTGTATTTTTTTGATAAGGGAAAAATAAATAAATTAAAAGGAGGAATTCTCCTTTTAATTTACTTTTCATTTATCTATTATTCGATAATTAGCTAATATTTGCAGCTTTTACTGTTTTTACTATAATTCCAGCAATTTTATAAGGATCACCATTAGATGCAGGTCTTCTATCTTCTAACCAACCTTTCCATCCTTTCTCAACTGTAATGATAGGAATTCTTATTGATGCTCCTCTGTCTGAAATACCATAACTAAAATCTGTAATTGATGCTGTTTCGTGTAATCCAGTAAGTCTCTGATCATTGAATTCACCATACACAGCAATATGATCTTGAGCAACAGGTCTGAATGCCTCACAAATTTTTTCATATGTTTCTTGAGATCCACATGTTCTTAGTGTGGTATTCGAGAAGTTAGCATGCATACCTGAACCATTCCAATCTCCCTTAACAGGCTTAGGGTGGTACTCAATATAATATCCGTATCTCTCAGTAAGCCTATCTAAAAGATATCTTGCAATCCAAATTTCATCACCTGCTTTTTTTGCTCCCTTTGCAAATAATTGAAATTCCCACTGCCCACTTGCTACTTCTTGATTAATTCCTTCAAAATTAAGACCAGCTTCTATACATTGATCAGCATGTTCTTCAACTAAATCTCTTCCGTGAGTATTTTTTCCTCCAACAGAGCAATAATATAGTCCTTGTGGACCAGGGTATCCTCCAACTGGAAAACCAAGAGGTAAGTCAGTTGCAGTATCCATTATAAAGTATTCTTGCTCAAAGCCAAACCAAAAATCATTATCATCATCATCAATTGTTGCTCTAGCGTTAGATGGGTGTGGGGTGCCATCAGCATTAAGTACTTCTGTCATAACTAGAAAGCCATTTATTCTATCAGGATCTGGATAGATAGCTACAGGCTTTAACAAACAATCAGATGATCCACCTTCAGCTTGTCTTGTTGAACTTCCATCAAATGACCATATAGGACAATCTTCTAAATTGCCTGAAAAGTTTTCTACTACTTTAGTTTTACTTCTCATGTTTTGTGTTGGCTTATAGCCATCAAGCCAGATATATTCAAGTTTAGTTTTCATTTATTGATTTTATTAAGTTATAGATAAATTAAATTTGGTCTTAGTTATTTATACTTTAATTATTACAAAAATTGAATTTATTTTTATTTATGAATAATAATTAGGTTTTAAAAAAAAAAGAATTATTAAAATGTTATTAACACTCTTATGTTTTTATATAAAAAAAACCCTTGAAAATTTTAAAAATTATTGTTTATTTTAGCAGCAATTAAAAAAATAAAGAGATGAAATTTTTCTTA
>Ga0208763_1000189_pt1 | contig 13469 bp, 27 predicted proteins | sample ETNtaG_20_FD_185756 | JGI IMG/M metagenome (GOLD analysis project Ga0208763, IMG submission 185756) | Marine microbial and viral communities from oxygen minimum zone, Eastern Pacific Ocean - ETNP201306PF45B (SPAdes) (version 2) | ecosystem: Environmental > Aquatic > Marine > Oceanic ... | reverse complement strand
CCTAATCCTAACGCTCTACCTTTTTCAGCAGATCTAACAGCATTATCAAAACCTTTCATATTTTTAGCACGTTGTATAAATTCAGATAACACTCCATCTAAAAACCACGTAGCATCATATATAAGATCACTATTTTTCCATTCATCATATTTAGCTAAGTTAACAGAAGATAAACAACATACAAAAGAATGTGACTCATCTGTATGCAATGTAATCTCAGAACATATATTAGTCATATGAACTTTTAAACTATTATACTTATATGCTTTTGGATTAGCTTTGTTCGTGTTACCCTTAAACATTATATAAGGTTCACCGGTTGCTTTTCTTTTCTGTAATAGCTTAGCCCATTTCTTTCTAGCTTCTGGTTGCCCTTCTTCAAGTCTTCTCATAAACTTATCACCAACAATAGCACATTGATGTAAATTTAAAGATTGTCTATTAACATCACCTTTAGGTTCTCTTATTTCTAACCAATCTAAAAAATCAGGGTGATCGATGTTTATATTAACTGATGCAGCACCTCTTCTTACTGAGCCTTGATTTGTAGCAAGTATAGTTGAATCATATATTTTACAGAACGGTACAACACCATCTGAAGTTCCGTTACCCGCTATAGTAGCACCCGCTGGTCTAATCATATTAACACCAATACCAACACCACCACCGTGTTTCGCAAGTAGCATCATTTCAAGATTCTTATTACCTATATCCATAATACTATCAGCAACATCGATACCAAAACAACTTATAGGTAAACCTCTATCTGTTCCTGTGTTAGATAATACAGGTGAAGCTAAACACAACCATCCTTTCCATATATAATCAAAAAACTTATCTGCAAGTTCAGGTTTATATAATCTTCTAGCAACAGCTTTAGAAACTCTCATATAAGCTTCTTTTGGTGTTTCACCTTGTAATAGATAACCACCTGAAATAGTCTTCTTATATACGTCCGTATCGCCCCACGTGGGGTAATCTATACCTTTCTTCCAATCGTTATTCCACATCTTTTTCTTTTTCTTTCATTTGTTCTTCTAATTTCTTAATAGCCTCTTCATAATCTGGCATATTCTTAATAGTCTGTAAAGTGCCAACTGATAAATCCCTAAGATTAGTTAGCTCTTGTAGAACACCCTGCATTAAAGCAGCTAGCTGTTCTATTTTTTTTCTCATTATAATTAATTCTGATTCTTTCATAATTATTTACCAAATATCTTCAAAATCTTCTCCTTCATTTGCCTTAGAATAGTCAGTAGGCCTGATAGCAAAAAAATCGGTGTGAGTAACACCCCCAGTAAGATGATAAAACCAATCCAAAGTATTAGCGCTGGTTGCATCAAATCCGAAATGATTTGCTTCGTCGTTATATCCGAGTTCGACGATTTTTTCATTTGCTCTTTTCTTTATAAAGTTTTTTAAATCTTCTTTTTTTAAATTCTCAATATCGCCTTGTTCAAACATTTTATCGATATATTTTAATTCAAGGTCAACCATAATATCAGCAGCTTCTAATACATGATCTTTACATTCTTTTTTAAGTCCCGGAGTTTCTTCACACATATGTCTAAATAATTGACAACCCATTTTTGAGTGTAGTGATTCATCTCTTACGGACCATTTCATCTGTTGGCCAATACCTTTAAGTAAGTTTCTAAGCTGAAAGCTATATAAAACAGCAAAAGCAGAATATAACGAAACACCTTCAGCGAAAGCGCTAAAAACCGCCAAACTTTTGGCAATACCAACTTTATCTTTTCCTTCATAACTAACTAAATTTTCAAACCTATCAGCTGTAGCCGGCTCGTGTAAGAAAGCTTCAAAGTCTTCAAGACCTAAAGTTTCATTTAAATAAGAGTAAGCTACTGCGTGAATAGTTTCTTGTGAACCGAACATCATCGCCATTTGTTGTATTTCATGTTTAGGAAACCAACCCACAACTTTTTGTGTCCAATAATCTGATACTGCACATTCTGTTTGTGCAAATCCTAATAATATATTACCTACTAAATGTTTTTCAGCAGGTGTAAGCTTTTCATTCCAGTCTTTTACATCAGCCGTCATCGGTATTTCTGTATGTAACCAAAATGCTTGTGCTTGTGGTAACCAACCTTCTGTATAATACTCAGGGTACTCAAAAGGTTTATATGCTATTCTTTCATCAAATAATCCCATAATTAATCTTTTTTAATATATTCAAAAGCAATGTCTACAAATGGTAAGTATAACACGTGCAACACTACATCTTCTTGTTCGTATGATCTAACTCCTATAAGTATTCCTGGATATAAGCCTATAGATATTCTCCAGGTTTTCATTTAAAAGGGTTTAGTTTTTTTATAAACTTTTTAAATTTCATATTCTTTTTTTTCTTGTGTCCCGCCGACATTCTATAGCCATTTTGGAACCATCTCCTAATTGCTTTATAGATTTTCATAATTTTTATCTTTTTTTTCCTTGCCCTCTGTATTTTTTTTTATAATACTTAGACGATTTAAGTCCAGATGTTTTTGTTTTAGCGTGCACACCCGGTCTTCTTACTTTTTTCTTTTCTAATACCGTGTATGTTATTCCTCTTTTAGCCATATACTTTTACATTATATTTATTGTGAATTTCAATTAGTTCATTCCATCTTAAGAATCCTCTATTGACAGCCCACTTCATATGCTTTTCTATTTGTCTTTCTTTGTATTTTAATCTGGCTACTTTCTTTTGTTTTTCAGTATTTCTATTACCCTGTCGCATTCTTTCTGGTTTTGCGGTTTAAAAAGAGTATAACTAGGAAACTGTTCAGTAACTAATTTTTTGAATAACTTCCATCTAATAGGAAATGATTCATTAGGTCTACCTTTAGTTTCTATAATAAAGTTTTCACCAATAAAATCTGGTGTATACTTTATAGGTAATATTCTCTTTTCACCTCTGTTCATAAAATCACCTTTTGAATTTGCTTGCCTTTCATAAACTTCATTTTCAAAATGAAATCCATTAAGTAAAACAAAAGTTTCGCCCTCGTATTTAGCTTTAATCTTTGCTTTCTTTAAAGCCATATACATATACTTCTCCAACCCTGAAGCAAAGTTATGGCCATCATAACTAATCTTCTTTGATTGTACTGGACCCTTTTTTCTTCTTACAGGTCTTCTTCTTTTATACATTATTCTTTTGCTTTAAGATCTCTTAAATAACATTCTTCAATCTCATCTCTTAACACTCTTCTTGTCTTCTCTATATAGTTGACAGCATCCATTAATTCTTCTTGTATGTGTTGAAGCCATGTATCTAAAGGTTGGTCATCTTTATGTAAAGTAATGCCATACTTTTTATAACCTACATCAGATCTGTTAATAAACTTTTCTACTACTGATTTAATTACCTCGTCTCTTATTTTCATTATTCGTCTTTTACAAATGTTCCGTTTACCATTCTCCCAGTTCTACTAGAAATCTCATCATAAGCAGACTGTATACAAGTTTCAATTGAAACGCCGTTAAGTTCGGCGAGATTAGTAAGAACAACAACGCTATCACCAATAGCATCGATAATACCATCTTTATCGTTCTTAAGAAGGGATTGTGATAATTCTCCTGTTTCTTCATATAATTTTATTAATTGTGTTTTAGAATCTCCTTTTTTTATTAGATCCCTTTCGTTTGCCCACTCTCTTATTAATTCAAATAAGGATATTTTTTCGTATGTGGAGTCGGCTAAAAATGCCTCGTAGTAAGCTTTATTGTATATGTAGCTTCTTTCTTTATCGTACATTGAAACATATGAATTAGCTTTAATCCATTCAATTGTTTCTTTTGATACTTCAAAACTACCTAAAGCTGTTTCCCATTTAAATCCTAAATTCTTTTTTAACTCTTTAGCTAATTGTTTTTTAGGATAAGGGAATGTTGAGGTTTGCTCTGTTGCGTTTATCTTCATTTTATTTACTAAATTTTTATATAATGTTCTATCTACTTTGTACCCATAAAATTTTTGAAGCTCTATTTCTCGTGTTGATATATAATTAATATCAGACGAAGAATCTAGAACTTCATATTCTTTAGGTTTATAACCCTGCACAAGCGTAACCCTGTTATTTAAATCACGTGTTACACCTATTTTTTTACCAGGAATATGATAAATATAATATACTTCTTCCATGTTATTTTTATTTTCCTACAGATAATTCTGCTTTAATAGCAGGACTGTGATTGTATCCTTCTAATGTTATAGTATCTTTATTAGGAATAAATACAAAATCGTTTGCACCTTCTCTTAATTTGATACCACCCCAACTCATTTTAAGTTTAGGTAAATCGTATTGCTTTGCTGCAATATACTCTTCAGCTTGTTCTAAATGATTATTATATAAATGACAATCACCTAAGCTAGCTATAAGAGTTCCAGGTTCATAACCTGCACCGTCTGCTATCATTTCTAATAGCAAACCGTACATAGTTATATCATAAGGTAATCCAAGAAATACATCTGCACTTCTTTGTTGCCACATTAAGTCCAGTTTACCATCGTTATAAAATAACTGGAAGTTATAATGACAAGGAGGGAGTACCATATCGTGAAGATCGTGAACGTTCCAAGCTGAAACCATGAGTCGTCTACTGGTGGGATTTTCCCTAAGCTCCTGAAGCACCATTTGTAATTGATCGATGCCATTAGCATGACGCCACTGATGGCCATAAACGGGACCAAGTGTTCTATCAGTCCTATTAGATCTTTGATAATCAGGAATCCAATACTTGACACCGTTGTCAACAAGATAGTCCAAGTCGCTTCTGCCTTCGACAATCCAAAATAATTCTGTTTTTGCATGATTAAATATAATTTTCTTTTTTGTTAGTATAGGAAAGCCAAGTTTCATATCATGATATAACATTCTACCAAATACTGCTCTTGTACCTGTACCTGTTCTATCTGCTTTTTCTTTACCTCCGTGTAATATGCCGGACATTAATCCTGTGTATTCAGTTTCTATATTTCTCATAATAATATTCGCATGTTTTATACATTTGTTCGTGACACTCTCCTGCTTTATAGCAATCAGGTGAAACATTTACTTTCTCTCCTTTTTTATATGGGCCTATAGCAATTGTAATATGCCAACATTTAGGACTTGAACCTGGAGTTTCAGGTTTGTACGATATTCTTATATTATTTTTAACGCACCAAGTCCAAGCTTCTAGTTGTTGTTTAGTCGGAAAGTATGTGCCCATTACACCTTTCTTTCTTTTTCTTCCAACATCTAAAGGTCTTACTGATCCTGCCATATTATTCCCAAGGCATTATTGTATTTTCCGGTATAGCTTCAGTATAAGGAACGTAACAACCAGATTTTGGTTCCCACGTAAAGAATGATTCACCACCATTCTCTCCTAAATTTTGAAACTTTACTTTTAATACTTTTACCTTTGTTGTTTTCTTTTCATAATCTCTATGAACTAATAAACCGTGGTAACTAGCGTCATACCATTCACCACCACCTTTGATGTTATACATCGTAGGTTCTTCTATTTTACCATTAGCGTCCTTATACATTTTAGTTGGGTGAGCAACTATTATAACTAATACATCATATTTTTTAGCAAACATTTCAATCTTAGTTAAGTATTCTAATGTGTATACATTGACATCTCCGTTGTTAGAATCTAAATCTCTAACTTTATTAAATGGATCAATTACAAGGCATTTAATACCTTTACGTTTTACAAGCTCAGCACCTTTTTTTAATACTGAATCTAATGTATAACGTTCCATATCGATAAAATAAAAGTTATCGTTTATATATTCTGCTGTTTGGCTCCACTTATCATTACCAATATCCTTTTTAGATGGCATACCTTGCCAAGCTTTTCTCATTAATTTATGAGCGTGTAAATATGTAGGAGCATTTTCTGGTGATGCGAAAGCTGTTTTCCAACTATATTGTTGGTTATAACCTATAACCATTTGATCAACAAAGTCAGACTTTCCAGAAGATGGAATACCTGTAACAGTTATAAACTGTCCAGTATATGTAGAAAATATTTCATCAAAATTACGTAAACCTATTTGGAACCCCGGTTTGAAACCGTTTTCAACAAAGTCAGTAACTTCGTTTTCAATATCTTTAAAAGTTGTGACATTTTCAAGAGGTACTGGCCTCGCGTCGTTGATAGTTTTTGATAATCTTTCAGATCCATATTTTAATAAATATTCATTTGCGTCTTTACAATCTTCAAACGAAGCTGTATAACAAACTTCGGCACCTAGCCTTCTTATTAGTTCTTGTTTTAATGCTTGTCCTGGCTCATCATTATCAACAGCTATAATTATCTTTTCAATACCTGTAAAGTAATCTATACAGTTATCTAAGTAATCTAAATTGTTTGTACCTAATGTTGCGCCGTTTGGAACTGATATAGCGTTAGATATACCTGCTTCATGTAAAGCTAATACATCTATTTCACCTTCAGTTATAACACAAAAAGAATGGCCGACAATAGCGTCAATATTATAAAAGATTTTTTCAGCACCTTTATAAAGCTTGAAGTTCTTGCGACCATCTCTGTATTTTATATTAATGAGTTCACCACCCATCATATAATTAAACTTAATTGTGTTCTCTTCTTTAGAGGTTTGCGGCATAAACTCAGGACCCTCGGAAACATTTAAGTCTTCAAGAGTCTGCTGAGATATACCTCTACTGTTAAACCACTCTACAATCTTTGAACCTACTGGTTTGTGGGTCTTAGTAGAAAAGTCTGGACGTACATAAACTTTGTCAGCCGTTCCTTTTCTTTTAAAGGTATGTAGTTGAAATGTTTTATTGCAGTTATGACAAGTACCTAATCCTCTCTCCCAATCTAACGAAGCACACTTCTTTTTCTTATTCTCAGGTTTACGAGTATGTGAACACGTAGGACATACGCTTTCAGCAGCGCCAACCTTTAAATCATATTGGTTAAACTGGTCGATCTCGAAACCATTAATTTCGGAATTGTTTACTTGCATTTAATTAAATTTATTTCTAGTTGTGGTTATTAAAATGGTAGATCATCTTGTGCAACTTGCGGTTGAGCTGGAGCTGCTTGTTGTTGATCTCTTTTTACCGGTTGAGGAAACTCCCCATCCGTCCATACTACAGAAGCATTACCTAAAAAAGTTCTAGGTTCCTTAGCTTCTCTCTCTTCTTTACTTTGAGCGATAGCTACGGGTCCGTGATTACCATAAGCGTCTACGTCATTATTAACAGTAATAGTAATTGGTAAATACTTACCTTTCTTTCCTGTAATAACTTTAGACTTATCTATAGCAGTCAGGTTTATACTTGTTTTAATTATTCCTGCCATTATTAATATGTTTGTAATTGTGAAAACATTCTTTGTAACTGTGCTTTATTAGCACCTGTTGTTCTTCTTAAGTTATCAACTGCTTTTACATGTGATTGATTACCGTAGAAGTTTCTTTCACTTGTAGTCATACCTGTTACGCTACAAGTTCTTTTTTTTGTTCTAGCCATAATATTAAATTAAAGTGTTTTAGTTAAAAAAAATTGCGATGGATCAAAGCCATCTGTTTTAAAGAATAGTTCATATGCTTCGGTAGCTCTAACAACTTTATCTCTACCTGATTCATAGAATTCATCCGAACAATCAAATATTCCTATCTGATGTGTTGTTTTATCCATTACGATAAATAACATGTCATAACCGAACATCTCTTTATAGATGAAAGCTTGACTGTCATAGTTATATTTATTTGCTGAATATTTAAATTTACTTATATCAGCACTTGTTTTGAGGTCTACTATAAGTTGCTCGTCCTCATTTATTATATCGGCTTTACCTTTCCACATATTACCAAACAACCTTACTATCCCGGGTTGTTCGTATTTGATACGTGCGCCTTTTCTTGAACCTTGTATATAATCTTTACATACATTATTCTTTAGCAACTTATCTCGCATTAAATCAATCTTATCAGCTTCGTGCTGTAATAAGCATAGTTCACCATCGGAAATTTCCTTATACTTTTTTGTATTTCTTGTACTAGATTCAATGATTTTATATTTATCAATCTTATCTGGTTCAAGTATACTTGTATGGAAATAACCACCAACTAAAAAGGCAGACGTCATTTGAGACGGTGCCTTAAAGCTTAATGGATCTTTTAATAATGCGGAAATATCTGAGTTACTTAAATACTGTTTACCAAATTCACCGTAGTAATGGTTATCGTCTTTAAGCTTCTCTAATACCTCTTCTTTTATCATTTATAGTGTTGTTAATTGTTTTTCTTGCTCAGGTGTCATTGCATACTTCTTTTTAATTGAAGCAACTTTGCCTCCTGATTTAACATATTCTTGTGCTTGCTTAAGCTGTGCTGCAGTCATAGTTTGGCTACCATGTGTATTAGTAGCGTCTGAGTCTGCTGTATCATCTATAAGTAATAAATTACCTAAAGCATACTTTTTACCATAAGACGAAGCTGAACCAAATTGTTGAGGTGTTTGCATACCTTTTTGATTCAAATCAATTCCAACCACAGCTGTAGCTGAAACAAAAGCTTCGCTTTCAGAGTCGTGAATTTGCGCTCTCGATTGAATAATAGGAACATTGTTACCCATACCCATTTGTAAGTCCTCATGTATTACGAAATAAACTTTATATTTATCGCAAAATGGTTTAAGTGCTTCAAGAATATCTTCGGCTGATCTGAAGTTGTATTTACCGAAGGAGTTGTAACGCGATTTTTTCGCTTTGAATTGTTGTTGAATTAAACTTAATTTTTCGTATATTGTCATTGTATATATATTATTACGTGTTATTTTAACTATTTAATTACCAAGTCTATAGAATAACCAAGCTTTGTTTGATCGTGGTTTTGTTATTACTAAAGTGGTATTCCCGATGTAGAATAAAAGACTATATTCGTCTTCTACATCATCTCTAATTACTCTTAGCTCTCCTTCAACTATTTCTAATTTGCCAGATGCTAATATACCTTTTGTATTCCTCCTAGTGAATGTTTCATTAGGTTGAATTGTTAAAAGTTCTTGATCTAAGTTGTACCATTGACCGTATAATTCGGTTGGTATTGGTTGAGGTTTTTGCGTATAGCAAAAGCTCGTCATTAATAAAAATAAAACTAATGTTCTCATAAAAAATCTAATACTTGTGATTTATCTACTGTTTGTATTAAAGTATCAATTGCGTCTCTTTTAATTTGTGAAACGCGAACGTAGTTGGCAGTGCCTTCTATGTTAAGTTTCTGTGCAATTTCTTTTGCACTCATTTTATCACAGTCAAGTCCGTAGCTCATACGTAGCACATCATATTCTCTTTCTGATAGATTTGTTTTCATAAGCCCTAATAGATACGCATTTATTATATCTATATTATACTTCTCCGATTTATCTGGAATTTGCATAAGAGCATTGTCCTCTTCATTTTCATACTCAACATCTATACTAGAAAATATACTGTTAAAAAACATTTGTACTATCTTCTTATCGCCACCATCTGATTTTCTAATTTCATTAAGCTTGTATTCAGGTATTCTCATGTTACCTCGATTAATATCAATCTCTCTTCTTATTGCACCTCGAATACGTTTCGACAAAAATGATTTAAGTGTTTTTTCTGGATGCTCAGATTCGTTTATAACATTCCAATCAATACGATCGACTGCTAAGATTAAACCTTCCGCACCAGACTGTAATAAATCATTAATACTTAGAACGCCGGAAGCTTGGTCTGAAGTAGAAAAAGAACGCGCTACAGACTCAACTAGTGGTAAATTTTCAATTATTATTGTATTTCTCTCTGAGTATTTACCCTCAGAGGCTAAATTTAAACTGTCTTCTAAATCAAGTTTCCACCTAATATAGTTTTGAACGTTATATCTTTTCATTTAAAAGTATTTTTTCTCTAACTAATCCATTACTTATATTCCTATAAATAGTTCTTGTAGAGACGTTTAAAATAGTTGCTATCTTTTTTATTGTAATTTTTTCTTTGTTATCGTTAATTATTAACATAGCTTCATATATATCTTCAGGTGTAGCTTTTTTCTGTTTACCAATTAACTTGCCTATTATTTGTTGCTTTTGTTTTGTATTTAATCCTGAATTATCTCTAAAAATAACTTTTCTTGGTTTATTCTTAGGTCTATCACTATCAAAATCGATTAAGTTTATTTCCTCAATCATTTTATCAATAATATTTTTAGGACAATTGAAAGTTATATAACCATTTTTTTTGTTTGCTATAAATCTTGCTAGTGTATCAAATTGTAAGTGTGTCATTTCTTGATTCAAATACCACAATACAATTAAATGCCATTTCAAAGATTTATATGTAGTTATCTTAGCTTTACTGCGAAATAGAGCATAACATTCATGAGTTCCGTGTTCATAATACCATCCCCAATCGTACTGTTCTGTGGGTATATCATCAACAGGGTCACGTCTATATAATATTCTATTGTCAATTAAATATTTCAAATTTCTTTCAAATATCATTTTTGCATAAAAGTAATTAGCTTTAAATATCTTTTATATCTATCTATATTAGACGATAATAAAACTAATCTGTTTACTTTGTTATCTAATTTTGCTCCTTTAAGTTTGTGTAATTCCATAGATTCATTTGTTATCTCGGAATGTAAATCATATAATCTTTGTCCAACAAAATTCAAATGTTTCTGTTTTCTTGAATAAAGATCGTATTTTTTTCTTGTGTTATTTATTAATTCAAAAACCATAAGTCATTTATTATAAAACAGAGAGCAACAAACGCTATTGCTATAATCCAAAGAGGTAACCCCAAATAAATTAAAACCTTATTTAGCTCTTTTTTTTGCATAACGTTTGTTTGGTTTGCTACTCTGTTGTTGTTTTTTTATTTTATCTCTAATTCCAAATACATTATATGAAACTAGGTGCTTGTAAATACGGTAACTCATTGCTTAATACTATTCTTTTTTTATCGTTAATATAATAATTCCAGTATGCTTTTGATGAATGACCTTCAACTTTGTATTCATCGGGCATACATTGTGGTGGTTGTGTGAAAGGTGTATTGTCAATATATAAAGGAGGCGTGTATAGCACGTCTCTACACTTTTCAATTGTTAGATGTGTTTTACCATATCTATTAGTATACTCATCACCCAACGCCATCATGTACTGATATGTCCAATTGTAATTATCTAAGCCTGAACGCACCCATATAGTTGACGGGTGGTTTACATGCGCTTTCTTGTAAGGAACATAACTAGTATCATAATCATATTCTTCTCCAATTACATGATGTGCGGTACAAAGCATTTGCGCAGCTTCTAAAGGCATTTTAACTACATGCCTGTTATAATGATACTGTGCAGCTTTAACTGGATCTGGGTGTAAGTAAAATATATTCATTAGTGGTTAATTATTTTAAACTCTTCGTTAGTTGATAACATCCATGTTTTATCTGAATGTTTGTCAACATGATTCATAACTTCTTGTTGGTTTGATACATTATGTATATGTATGTGACCAGTTGCAAAATTTAATATTGTTAATTTCATATTGTAATTATCTATATTAATTCGTATTTAATCCGCTACTGTTAATCTACAATCACATTCATTCATTTGGGAATATAACGCATTGCATTCATCTTCAATCATTTGAATATGTTCTGTCATTGCTTCAACTCTATGATTTAAATATTCAATTAAATCATCTTTACTTCCTTTGAAGTTTACTGTTGAACCATTAATTTTTTTATCTTCAACCATAAGTTCTCCGTTTGTTGTTATATTAAATTTCAGGGTAGTCAACTGTTTGTATTTTTAGTTTGCCTTTATTATTCTTTTCGCTGTAATATATAGCGATAATAAAATCTCCATACTTCTTAAGTAATTCGATCTGTTTATCTGTAAAGTCAAAGTCAACATTAAAGTTGCCAGTACCTTCTCTTCCGTTTGTATTTAAAAACATCATCATATTATTCTGGTTTAAAGTATTTATGCCATTTATCAATTATAGGTTCATCAGTACTATAATCAATATAAAAAATGTAATCGTCTATTTCGACGTACATTACATGTTCACATTTAACATCTATTTTCATAATTTATAATTTAGTTGCGACGGTCAGATTCGAACTGACGACCTCTAGGTTATGAGCCTAGCGAGATTCCTAACTTCTCCACGTCGCTAATATTGTGAGGTTTCAACAGTGACCAGTCAGGTCTGTATACCCCGAGAGCCTGTGATTAGTAATCACCCCTTCGTCGCCTGTTACTAGCAGGCTGTCATATTATGCTTCTCTCAGTTGTTAGCTGTTTACTTTTTACGCGCGTCCTCAATAAGTTTAAGGAACAAATCCCCATCAGATTTGAATTATGTTGGTCAGTACAATTGACTGTTATTCTTGGGAGCCAACAACCTTAGGACTGCCCATTGGTCTTACGCCCTGATATTATAGAGCAGGATGAGGGTGATTCTGGCATTGCCTTTTTATTGCACCGTTTTGTAATCAAACCGCCAGACAAAATCCTGCTCATAACTAAAATAAATAACTAACCTAATTGAAAGTTATTTTTTATATGCTTGTTAAAGAATTTACCGATCGAATAACTGTTTCTCATTTTTTGAAACAATCTTACAGGTACATTCTGATATAAATAGTTATCATCGTTTTGAAACTTAACTACTAAGCTTCTTTGTTTTCTAAAATATCTCATAGACTGTATTGCTGTTGAGTCTACAGATAAGGTTTCATAATTTACTTTTCTCATATTTATTTATTTTAATTTATTATATTATCGTTCTAGCGTCGTATTATTTACGTCCCACTTGTAGCGTCTTTTCTAAAATCATCATTTAATCTCATATATTCACCAATTTCTTGACGCTTTTGTAAAATCCAATCTTCTTGGTTTTTAAACTTTCTAATTATTTCCATAGCTTCAATTAATGAGTCTACAGTCTTAGATTCACTTCCGAATATAGTTATATGTCTTACAACAAATAAACCAGCTTCTTTAGGGTGACGTTTAACATACCAGTTATCACCATTCATTTCTGTGCCTTCTATTTTTTCCATAGCTTTTGAGCACAAATGCGTACCTTAACTCAGCCAACTGCGCCCGAAAACTTCAAAAAACAAAACACATACGCTCACATGTTAATAGTCGTTGCTTTTTTAGTCGTTAACTTTTTTGGTTTTTTGGTCATAACTCGTCACCATGGCGTCGGAGAGGTACCAGGAGTGGTGGAAATGAATCGTACGAGTCTCCCGCATCTTTTCCCACCGCTCCCGGACCTTATCTAGAGGCAGTAAGCTGGAAAAAACGACTATTAATTTTCAAGAAAAAACGGAAAAAATTAACGACTATTAGCTTGTGAGCGTATATATATATATATATATATATATGTGTGTGGCTACATACAGACAGACAAACAGACCGACAGAGACAGGCAGGCAGG
>Ga0208763_1000186_pt1 | contig 13565 bp, 14 predicted proteins | sample ETNtaG_20_FD_185756 | JGI IMG/M metagenome (GOLD analysis project Ga0208763, IMG submission 185756) | Marine microbial and viral communities from oxygen minimum zone, Eastern Pacific Ocean - ETNP201306PF45B (SPAdes) (version 2) | ecosystem: Environmental > Aquatic > Marine > Oceanic ... | reverse complement strand
GATAAGATTTAAAAAGCATAAATAGTCATATAAACCAAGAGGTATGACTATGGCAACTGTATCATCTAGAACACAATTCAAAGATTACTGTCTACGTAGACTCGGCTCACCTGTTATCCAAGTGAATGTTGCCGACGAGCAAGTTGATGACAGAATTGATGATGCGTTAGAATATTACCGCGATTATCACTATGATGCGGTAGAAGATATTTATTTAAAACACCAAATAACATCTACAGACATTACAAACGGTTGGATTCCAATAACTGATTCTATTATTGGAGTAAAAAGGGTATTACCTTTATATCTTGGTGATGATGCAAATAGTATCAATATGTTTGATATTCGATATCAGATGTTTTTAAATGATGTGTATAATCTTTCATCTACGGAAATGTTAACCTACGAATTAACACAATCACATATCCAACTTATCAATGAGATGTTGGAAGGGCATGTGCCAATTAGATATAACAGACACCAAGATAAACTACACTTGGACATTGATTGGACAAATGGTGTGAAAGAAGGCGAGTATATTATTGTAGAAGTAAAAAGAATTTTAGACCCAGATGTTTATACAGATGTTTGGAATGATAGATGGTTAAAAAGATACGCAACAGCACTAATCAAAAAACAGTGGGGAGAAAATGTTTCCAAGTATGAAGGCATTACAATGCCTGGTGGAGTTAGTTTTAATGGACAAAGGCTTATTGATGAGGCCAATGAAGAAATCAGACAACTTGAAGAAGAAATGTCGTTAAGTTACGAGTTACCAGTTGATATAATGATAGGATAATTTTATGCCAGTTAATCCATACTTTAACCAAACAAGTTACACGCAAGAACAAAACTTGGTAGACACTTTACTACAAGAGTCTATTCAGATTCACGGGCAAAACTTTTACTACATTAAAAAGACAAAGGTAGACGAAGATACTATTTTTAACGAAGATACATTATCAAGATATGAAGATGCAACATTGATTGAAATGTATATCGAGGATGCAGAAGGTTTTGGTGGAGAAGGAGATTTCTTATCTAAGTTTGGACTCGAAGTTAGAGACCAATTGAATGTACTTGTATCTAAAACTAGATGGGAAGAAGAACACCCAACATATTTGACACCAAAAGAAGGTGATTTACTTTACTGGCCTTTGGTTGATAAAATCTTTGAAATCCAATTTATCGAAGATGAGGTCAATTTTTATCAGTTAGGTAAGACTTACGCATATAGATTACAAACAGAAACATTTGAATATTCACACGAAGATTTTGATACTGGTATCACAGAAATTGATGATGTTGAAGCAGAAAGACAATACTCAGTAGACTTGACTATGGGTACTGGTACTGGTGAATTCCAAGTTGGTGAGATTGTATATCAAGGTGCAAGTTTTGAAACAGCAGTTGCATCTGGTGCAGTATTGAGTTGGAATAATGGTACAAAAGTATTGAGATTAAACAATCTTACAGGTAGTTTTAATCAAAATACAAATACGATTGGTGTTACTAGTGGTGCAAATTATCTATTGGGTGCAACACAACAATATGTTTATGTTGAAGATAAAACCGTTGATAATAATGAGTTTAGAGCAGATGGTGATGAAGTTGTTGACTTCTCAGTTACAAATCCATTTAGTGAGGGTTACTAATGTTAGGAGTTACACCACAGTATAGAAACACAATCAGAAATTATGTTATTGCGTTTGGTACAATTTTTGATGATATTACTATACAAAGAAAAAATAGCTTAGGCGAAGTAAAGCAACTTATAGAAGTTCCACTTGCATATGGGCCAGGTCAGAAATATTTGTCCAGGCTCGATGCACAATCTCAAAGTAACGAAGTTGCAATCACATTGCCTAGAATGAGTTTTGAAATCTCATCCATGACATACGACTCAACACGAAAGAGAAGTAAAGTGCGTGGAATTAGAAATCAAAATAATGCAGATGTTTTAAGTGCAAACTTTGTTTACAATCCAGTACCATATGATATCGGATTTACTTTATCCATCATGGTTAAAAATGCAGAAGATGGTACGCAGATATTGGAACAGATTTTACCATTTTTCACACCATCATTCACAATTCCTATTAAAGAGGTTGAAGAATTTAATCTAACTACAGATGTACCTTTAATATTAGATTCTATCGATGTACAGGATGAATATGAAGGTGATTATCTTACTAGAAGGGCCCTTATCTGGACACTATCCTTTACAATGAAAGGACAAGTTTACGGCACTACTGCAAGTAAAAATATTATTAAGTCTGCAATCACTAACATTAATGACCTTGATGATAAGACAGAACAATTCTCATCAGCGACAGTCCCTAGTGATTTCGGGTTTGGGACAGACATTCCTTAATGGAGTTTGAAATGACAAATGATGTAAATGATAAATTAAATGAATTCTTGGAAGTAAACACAGAGATAAAAAGTGCGAAACCACCAGTGGTGAAAAAAACTGCACCAGTGGAACATTATGATGTTTCTAAGGAAAGAGATAGAGAAATCCAAGATGATTATGAATTTCGCAGAGAGACATTATATCATTTGATTGGGAAGGGCCAAGACGCATTAGAAAATTTAATGCATGTTGCAAAAGAAAGTGACCACCCAAGAGCATACGAAGTTACAGGACAGTTAATGAAAACAACTGCCGATTTAGTTAAGGATTTAACTCAATTACAAATTGAAATGAATAAGATACAAAATGAAAAAGATGGCACTGGCCCTAATAAAGTCGTAAATAACAATTCTGTGTTTGTTGGTGATACCAATGAATTTTTAGAAATGTTAAAAGGTAAAAATAGAGAATGAGTGAATTCTATAACAACAATCCAAATCTTAAATCTGCTGGAATACAAATCCAGTGGACAAAAGAGCAGGCAGAAGAATATGTAAAGTGTATGGAAGACCCAATATACTTTATTAAAAAGTATGTCATGATTGTTAACTTGGATAGGGGATTAATCAATTTTGATTTGTATCCATTCCAAGAAAAAATGGTTAATAGTTTTTATGACAATCGTTTTACCATTTGTAAGATTGGTAGACAGTCTGGTAAATCAATTACATGTATTGCATTCTTTTTGCATTATATTTTATTCAACAAAGATGTTTCCGTTGCACTACTCGCAAACAAACTTGCAACTGCAAGAGAATTATTGGGTAGATTACAAATGGCATATGAACATCTACCTAAATGGTTACAACAGGGGGTTGTTACTTGGAATAAAGGTAATATTGAATTAGAAAACGGTGCAAAAGTAATGGCCGCGGCGACATCATCTAGTGCAATCCGTGGTGGTTCTTTCAACGTACTTTTCCTAGACGAATTTGCATTCGTACCTAACGAAATTGCAGAAGAGTTTTTTAACTCTGTGTATCCTACAATTTCATCTGGTCAGTCTACAAAAGTTATTGTTGTTTCTACACCACAAGGTATGAATCATTTTTACAAGTTATGGATTGATGCCGAAGAAGGTAGAAATACATACGTACCAATTGAAGTCCATTGGTCAGAAGTGCCGGGCAGAGATGCAAAGTGGAAAGAACAAACAATCAAAAACACTAGTGAACAACAATTCAAACAAGAATTTGATACAGAGTTTCTTGGTTCAACGAATACACTTATTAATACCGCAAAATTAAAAACACTCGCATATAGATCACCAAAAAAAGTTTTAGAAGGTGGGGATTTAAAAATATATGAGAACCCCAAGCCAGACCATCTATACTTTATGACTGTAGATGTTGCAAGAGGAAGGGGCGGAGATTATTCAGCTCTTTCTATATTTGATGCCACGGAAGTCCCATATAAACAGGTTGCAGTTTATAGGTCTAATCAAATACCACCAATGATTTACCCTAATATAATAAACGCTCTTGCAAGAGAATATAATGATGCATATATCTTAGTTGAAATTAATGATGTAGGACAACAAGTAGTTGATATCCTATATCATGACCTAGAGTATGAGAATATGATTACTGTACAGTCAGACCCAAGAAAGGGACAAAATATTTCTAGTGGATTTGGTAAATCATTTACACTAGGTATACGAACTACAAAAGCAACAAAAAAAACTGGATGTTTTAACTTCAAAAGTTTAGTTGAAGAAGATAAGCTCATAATCAGTGACTTTGATACAATAAATGAAATGAGTTCTTTTGTCTCTAAGGGGGTTAAATTTGAAGCAGAAGCAGATAGAACAGATGATTTAGTGGATACTTGTATTTTATTTTCTTGGATGACTACAGAAACATACTTTAAAGACCTCTGTAATATAGATACAAGGAAAGAGATATACGAAGAACGAATTAGAATTATGGAAGAGAATATGTTACCATTCGGATTTATCAGAACTGGCGCAGAAGTCGAGATGTTTGCTGACGCAGAGGGTGACTTGTGGACAGTTGATTAAATCTGGTTTTTTATAAATAAAATATGAAACATATAATAAAGAATTTTATAGAACAACTAAACTTAATATAAGAGGAGATGAACGATGCCATTCCAAGTAAGTCCAGGCGTTAATGTTTCAGAAATCGACCTTACTACTTCTGCTCCAGCGGTAAGCACTTCTGACGGTGCTATGGTTGGACAGTTTGCGTGGGGCCCTTCTAATGAAATTACAAATATTAGTTCTGAAACAGAATTAGTAAGTGTTTTCGGAAAGCCATCTAATGCAAACTACAAATCGTGGTTTACAGCAGCTAATTATCTTGCATACTCAAATTCTTTGAAAATCGTAAGAGTTTTAGGTTCTGGTGCATTAAATGCGGTTTCTGGTACAAAACAAGTAAATACTCCACTAGACGCAGCACAAAATGAAGTCGGTGTTGCCGCAACTAATGGAATTAATTTTACAGGAGATGCACAAGTAGTGCAAACCGAAGATGGTGATGGTAGTACAACTGCATTCACTATTACAGACCCAACTGATATGACAGATAGGACAGCAACTATCGCAGTTGATGGTAATACCCTCGTTGACGGTACTAACTTTGTAAGAACTGGAAACGCGATTGACTTTTCTGCTGGTACATCACCACACGGCGCTCCTGCTGTCGGTACAGGTAACGTAGTTATCACTATCGCTGCAAGAACACAGTTTACATTAACAAGAGATACATTTGGTGAAACTCCAACTGTAACTGTTGGTGGTGCTGCGGAAACTGGTTTTACAGCTGCTGGTGCAGTTTTAACATTCAGTTCTGCTCCTGCTGATGGTGCAGCAATTGTAGTAAACATCCCTGCAAGAACTCAATTTACAGTAACTGAGACAATCGAATCTACAGATTCGTTAACAGTCTCGGTGGGTGGTGTTCAACAAACAGTAACTACAGACTATACAGTAAGTGGACAGGTTGTAACTTTCACATCTGCACCCGCTGATGCAGCTGCAATCGTACTTAGTGTATTCTCTGCTCCAGTAACATCTTACACATATGGTACACTTGCTGGTGCGATTGGTTCTGAAGATGATCTTACTGCACACGACTCTGCACAAGGTGGTACATCAATCTTTGCCGCACGTTGTGCTGGTGGTAGAGGTAATAACTTAAAAGTATACATGGCAGACGCTGCAACATTTTCTGGTTTACCAAGTGCATATCAAGGATTGTTTGATGATGCGCCTGGCACAAACGAAATTCACGTTGTAGTAACTGAGATGGTAGATACTGGTGAAGGTTTCACAGAAACTGTAGTTGAAACACATCCATTCTTATCAAAGGCTGCGAATGGACGTAGACCAGACGGTTCTAATGTCTATTATGTAGATGTAATCAACGAAACATCTTCATTCATTTGGGCATTAAATCATCCTGCTGATGGTACTGATTGGGGTCAAGATTTGACAACATCAAAGACAACATTTGCAAGTTTGACAGAAGCATATATTTCACCATTCTCACTTGGTTCAGATGGGGTTACTCCTTCGGTTGGACAAGTATCAACTGGTTACGATGAGTTTTCAGACTCAGAAACAACTGATGTTTCTTTACTCTTAATGGGTGAGTGGGGTGAACTTTCTGGTAATGCAAATGACAGAAACACAATTATTGCAAAACTTATCGATATTGCAGAATCAAGAAAAGATTGTGTTGCATTACTCTCTGCTGCATGGAGTGCAGTAAGTGCAAAATCTGCTTCTCAAGTGATTTCATCTTTCAACAATGCAACATCTAACTATGCATTTGCAGACTCAAACTGGAAGTACCAGTATGATAAGTATAATGACGTATATCGTTGGATGCCACTTAACGGTGACATTGCTGGATTGATGGCACGTACAGACAGTGAAAGAGATGCATGGTTCTCGCCAGCTGGTTTCAATCGTGGTGTACTCAAAAATGTTGTTAAACTTGCATGGCCACAAAATAAAACAGATAGAGATGACTTGTATAAGAAAGCAATCAACCCTGTTTGCACATTCCCTGGCCAAGGCACTGTACTGTTTGGTGATAAAACACTTACAACCAAACCAAGTGCATTCGACAGAATCAATGTACGTAGATTGTTTATTGTACTTGAGAAATCTATCGCTGCTGCATCTAAGTTTACACTCTTTGAATTCAATGACGAGTTTACAAGATCACAATTTACAAACTTGGTTGAACCATTCTTGAGAGATGTAAAAGGTAGAAGAGGTATCTATGACTTTGAAGTTGTTTGTGACGAAACAAACAACACTGCCGGTGTGATTGACAGAAATGAGTTTGTAGGAGATATCTTTATCAAACCAGCACGCTCAATCAACTTTATCCAACTTAACTTCGTTGCCGTACGCTCTGGTGTAACATTCGAAGAAATTGTTGGTTCGGTTTAAAAAAGTATTATAAATAAAAGAGAGACCTAAAGGAGAACTAAAATGGCATTTGATATCTCTGCATTCAAGAGTAACTTGACAAATGGTGGAGCAAGGCCAAACTTATTCGAAGCTACAGTATTTAACCCTATCGCTGGTGATGCTGACTCTGCATTTAGATTCGTTTGCCGCGCTGCACAAATCCCAGGCTCAACTATTCCTGCCATCGACGTACCATATTTTGGTAGACAAGTAAGAATGGCAGGAAATAGAACTTTTGAACCTTGGACAGTGACTATCATTAATGACGAAAACTTTTCTGTGAGAAACACTTTAGAACAGTGGATGGCAGCAATCAATGGACATGAATCAAACGTACAAGTGTCACCACAGATTGTATATAAAGCCGCTGACTCTGAAGTTGTACACTATAACAAAGCTGGTGGTGCAATTGCAAAATATAAGTTTACTGGACTTTTCCCAACTGAACTTAGTGCAATCGAACTTGCTTGGGATAGTAACGACCAGATAGAAGAGTATACAGTAACATTTGCATATGATTACTGGACTCATTCTGGCGTGGCACTTAATTAATATTAATAATGATGTGAGGTGAAGTATATATGGCTGTCAAATTATTTGGCTTTGAAATAAGTCGTCCGAAAGAACAAGAAAAAGAACTCAAGTCATTTGTACCAAAAGAAGGTACGAATGACGAGGGTTCTTTAACTGTTCAATCAAACTTTTACGGTACATATTTAAATCTAGACAATAATGCAAAGAGTGATTCTGAGCTCATTGATAGATATAGAGATATGTCCATTCATCCAGAAGTAGATTCTGCAATTGATGATATCGTATCAGAAGCAATCGTAAATGATACTGATGAATATCCAATAAAAATTCTAACTAAAAATGTAAATCAAACTACATCTGTTAAAAAGGCAATTTCAGATGAGTTTTCTTCTATTCTCAGACTTATGAAATTTAGAGAGAATGGGTATAATATATTTAGAGATTGGTACATCGATGGTAGGGTATATTTTCACATTATTGTTGACACAAACAGACCAAAAGATGGTATCAAAGAGCTCAGAAAGATCGATCCCAGAAAAATCAAAAAGATTAGGGAAATTGAAAAACAAGATAAGAAACAGGGTGAGACTAAAGTTCCCTTGGTTTCTAAAGTAAAAGAATATTATATCTTTAATGATAAAGGTGTAATGAATGGTGGTGATACTGCATCTGGTATTCCTATCACAATAGATTCAATTGCATATTGCCCATCTGGTTTAAAGGATGGTAAAAGAAATTATGTTATTGGACACTTACATAAAGCTATCAAACCACTTAACCAGTTAAGACTTGTAGAAGATTCCGTTGTAATTTACAGATGGTCACGAGCACCAGAACGTAGAGTCTTTTATATTGATGTTGGTAACTTGCCTAAGATGAAGGCAGAACAATATCTTAACGACATCATGACAAAATATAAAAATAAGATTGTCTATGATGGTAGTACTGGTGAAGTAAGAGATGATAGAAAACATCTTTCAATGTTAGAAGATTTCTGGTTCCCACGTAGAGAAGGTGGTAGAGGTACAGAAATAGAAACATTGCCAGGCGGCTCAAACCTTGGAGAGATGGATGATGTACTTTATTTCCAAAAGAAATTATACAAGGCATTAAATGTACCTATCTCTAGACTTGAACCAGAAAACAGTATTCAGTTAGGTAGAGCAACTGAAATATCAAGAGATGAATATAAATTCAACAGATTTATTGTAAGACTGAGAAATGCATTCACAGTCTTGTTTATGGACTTACTAAAGAAACAACTAATTCTGAAAGGTATTATTGCACCTGAAGATTGGGAGGCTCTTTCCGAAGAAATTATCTTAGATTATACACAGGATTCTTATTACACAGAAATCAAGAATACTGAAATGATTAGAGATAGAATTACTCTTGCTGGTGAGATGGCAGACTTTATTGGTACTTACTACTCCAAAGATTGGGTACGTAGAAATGTACTGAAAATGTCTGACGATGAAATCGATCAAATGCAAAAAGAGATGGATGCGGAGAAGCCAGAAGAACCAGAACAAGATGAAACTGACTTTTAAGGAGAAATATTATGACTGATAATGTAGAAAATATAAATAGTAATGTTGTAGATAATATCGTTTTGGGAAATGTCTCTAAAGCAAGAGATGTAATCCACGATATTTTAAAATCTAAAATCTCTGGAGAGATTGAGGATCATAAAAAAGAATTTGCGGCAAGTATTTTTGCTGATGACACAGATACAGTAGATGACATACCAGAAGTAGATACTGTAGTTGACGAACCCGAAGAGGTTGAAACTGATTCGGTGGATGAACCAGAAAAAGAGGCATAAAAAATGTTAGGTTTTTCGGAGTATTTAGAAGACGATTTAGACGAAGCGATCAAACGCAAAGTCGTAGTACGTCAGGGTAAAAGAAAAATTAAATACGTATCCGATAGGCCTGGTTATACGGTTAGGAATAAAAGAGAGATTAAAATTTCTGCATCTGACGCTATTAAAATGTCTCTTAGAAATAAAAGATCTGCAAGAAAAAGTAGAGGTCGTCGCTCACAAGCAAACATGAAAAGAACAAGATCAAATATGAAGAGGACAGGACTATGAAACTCATAACAGAAGTTATCGAAGACATTAATATTGTCGAGTCAAAGTCGGGCAAAGATTTGTATATTGAGGGTGTGTTTTTGCAGTCTGACATGAAAAATAGAAATGGTAGAGTATATCCTACAGATGTACTTACAGACGAAGTTAATAGATACACTGAAAACTATATTAATAAAAATAGAGCCTTTGGTGAATTAGGACATCCATCTGGGCCAACTATTAACTTAGAAAGAGTCTCACACATGATTAAAGAGTTGAGACTTGATGGAAAGAATTTTATTGGTAAGGCAAAAATTATGACAGAAACACCATATGGTGCAATTGTTAAAAACCTTATCAATGAAGGGGCACAACTTGGCGTTTCATCTAGAGGTATGGGTAGTGTCAAATCATCAGGTGGTGCTAATGTTGTACAGAATGATTTTTATCTTGCAACAGCCGCTGACATTGTTGCGGATCCATCTGCGCCAGATGCCTTTGTAAATGGTATCATGGAAGGTAAAGAATGGATTTGGGATAATGGAGTGATTAAAGAAGCTACTATCGACTCCTATTCTAAGGAATTGAAAGAAGCGAAAAAGTCACAACTTGAAGAAGTAAAAATCAACTTGTTTAAAAGTTTTATGTCAAGTTTGTGATTTTTATAAATAAATATAATTATAACAATTTTTAAAGTCGTAATAGGAGACCTAAAATGGCAGATAAAGAGTTAGAACTTAACGAGACTGAAAATGTTGTCGAAGAATCTGTTGTTGAAGAAGATACAACTGTTGAAGAAACTGTTGTAGAAGAAGAGGCAACCGAAACTGAGGCAGCAGAAGAATTTGAATCTACTGAGTCAGACGAAACACTTGATGAAGCAAAATCTAAAAAAGAAGATGCTTCAGAAGATGACGAAGATGATGATGAAGACGATGACGAAGAAGAATTAAAAGCGTCATACGGAAAGAAAGAAGGCTGGAAAAAAGGCAAGCCAATGAAAAAGGAAGACATTGACGTACAAGAACACGTTGACGCAATGTTGAATGGTCAAGACTTGTCTGAGGAGTTTAAAGAGAAGGCACAGACTATCTTTGAAGCCGCAGTACTTGAAAAAATCAACGAAGAAGTTGATAAACTTGAATCAAAATATGAAGAAACTCTCGAAGAAAACTTGGTAGAAATTCGTACTGAGATTTCTGAGAAAGTAGATGAATATCTAACCTACGTTGCAAAAGAATGGTTAGAAGAAAACAAACTTGCTGTTGAAAACGGACTGAAGTTGGAAATCATGGAAAACTTCCAAAAGGGATTGAAAGCAGTGTTTGTTGAAAATTATGTAGATATTCCAGAAGAGAAATTAGACCTCTATGCGGAGTCAGTTTCTAATCTAGAAGAAACCGAAACTAAACTGAACGACGAAATCAAAAAGTCAGTTGAACTTGCTGGTGTGATTGCAGACTTGCAGAAAGAAGTTGCAATCCGCGACATCACCGAAGGTTTAACAATGACCCAATCTGAAAAACTTCGTTCACTAAGTGAAGGTGTTGAGTTTGTTTCTCCAGAGGACTTCAGTGAAAAACTGACAGTACTCAAGGAAAATTATTTTCCTTCAGAGGAAGTTGAAGTAGAAACTGAAATTTCTGATGAAACAGAAGCAGAAACTGCGCTCGAAGATTCTCCTGTAGTAATGCAAGAAGAAGCTTCCAAAAACCCTGCAAGTCAATCAGTGATGGATATCTATGCATCTACACTGACTAGATTCGCTAAAAATTAAAATATTATAAATAATATTGAAGTTATAAACTGAAACTAAACTTTTAAACAAGGAGACTAAGATGTATACTGAAATGCATATGTCAGATAAACTTCAGGAGAAGTGGAAGCCAATTCTTGAGCATCCAGATCTTCCAGAGATCAAGGACTCTTATAAGAAAGCAGTGACTGCAATTCTCCTCGAAAACCAAGAGACTGCAGCTCGTGAAGAGCACAGAATGCTTAACGAAGTCAATGTAGTTGGCGGTGGAATGTCACCAACTGCTGGTGGAGAGGGTGAAATCAAAGGTATGGACCCTGTCCTTATCTCATTGGTTCGTCGCTCAATGCCAAACCTAATGGCTTATGACGTACTTGGTGTTCAGCCAATGTCAGGACCAACTGGTTTGATTTTCGCAATGCGTTCGCGTTACTCTGCACAAGATGGTGCTGAAGCTTTCTATAACGAAGCTGACACAGACCATTCTGGTGTTGGTACACACGCTTCAACTGACCCATTCGGTGGAATGGTATTCGCAACTGGTACAGCAGTAGATGCTTCTGGTGCGACACAAACAACTGGTACTGGTGGTACAACAAACGAGGCGGAAACCCTCGGTGATGGTACTGCAAACAACATGGGTACTAGTGGACACTTTAACCAAATGGCATTCTCAATTGAGAGAATCACAGTGGCCGCAAAGTCACGTGCTCTTAAAGCAGAATACACAATGGAACTCGCACAAGACTTGAAAGCAGTCCACGGACTTGACGCAGAGTCTGAACTTTCTAACATTCTTTCTTCTGAAATTATGGCAGAAATCAACCGCGAAGTAATCCGTACTGTATATTCAAGTGCAAAACTTGGTGCTGCAACAACTGTGAAGCCAGGTATCTTCGATCTTTCTGCTGACGCAGACGGACGCTGGAGTGCAGAAAAGTGGAAAGGACTTCTTTTCCAAATCGAACGCGAAGCAAACGCAATCGCAAAAGCAACTCGCCGTGGTAAGGGTAACATGCTCATCTGTTCATCTGATGTTGCATCTGCTCTGTCAATGGCTGGTGTACTTGATTACAACCAAGCACTTGCAACAAACAATGCAATCACTGCTGACGATACAGGTCAAACATTCGCTGGTGTCTTAAACGGTAAGATGCGCGTATACATCGACCCATATTTCGATGCCGCTGGTGCATATGAACTCGCATGTGTTGGTTACAAAGGTACTTCACCATATGACGCAGGTCTTTTCTACTGCCCATACGTACCACTACAGATGGTTCGTGCAGTTGGACAAGATACATTCCAACCGAAAATCGGTTTCAAAACTCGCTATGGTATCGTTGCAAACCCATTCGCTGGTGGTGCAAACGCAGACGCTGGTGCAATCGGAAACCGTGGAAACGAGTACTACAGAATGTTCCGCGTGGACAATCTTCTCAAAGTATAATAATAATAAAAACTTTGATAACTCAGGGGGGCTTTTGCCCCCCTTTTTTATGTTATAAATATATGTGTATGTGAAGGAGAAATTGATGTTATTAAATACAGACAACTTTAACAAGTTTAATAATCAAAGTTTTAATCTAACGATAAATAAATGTCCTACGGTATCAGACTATGTATCTTCTGTATCTGTGCCGGGCCTAACTCTTGGTGAAGCAATGGCAGATACACCATTTATTACAAGAAAAGAGCCAGGAGATAAAATCGTTTTCTCTGTTTTATCGGTTACTTGTATATTAGATGAAAATCTTGCAGTATGGAAAGAAGTATATGATTGGATTGCTGGTTTAGGCTTTCCAGAAAACTTTCAACAGTACAAGTCATTTAATAGAAACATACAAACATTATTACCACCAGAAGAAACCTTCTCTGATGCAACATTGGTATTATATAACAATCAACAAAAACCTATTATGAATTTAAAGTTTTTTGATTTGTTTCCAATTGCATTAGGGGATATACCAATGACCACACAAGAAACTGGTGATGAAACATTGTCAATTGTTATGGATTTTCAATACAGAAGTTATGGAGTAGAAATTATTCAATAGAGTGATAATATAATGGCAAATATAAAAGATTTGATTGAGGAATCTAAACAAGATATAAAAATAGATTTCCTTGCACTAGAAAATGAGATGACACGAAACCCTAATCTTTTGGGTAAGTGGCTGGAATATCATCAAGTACAAAGGTCTAAACTTGTATTGATTGAAACTGAACACAAAAGACTTGTGGCTCTCAAAACAAAATATTACATGGGTAAAATGGATGACGACCAGAGGACTAATCTTGGTTGGGAACTTGAAGGCACAAAAGTCTTGAAGGC
>Ga0208763_1000185_pt1 | contig 13622 bp, 11 predicted proteins | sample ETNtaG_20_FD_185756 | JGI IMG/M metagenome (GOLD analysis project Ga0208763, IMG submission 185756) | Marine microbial and viral communities from oxygen minimum zone, Eastern Pacific Ocean - ETNP201306PF45B (SPAdes) (version 2) | ecosystem: Environmental > Aquatic > Marine > Oceanic ... | reverse complement strand
GATTTAAATGATAATTTTAGTTTAAATGAAATTATTTCAAAAGTAGAAGAATATAAAGTTTCAGATTTTATAGTTGTTGCTGATTTGTTATTTGAAAATGATAAAAATAAAGATAAACCTAATGAATACATTAAGATTGAAATAGAGGAGGAGATGTATTTGCCAATTTCATCAAACTGGAATTGTTTTGATGATTATTCAAATGCATTATCAACTAAATATCGTAAAAGAATTAATTCAATATTTAGAAAAAGTCATGATATATTAATAAGGGAGCTAACTGTTTCAGATTTGGAGATGTATAAAGAAGATCTTCAAGCTTTATTTAATAATGTTATTTCAAAAGAAATTTTTCAAGGAACTAGATTTAATACTAATATTTTTAGCGATCTTTTATTAAATTTTCCAACATTTAAAGTTTATGGTTATTTTTTTGAAAGTAAGCTTGTTTCTTTTTCGTCTGAGTTTTCTCATTTAGATGATCATTATTCATATTTTGTTGGATTAGATTATAGTTTAAACAAAAAATTTGCCCTTTATGAGAGAATTCTATGTGAATCTATAAAAAATGCTATTCTAAAGAAAAAGAAAAATTTAATTTTTGGTAGAACAGCAAATGAATTTAAAAGTAATTTTGGGGCAATTCCCAAAAAGTCACATATTTATCTAAAAATAAACAATAAATTGATGAGCTTTTTTCTAGCACCTTTTTTAAAAAAACTAAAGCCTAAAAGTTGGATTCAAAGATTACCTTTTAAGAAAGGAAATTAATAGCTAAGAAGAATATTTTCAACTTCAATTAATTTAGACCATTGTTTTGCATTCGCTTTTCCTTTTATTGGTCCTAAGTACAATTGATATACTTTTTCTGTTGAATTTGAATTGTCGGGAAGATAAAAGTGATTAACTGGAAATTCTACGAACTTATTGCTAAATATTTCTTTTTCCTTTAGTGTTTCTTCTTCTGTTTGATACTTTCCAAAGATTATTATGTGTTCATCTTGATTAAAACTAAAACTATATTTTAATATTTTTTCTTTTGCAGGAACATTAACTTCTACTTCTACTTCAACATTTTCTTTATCTTTTTTTATAGATGATTTAGCATCAATAATATCTGAATCCATAATAAATTTCAAGACAAAAAATGCAATAACAACAATACTAATTCTTATCAAATAAGTTTTGATTTTTTTTGATGAGTTATTTGGAGATGTACTATTTACTGGAGCTTCATGAATGATAGTTTCTTCAATTTTTTCTTTTTTAGGAAAAACATCCTTATCATTAATTTCGGCTAATCTTTTGTTTACAATTTCTAGCCTTTCCTCATTTTTTGTTTTACTCATCTTAAATTTTTTGTAAATATATTATATAAAAAACTAATTTTCTAGACAGATTGTAAAAACTTCTTTCAAATTATAACCTGCTTTTTGTAATTGTTGAGGTAAAATACTTTTTTCAGACAATCCTGGAATTGTATTTATTTCTATTACAAAAGGTTGGCAGTCAGAGATTATATAATCAATTCTACAAAGTCCTCTCAAGTTCATGTCTTTATATATGTTTTTTGTGTTGTTTTGTATCAGATTTGATTCCAAATTACTAATTCTAGCTGGTGTGATTTCTTGAGATTTATTATTGTATTTTGCATCATAATCAAATATTTCATTTTCGCTAACAATTTCAGTTATAGGCAATACAATAATTTCATTTTTGATTTTAAATACTCCACAACTAACCTCAGTTCCATTAATATATTCTTCAACAATTACTTCATTGTCATGAGAGAAGGCCATATTTAGTGCATTTTCAATTTCTTTATCTTTTTTTACTAAACTTATTCCATTACTAGAACCTGCTTGGTTTGGTTTAACTATAAAAGGAAATTTAAATTTATTAATTATGTTATCTATTTGATAGTTGTTCTTTTCAAGGATTATTGAATTTGCTATATTGTATTTTAATTCTTTTAAAACTTTATTACATGAATATTTATTAAATGTCAATCTAGATACTTCTGAGCTACAACAAGTAAAGTTGATATTGTTTTTTTCAAATAAGATTTGAAGATCTCCATTTTCTGCTGGAGGTCCATGCAATGCCATAAAAACATCTTTAAACTGTACTTCTTTGTTTTCTATTGTAATTTTAAGATTTTCATTAATTGAAAAGAATTCATTATCGATCTTAATTTTCCAATTATTGTCTTTTATTTCAATTAAAAAAGGATTGTATTTTGTTCTGTCTATATTTTTTAAAACTGTTTCAGCACTTAAGAGTGAAATATCGTATTCAGCTGAATCTCCTCCTGTTATTATTGCAATATTTTTCATATAGTTATAACAAATATATATGTTTTTATTGTTTACATTAAAATTAATTATAATAGTATTTTTGTAATTACTTTTGTTTTGATAATAATGGAAAATTCAGAAAATTATAATATTGAAGATGAAATTCATAATAATGAATCTCAGGACTCAAAAAATGAGTTTAAATCATCATTTTCTTTTTTTAAGGATAAATCTATTTTAAAAAACTTTGTTATTGCATCTATTACGTTACCATTATTGTTTTTCCTTTATCTTAAATTTCTTGATGTTTATACTTTACATGATAGATATATTTCTGTTCCTGATTATTATGGATTTAATTTAAATCAATTAGATTCTATTTCTGAAGCAAATAACTTAAGATATGTTATCATTGATTCTATTTCAGATTTAAATCAACCAAAAGGAATTGTTATTAATCAAGAACCTAAAGCAAATAGTAAAGTTAAAAAGAAGAGAAGGATATATCTCACTGTTACAGAAACAAACACAAGCATAGTGAATTTTCCTGATGTTTATGATTTAACTTTGAGACAAGCTTTAAGAAAAATAGAAATTGTAGGATTAACAGTTGGGAAATTAGAATATAAATCAGATATCGCCACTAATAAAATTTTAGACTTTAATGTTAATGGTATTAGTATTGTTGCTGGTCAAGAAATTCTTAAAGGAACTGTTGTGAATCTAGTTGTTGGAAGAGGTTTAAGTGATGAGTATGTAGTTGTCCCTGATTTGATTGGTTTAAACAGAGTGGCAGCACATATTGTTCTTAAAACCTCGTCTTTAAACATAGGAACTGAATTTTATGATGAATCTTGTGCAGATACAGCAAATGCTGTAATTTATAAGCAAACACCTCCCTGTGATAGTCAAAATCAATTAAAACTTGGATCTACCATTGATATTTTCTTCAAAAATCCTGAAAATAAAAATCAATAATGAAATATTTTCTTATTCTAATTTTTATTTGCTCAACTGCTTTTGCTCAAGAATACACAACTCCTCTTTTATCAAATCCTAGAAACGATAAAAATCTTTTTTTAAAAAATAAATCTTCTGTCTTACTTCCGTTTTTTGATGACTTCTCTTCATTTAATAGAAGTTCAACTAATTGGATTGGTAAGAGTACCTATATAAATTCTAATTATCCTTTAAACCCTCCAACGTTAGGTGTGGTTACTTTTGATGGTCTCGATTCTAGTGGATATGCATACGATATTAATATGACCAATAATAGTGGTTTAGCTGATGAACTTTTATCTCAAGAAATAGATCTAAGCAGTTCTGATACTGCCTTTTTACTTTTTTACTATCAACCTCAAGGATATGGAGATAATCCACAAGTTGAAGATTCTTTAGTTCTTGAGTTTTTATCTGATTCTGCAGGCATAAAGTCGTGGAATAGAGTATGGTCTGTTCCAGGAAATTCTTTACATGAATTTAAAAAAGTTGTTTTGTTAATTTATGATCCAGTTTTTTTACACAATTCATTTCAATTCAGGTTTAAAAATTACGCTACACTTTCTGGTAATTTTGATCATTGGCATTTAGACTACATCAAATTAGATAACTTTTTCATACCTTCTGATACATCTAATTTGAATGATGTTTCTTTTGTTTATGAGTCTCCTTCGTTTTTAAAGAGATATAATGAAATGCCATGGACTCATTTTAGAGATAATATTAATGATGAAATTAATGACACCTTAAATATTTTACTTAGAAATAATCAAGCAAGCATTAACGTAGATTATCAATACAATGTCTATGAAAATAGCTTAATTATTGATCATTATCCTTCTCTTGGTATTAGTAGAAATATTACTGTTTTTGATTATGATTCAGTTGGAAATTTTGTTTTTGAAAATCCGCCAGTTTCAATAAATAATAATGTGTTTCCATCAAATAATCAAGATAGTTGTGAATTTGTTATAGAACATATCATTGGAACAGGTTCTAACGATTATAAGGGAAACGATACACTAATAAGAGAACAGAAATTTTACTCTCATTTTTCTTATGATGATGGTTCAGTTGAATCTGCATACGGTATAAATGTTGCTGGTGCTATGGGTGCATATCAGTTTAAATTAAATAGGCCAGATACATTAAGAGCTGTTCAGATTTACTTTCCTCAAATGTTAGATTCTGTTAATCAAATAAGTTTTTTACTTACGATATGGGATGATAATAATGGAGTCCCAGGTAATATTTTATACCAAAAATCTGAATATCCTAAACATACTTCAAATAATAATTTTCATTTTTATTATTTAGATTCATTATTTCAATTAACTAATGTGTTTTATGTTGGGTGGCAGCAAAACACCAACGATATGCTAAATATTGGTCTTGATAGAAATAATTCTGCAAATCAATATATGTTTTATAATGTTGGAGGAAGTTGGGGTAATTCTCAATATAATGGATCATGGATGATAAGACCAATTGTTTCATCTAAAGAAATCTCATTAAATACTCAATATTTTAATAATAATATCTTAGTATATCCTAACCCTTCAAACGATTATATAATTGTAGAATCCTCTACTGTTTTTGATAGAATTTCTCTGTTTGATATTGCAGGAAAACAAGTTTATTTCAAAGATATTTTTTCTAATTCTTCAAAAATTAACCTTTCATATTTGAACAAAGGAATATACATTTTGAGAATTAAATATGAAGATAAGATAATTAGTAAAAAGATAATAATTAAATAAGATGTCAGTAGAAAATCATTCTGATTTATTTGAACATTATGATTTTACGGCTAGCAGTGGTCAAACTCCATTGAGAGTTGATAAATTTTTAATGAATTTTATTGAAAATGCTTCTAGAAATAAAATTCAAAAAGCAGCTCAAAGTGGTAATATTTTAGTTAATAATCAATCAGTAAAATCAAGTCATAAAGTAAAGGCTGGCGATAAAGTTAGTGTTGTCTACTGCTATCCCAAACAAACAAATGAATTAATACCTCAAAATATTCCAATAAATATTCAGTATGAAGATAAAGATCTACTTATTGTAAATAAAGAAGCTGGCATGGTAGTTCATCCTGGTTTTGGGAATTACGATGGTACTCTAGTTAATGCTTTGGCATATCATTTTGATAATTTGCCAAATAAAAGTGATGAAAATAGACCAGGACTTGTTCATCGAATCGATAAAAACACATCTGGAATTTTGGTAGTTGCAAAAAATGATGAAAGTATGCTAAAGCTCTCTAAAAAATTTGAGCAAAGAGATCTTGATAGACTTTATGTTGCATTAGTTTGGGGAGATGTGAAAGAAGATAGTGGTACTATTAATGGTCATATTGGTAGAAGTTTAAAAAACAGAAAAATTATGTCTGTTTTTCCAGATGGTGAATATGGAAAACATGCAATAACAAATTATAAAGTGATTGAAAGGTTTGGTTATGTTACCATGGTTGAATGTAAATTAGAAACAGGAAGAACTCATCAAATTAGAGCACATTTTAAGTATTTAGGACATCCACTTTTTAATGATGCAGAATATGGGGGAGATGCTATTTTAAAAGGAACTACTTTTTCAAAATATAAACAGTATGTTCAAAATTGTTTTAAAATTTGCCCTAGGCAGGCTTTACACGCAAAATCATTAGAATTTAAGCATCCCTCAACTAATAAATTAGTTTTCTTTGAGTCTGATTTGCCAGAAGATATGTCTCAATTAGTTGATAAGTGGAGAAATTATTCTAAAAATCAAAAAATATAATACTAATTATTAATAATTATTTTATTAATTCTTCTATCTCCTGGAGAAATTAATTCAACAAGGTATGTTCCATTTTTTAGAGTAGATACATCAAAGTTGTTATTAAAACTTAAGTTGCTTTTTGACAATAATGTATTACCTAATATATCTGTTACTTTCAGACTGTAAGAAGAAAAATTAGTTTCTATGGAAATTATATCTTTTGCAGGGTTTGGATATATTTTAAAATTGTTATCAATATTTTCATTTGAAACTGTACCAGTGCAATTTACAGACACATTAGAATTTTTTAAACTTGCTCTATATCCATTTAGCGTACCTGTCATTTCACTAACTTGGTCGTAAGTAAACATCCAAGTATGATTCGAGTAAGCCATAAAATTTTCATCCATATCAAGTAAGTCAGAATTAAAACCATATAGCAGGTCATTACAAGTATTATTATTTGTATTTGCATTAACACTTCCAAAATAAACGTCATCAGTTGCTGGAGTGTCATAAACATTTGATCCCCATGTGTTGTCATTATCACAACAACCACCTCCAGATGCTTCACAAAATGTGTGGTATAAACCAAGATAATGCCCTATTTCGTGAGTAGGTGTTCTTCCATCACTCGAAGAAGAAGCACTTCCAATTGTTCCAAAATGTTGAAAATCAACTACTAGACCATCTTTCCAAGCATTCCATGACTGTAATCCCGGTAAATATGCATAACCCAGAACAATTGAATTTCCAGAACTTGCAATATCACAAACCCAAATATTTAGATATTTACTTGGATTCCAACCATCTTTTCCTCCAGTATTATCTCTTTTCATGTCGTTTGATTCAGTATTGTAGTTAAAACTGTTTTTTGTAGACATAGTTCTTGTTATGCCATTTGTAGCATTCCCGTCAGGATCTGTTGTAGCAAGACAAAATTTTATGTTAGGATTGTCTGCATAATTAACAAATGTATTTCTTGGTGGGTTGGGAAACTCATTATTTGTTTTACTAAAATCTTCATTTAAAATTCTTATTTGATCTTCAATTTGAGCATTTGAAATATTAGTTCCAATTCCAAGATTTGAATGTGATTGTCTATAAATTACATGTACTACAATAGGAATAGTTATGGTTTCTTTACTTCTATTGTTTTCTGATAACCATTTTTTATTGTCTTTATGAACTTGAGAAATCTGATTTTGATAGTCTTTGTTTATTTCGAGTTCCTTTTGAATTAATTCTGATGTGAAACATTTTTTATTTTCTTGCGCAAATATTGAAGTAGAAAGTAAAAGAAGGAGAATTGTAATTGAGTTTTTCATTTAGTTTAATTGAGTTTGCAAATATATATTTTAATGTCTACAAATATAATTTTAACAAATATATAACTTTTTGTCATAAAAAGTTATATATTATGTTGCAATAGATGTTATTTCTTATCTATTCAAAATTATTTTAAGGATTATTTAGATAGTCATAATCACTTAAAGCTTTTAAAAAATTTAATAGATCTTGTTTTTCACTATTTGTTAATTGCAGGCCAACACCTATCTTTTTCATTAATGGATCAACTGTAGCAGAATAATTTCCTCCTGAATTATAATGTTCAATAACTTCCTCAAGTGTGCTAAATCTACCATCATGCATATATGGAGCGGTAAATTCTACATTTCTAAGTGTTGGGGTTTTAAATTTTGCTATGTCCATTGGATTATCAGTAATGTTAAATAATCCTAAGTCAGTAAAATTATCTGAGTCTAATCCATTATTATGAAATAAATTATCCATGAACATTTCAGTTCCATGGCAATGAAAACAATCTCCTTTTTCAGAGTTAAAGATTACATAGCCATTTAACTCAGATGGGCTTAATTGAATTTCCTGTCTAATCCATTTGTCGTATTTTGAATTAACTGATATAAGTGTTCTTTCAAATTGAGCAATAGCTTTAACTACGTGGTTTGAGTCGATATAATCTATATTAAATGCGTTTTTAAACATATTTAGATAAGTACTATCGCTATTTAGTTTATTTTCCACATTTACCCAGGTATCATGCATTTCTATTGGATTTATTACAGGCTCAAATGCTTGCTCTTCTAGAGTATTAATACTTCCATCCCAATTAAAAGATGTATTCCAACCTAAATTAATTAATGCACTTGCATTTCTAAACCCCTCTATATTATCAATACCAACACTATATTGTGTGTTGTTTGTAAATGAATTATTTTGAACATGGCACCCAGCGCAAGAGAGTGAATTGTCAGCACTTAAAATTGGATCATGGAATAATTTTTTGCCTAGATCCACACCCTCAACTGTAAGTGGATTATCAAATGGAATTATCATATCAGGAAAACCATAAGGTGTATTTATTATAAATGGAGTAGGTTGGTAAACATAATTTGAATCGTACTGGCAGCTTCCATTTTCATATGTAGCACCAGAATCCCAGTTTACAGCAATTGGATCAGTACATCCCTCAACAATAATTAAGTCTTTTTTACATGAGTAAAAGATGATCGAAAAAGTTAGAAATAAACTAACTCTTTTCATAATTAATCTAATATACCTTGTAGTGTGAATACATCTGTCATCCCATTATTCATTAATTGCATCTGCTTTTGCATATCCATCATTATCATTGGAGCAAGATTTATGGTATTTGGGTTTTGATACCAATTATTTATATTCATATTAATAGAATATTCTAAGTTCCTTGTGTTGTTGTCTATATTTAATTGTGTGTCAAAATTTACGACAAAAGAGTGATCCATTCCCATAGTTGGTCCTGTATGTGTGTTGTAAAAGGTTGAATCATTAATGTATGCACCTTCTAATTTCATATAATGGTATCCTCCTCCCATTTCCATTCCTGTATTTGGATCAATCATTGGAGGCCAGTCCATAGAAGCATGAAAGCTTTCATTAGTATAATTATCAGCTATATTAATGTCTGCATGTAGTCCAAATCTAAATGAAAGGGTATATGATCCATTTTCTATTACTTCACTTTCAATATACATTGTTGATGGATCTGAAAAATCTACAAAATGTAAATCTTTTATTACAACTGCATCATGATCTTTATAGTCACTAATTAGTTTTATATCTGTTAAAATATATTTAAGAGTTTGTACATTATAATTCTCTCCAGCCTCATTAATATGACTTAATAAATTATTAGATAGCGTAGCATTGTCACATAAGTGATTGAAATTCAATATGACTTTACTGTCATTATTTTCATTTGTTTCTCCACAAGAAGAAATAATTAAGGCTAAAACTAGAATTGGAAAGAATAAATTTTTCATGATTTTTTTTTACAAATTTAGTAATATTAAAAAGATGATATAGCAAGCTTTATTATGTATATTAAATTTTCTTATTAATTCAATTAATAAATAATCTATTTTAAGCATTTTTGTTTGATGTCACAAACTCTTGAATATATTGATGTAATTGTTCCTTTATCAGTTGATGGTATTTACCAATATGCTATTGAAAAATCAGAGGGTATTCAAATAGGACAGCGCGTTATTGTGCAATTTGGAATTAAAAAACTGTATACAGCTGTTGTTGTTAATATTACTAATGAAAAGTCTGAGGGTTTTAAAATAAAAAAAGTTGTTTCTGTTTTAGATAAAGAATCCATTCTTGAAACTCGGCATATTAAATTTTGGATGTGGTTGTCTAAATACTACTTAGCAAATATTGGTGATGTAATGAGTGCTGCATTGCCCAATTCATTAAAATTAGCTAGTGAGACACGATTAAAAATAAATGATTTTATCTCTTCAAAGTTAGATGCTCAAGAGCAAGAGGTTATAAATGCCATAAACCAAAAACCAAATATTTCAATTAAACAACTAAAGGAAATACTTTCTTTTTCAAATTATTTTTCAATTATTAATAAATTAATTGATAAAGAAATTATAAGTGTTCATGAATTTATAAATAAAAAGTATTCAGAAAAGCTAATTTCACAAGTAATTTTAAATAAAATAGATGGTAAATTATCATTAACTTCAAAGCAGAATGAGCTATATGAATTTTTAAAATTAAATAAAGATCATACTGTACTTTCTGACTTAATAAAAAAGTCTAATATTTCAAGAGCTGTTTTTAAATCATTAGAAAAAAAGAAAGTTATTGGTATAAAAAAAGTTTCTATTAGCAGAATAACTCCATTTTTACATCAAACAAAACCAATACATAAACTTTCAAATGAACAATCTGTTGCTTATAAAAGTATAAAGCAAAATTTTCGTGAAAAAGATGTTTGTTTATTGCATGGAGTAACATCTAGCGGAAAGACGGAAATTTATATTAAGTTAATAGAAAAAGAAATACAAAAAGGAAAACAAGTTTTATACTTACTTCCAGAAATAGCACTTACTATTCAAATCGTAAGAAGATTACAAAAGCATTTTGGAGATAAGGTTGGTGTTTTTCATTCTAATTTAAACAATTCAGAAAGGGTAGAGGTTTGGAAGTCAATTAGTAGTAATTGCTCAGTTTTGCTTGGAGTTCGCTCTTCAATTTTTCTTCCCTTTCGTAATTTAGGACTTATTATCATTGATGAAGAGCATGATTCTTCATATAAACAACAACAACCATCACCAAGATATCATGCTAGAGATGCAGCTATTTATTTGGCATCTTTATATAATGCTAAAGTGTTACTTGGGTCAGCTACTCCTGCAATTGAATCTTATTATAATGCTATGCAAGGGAAATTTGGCTTTGTTGAACTTTTAAAAAGATATTCAGATATTAAATTGCCTAAAGTTGAAGCAGTTGATTTAAAAAAAGGTTTTCTAAAGAAAGAAATGACCGGTTTTTTTTCAAAAAAACTTATTGATGAAATTTCAATACAATTAGAATTAAATAAACAAATTATATTATTTCAAAATAAGAGAGGATATTCTAAAGTATTATCATGTGATTCATGTGGTTTAGCTGTCAGTTGTAAATATTGTTCTGTTAGTCTTACATTTCATAAGTCTTTTAATCAACTTAAATGTCACTATTGTGGTTATGTTGAGTCTTTGGAAAATAATTGTAAGTCATGTAATTCAAATTCATTTACAAGGAAAGGATTTGGAACCGAACATATTGTGGAATCATTGCAAGAAATATTTCCTGATCATAAAATTTCTAGAATGGATCATGACACAACAAGAAGAAAAAATGCATATGAAGAGATAATCCTTGATTTTCAGCAATCAAATATTGATATTTTAGTTGGTACACAGATGATTGCAAAAGGATTTGACTTCGATAACGTTTCTCTTGTAGGAATAATTGACGCAGATAGTATGTTAAATTACCCAGATTTTAGATCTCATGAGAGAGCATTTCAATTATTGTCTCAAGTTTCTGGTAGAGCGGGAAGGAAAGAAAAACAAGGTAAAGTTGTTTTGCAAACTTATAATCCTGATCATGAAATTTTAGATTATGTAAAAAAACATTCTTTTAATAAATTTTATAATTTGCAGATTTCTGAAAGAAAAACTTTTAATTATCCTCCTTTCTCCAAGTTATTAATTGTTAGATTTAGACATACAGATCATTATGTATTAGATAAGGTGACAAATATATTTTCCACATTTTTAAGAGATAGTTTTAATGATAGGGTTTTAGGTCCTGAGTATCCAGTTATATCTAAAGTTAAAAATTACTTCATGAAAAATATAATGTTAAAAATTGAAGTGAATAAATCATTTGCAGAAGCTAAAAATATAGTATCTCTTCTGCTATCACATATGAAAAGTAATAAATTGTTAGAAGGTTGTGTTGTGCAAATTGATGTAGACCCTAATTAATGAGTTCCCAAATATTTGCTTTTGGCAGAGGTGCAATAATTTTAATTCTCTCTTTTTTTGTGGGGTGATTAAATGTAATCTCTCTTGCGTGTAAGTTTATACTACCATCTTTGTTACTTCTTTTTGCTCCGTATTTTAGATCTCCTTTTATTGGTGATCCTAGTGAAGCTAACTGAACTCTAATTTGATGATGTCTTCCAGTAAAAGGATTAATTTCATAGATAAAATAATTGTCTAGTTTTTTAACTTGTTTATACTCTAGTTTTGAATATTTTCCGTTTTTTGAATTTGAGATAAATGATTTGTTTTTAGCTTGATTTTTAGTCAGATAATTCTCAATAACATCATTTTTTTTTGGGAGTTTATTTTTAACAACTGCCCAATAAGTTTTATGTACTTCATTATTTCTAAACTTTTCATTCATTCTAGAGAGTGCTTTGCTTGTCTTCGCAAACAATAAAACCCCAGAGGTAGGTCTGTCAATTCTATGAATAGTACCTAAGTATACATTGCCTGGCTTGTTATATTTATGCTTTATGAATTTTTTTAATTTTTCAGAAAGAGGTTCATCTCCAGTTTTATCACCCTGAACAATATCTCCTGACTTTTTATTTATAGCAATTAGATGATTGTCTTCGTATAAAATGTCAAGATCAGTATTGCTCATTATTATTTGGAAAATCTGAACTTTTTACATCTAATATATACTGAGTTACTGCATTTGAAATGTCGTCGTGAAGATTAAGATATCTTCTTAAAAATCTAGGGTTAAAATCATGATTCATGCCAAGCATATCATGAAGAACTAAAACTTGTCCATCTACATCAGCTCCAGCTCCAATGCCAATTACAGGTATTGATAGATTTTTTGCAACTTTTTTAGCCAGTTTAGCTGGAACTTTTTCAAGCACAATTGCAAAGCAGCCAGACTCTTCTAAAAGTTTTGCATCTTCCAATAATTTTTTTGCTTCTTCCTCTTCTTTTGCTCTTACTGTGTAGGTTCCAAATTTATAAATTGATTGTGGTGTTAAACCAAGATGTCCCATAACAGGTATGCCTGCACTTAATATTCTTTTAACCGATTCAATTATTTCACTTCCTCCTTCAAGTTTAACAGAATGACCACCAGTTTCTTTCATTATTCTTATAGCAGAGTCAATAGCTTTTTTTGAATTTCCTTGATATGTTCCAAAAGGCATGTCAACTACAACTAAGGCTCTATTTGTTGCTCTAACAACTGAAGAGGCATGGTAAATCATTTGATCTAATGTGATTGGTAATGTTGTTTCATGTCCTGCCATTACATTGGATGCAGAGTCACCAACTAGAATAATATCAATACCTGCACTATCAATAATTTTTGCCAAAGTAAAATCATATGCTGTTAGCATTGAAATCTTACCCCCGTTTCTTTTAATTTCTTGTAAAGAATTGGTTGTTACTTTTTTATATTCTTTATTAACTTTTGACATGATAATTAGTTTAATTTTTTCACAATAAAAGCGTTGTTGTAACCTAGTTTTTTTAAATTTTCTAAATCTATATTTACATCATTTAAGTTGTCATATTTTCCATAGAAATATTTATAGAGATTACTCTCAATTATATTGTATGCATTTTTTAGATCTTTGAATTCTGAAGTTGGGTAATGAAATACTCCTAATTGTAAAGTGAATATGGAGTCATTTGATAATTCTACCTTTTCTTTTCTTTCTTCTTTTCTTTCTTG
>Ga0208763_1000183_pt1 | contig 13658 bp, 12 predicted proteins | sample ETNtaG_20_FD_185756 | JGI IMG/M metagenome (GOLD analysis project Ga0208763, IMG submission 185756) | Marine microbial and viral communities from oxygen minimum zone, Eastern Pacific Ocean - ETNP201306PF45B (SPAdes) (version 2) | ecosystem: Environmental > Aquatic > Marine > Oceanic ... | reverse complement strand
TCCTCCACTTTGAACTAAATCGTCCACAGTATAGGCAGTACTATTGTTGTAAGCACCTCTATTAACTAATTTAATTTTGCCTAAATCTATTGTTGCCATTATTCACTCGCCTTTGGGTTATCTGATTTAACTTTTGCTATAGCATCTTCCCATGTTGTAGTATCGTTTTGTTTGTCATGCCACATCATATCTAATTGATCTTTAATAGATGGATAAGAATTTAATCTATCATGTTTATATTGATTTGGATCTTCCCAAGCATTTACTTGTGTCCAATCAATATTAACTGTATTTCCATTAATATCTTTTGCAACAATATCTTCTTGAGTATTTCCATTAACACTCACGACTTCATTGTGAATTGACATTATTGCGTCATGTATTTTCATTATGCTAATATCTCCATTACTGTTATTGAACTTGCAAATTGTGCTCTACTAGCTGAGTCACCACTGTTATTACTATTTACTCTAAGTGTATTTGTAGAACCAGCACCATTTGCAACATATACTTGATATGTAATTGCTGATGTACTGTTTGGTGTATCTAAAACTTGAAATGCGTGGTTGTTATTTGCATCCCCATTTCCACCATCTCCATGCAGACCAAAAGTAGATACTCTATTTCTGTTTGAACCTACTTGATCTCCAACACCAATTTTTGTGCTATCTCTTTGTACATAAGCATATTGCCAAGCACCGGTTGAAGTTTGTGTTTGTACTGAATACCATACTAAAATTTTGCTTGATGTAGCGCTTGGTGTTATTTGACAACTTAAACCAGTTACAGCTGCATTTCCACCACCTCCTAATGAAGCACTAAAACCATCAGTTTTGGTTGTTGAAATTACTTGACCAATTTTTCCAGAACTTGCATCTTGAAATTCTAATGCACTTGCTCCACTATTTACAGCTAACACTTGGTTCGCTGTTCCAAGTGAAGTTACTCCTGTTCCACCTTTTGTAATAGGAACAGTAGGTAATCTTGAGTCTGCTAAAGTACCTGACGAAATTGTACTCGCCGCTAATCCATCTGTAATAGTAAATGATGTACCTGTAGGTATTGTAATTCCGCTACCAGATGCTTTTTCTATTTCGTTAACTTTTATCTTTGACATATCGTTCCTATATTACATAATTTTACTAGTCTTGTATACTATTTATATCGTTGCTATTAAATTACCACTGGCATTTACGCTCCAAGTAAATCCGCTAGCCGCGAACATTTTATCATCCGCTGCCGCATATACCGCATTAGTTATATTATCTTGTCCTCCGTTTGTTGTTACTACGTTTAAATTATTACCATTTTTATTAAATATATAAATCTCTGCAGAGCTAGCGTTCCCTAGTTCCCAAGCATTTCCAGCGTCATTTACCTTAAATACCTTACCTGCAGCAATTCCCGCAGTAGATAATTGAGCTACCCCGACAGTATTTTGACTAGGAGTTGCTATATTTAAAGTATCTCCAAGCTTTAATATCTTAATTGTCTCACCAGAAGAAGGTGGCCCTGTAAACGTTAATGTAGTACCTGAGACTGTAAATGATTCTCCCCAGTGCTGTAAGACACCAGAAAGTATAACCATTAATACTCTTTCAGAAGGTACTGACTCTGACATAGTAAAATCAGTTCTACTACCGTCAAAACTCTCTGACAACGTTATGAGCTTATATTCTCCTGTTTGTAATCCTCGTCCTACGTATGGCATATTATATTATCTCCAATGTCCCTCCGCTTATTGTCCAAGTAGCTGTTATTGTTATTGGACCTTTTAAAAAATAGTTTTTATTTGCAGCAATTGTTGTAGTTGTATTAGCGTCGATAGTATCAAAGTTTTTGTAAGCATTATCTTTATCAGAAACTTCTCCACCTAATACACCTGCATTTGAACCTAATCTTGTTAAAGCCATTATATTGTTACCACTAGTTCTCCATCACTATTTACAGAGAAAGTTAAACCTTTTTTCGCAAAGAAACTCTCGTCATATAAATCGTCTTGGGTTCCGTTGTTATGAGCCGCAGATATATTATCTGTGCCGTTTGTTTTAGTTAATACTAAATCTTCTTTTTGAGTACCTGTCCCATTAGTCTTAGTAAAGCCATATAAGTCTATCTTACCTAACTCATCTTGAGCTGTTGCAGATAGATCAGATACCTCAATAGTTCCAGCGTCAATACTATCACTATGAGTTATGACACCCGTAAATACTGAATTTCCTATGTATCCCATATTTCCTCCTATGTACTAATTGCGTCTATATAACTTACTATTGTTTTTAAAGAGCTAGCTGTGTCGCTTTTAGCTTTTATCTTGTCGCCACTCTTTAAAATAATTTTAGAACCGCCGTCAATAAGCTCTAATGAAGAGCCCGCAGGAATCGGTGCGTTCTTAATTAGCTCAGTATCATCACTACCATTTTGAATAGCAACGTCTACGTTAATCGCCGATCCTGACACATTGACAAGTCTTAAACCTACGACAGTATCATAAGTATTAGCTTGTGCTAATATATCAACGTAAGATGTACTTATTGCCGTATGTGTTAGTTGGTTTCTAAAGTTTTGTGCCATACTTTCCTCCTTATAATGCTACCGCCATTGCTATACTAAAGCCTGCCTGAGCAAAAGCAGATGTATCTACTGCTGCATCTTTCCATTGACCGCTAGAATATATTCTTAATTTACCACTATTACTATTAAAATAGAGATCGCCTTCTGTTAAAGCGTCTCCATCGTTGTCAGCTGATGGCTCTACAGATTTAGACCCTAAGTATAAATCATCAAAATTATCAAAATGTGAAGCTGCTGATGCTGCCGAAGCTGCTGCCGCATTTGCCGAAGCTGCTGCCTCGCCTGCTTTTGTAGTTGCAGTTCCTGCTTGAGTTGTTGCAGTAGTAGCATGTCCTGAAGCTGTATTTGCAGAACCTGCTGCAGCATTTGCAGAGTTAGCTGCTGCCGTTGCTGAGTTTGCTGCATTCGTTGCTTGAGTCGCTGCATACGCCGCATCAACAATTAAATCCCATTTAGCTGAATCTGTGTTTGATGTTAGTGGTTGAGAACCTGACGATGTGTGGTCTGTGTTACACAAAAATATGTTATTTGTAGATGTATCTTTAACTAAAGCTCTTGCCTTATAAGCTGTAGACGCTGCCCAGTTTCCTTTGTATGTACCAATCTCTTGAGTAGCTATTAAGTTTCCTGAAGGATCGAATCCTAAAACTTTACCTGATCTCTCAGATACTATAGTTGCTATATCTACAGTAGTTCCTGTATTAACTTGGTCTAGCTTAAATGCTCTGTTTAATTGTTCTTGTTGCTGTTGTTGAGTTAATACAATCTTATCTAAAGCGTCTTCATGAGCAGTAGCTGGAAAAGCATCACCTTCGATATAGTCTACAGTCTGCTCTAGGTCCATTACCCTAGTTAAATAAAGCTTATGAGTATTAGGTAAGTTATTATTTAATGTTACAGTCCAAGCTTCTGTTACTGCATTATAAGCGACAGTATAATCATAAGTTCCACCGCCGCCAGAAGTTTGCAGAGTTGCAACTCCCGTAGCAGTTACTACAGTATAAACTTTTAAATCGCCACCTGCATATAGTTTAAATGGCCAAGCGTAAGCACTAGTGCTACCGTTGCCAGTATAACTTATATAACTATTTTGATTCGATACCGTCATTAATTAATTTCTCCTACCATCCGTTGCAAAATTTTTGCTAGATTAATACTACCACCTCTAGGTATAACACGACTTGGTGGAATATAAAACCTTTGATTATAGTCTCTATCCATCCGCCTCTCGAGTCTTCTGAGATACCCAGGATTCTGCCATTCTTGTATATTGTACAATATTAAATAGTCTAGTGCCATTCGTAAATAGAAAAGATTTATAAATGGTGTATTACCTTGTATTAAGTTTGCCATCTTAGGAAACGGATTATTTCCTTCTCTTAATGTTTGCATTATATCTACAATGTTATCTAATTGTCCGATAGTTGGACCTGCCAAAGTACCTAATGCTGATCTACCATATCTATTAAAGTGTCCAAATAAGAAGTCCCCGTATAATCCTAGTCCCCCGCCCTGAGCCATAGAAGCTGTTATTATCTTAATATTGTGTGCCATATTATCATCTTCAAATTTTCTAGGTGACTTACCTCTGACAATATCTTTTAAATATAGTGACATATATCCTAGCATAGATGTAGCTACTACAAAGTGAGCTAATCCCATAACAGAACCTTTTCCTTTAAATAAACCTTCTTTCATTGTCTCAGCTCCATATCCATATATCTCTCTACCTAGCGATTTATGCATTACAGTTATTGGAAATGATTTAAACTGAGTTAATAATCTCATACTTATACCTAGAGGTGTACCGTCTTGTGTTCCCATATTCATAACAGCTCTTTCCATAGCTGATGGCATTGGTACTGCAAAGTCAGCTCTATCTACATAATAAGCTCCTAAAGAAGATACAAGTCTATCTTTTTCTTTTGCTATCTTACTAGCACTATGTTTTTTAATTAATGGTTGTTTTTTCTTTAAATATCCTTCAATTACTTCGTCAGGTAAAGCTTCTAATGCGTCAGTTACAATAAATGTATTTCCATCTTCACCTTTAAACGCAGATTTTCTTATTATCTCGTTCCACTCTAATTCATCAATTCCATAAATTTTTAGTATTCTTTGAGTTTCAGGTTGTATATTTTTAAATTCTAAATTAGCTTGATCTCCTAAATGTTTTGCCATCATATAAGTAGCACCAACTCTGTGAGAATCAGTCCAAGGAGATAGTAAATTTAATTTGAAATAAGACTGTTGTGCTTTTGCAAACATACCAGGAGTTAAGTCTTGAGCACTAAATCTAGATAAAGTATTACCTATGATTCCATCCATACCGACACCTAGCATTTGAGCAACAGCTCTTCTGTCGCTTTTCTTTGCACCTCTTCCCTTAAATATATTTTCAAAAGCAATAGCATATCCTTTAAATCTACCGACACCTTGATATTTTAATTCAGCCACTTGGTTAGGAATATCAGTAATAGAAGCTAAAGTAGCATTACCTAGTTTTGACATATTATTTATATTTCTTATTGAAGAAGACCAATGAGCATAAGTAGCATTACCAGGGATTCTTGTAGAACCATCTACCTCTTTAAACAGCCACCATAATAAATTATTCTCGTTAGTGTTATATTTATTCCATTCTTTTATTGCGTCAAGATCGCCTGCTTTCTTAGCTTTAGCAAGTTCTTCTGTAATAATTTGTTGTATTAAAGCTTTAGGATTTGGTCCCATCATTTCTAGCATAGCTCTATTTCTACCTGCATTTTCTAATGATAAGACAATAGTTTCTCTTAAATTCTTAGAGCCAAATACTTTGTTATATTCCATAAAGTTAGCAGAATCTTTAAAGTGTATAAGTCTATGCTTTTCGCTTAATTTCTTACCTAAGTTACCTGGTCCTGAAAATCCTTTAATAATATCATCTGCAAAATCTGCTCCATTATGTTTTAAGTGCACTCCAGTAACTAAGCCATCCCATACACTTTTCCAGAATACTTCAACATTATCAGCATCGACATTTGCTAACGTTCTATCCATGTCTACATTTTTTTGTATTTGCTTATACCAATTGTCAAAGCCAGCTCTTCTAATAGTAACTGGGTTATGAGTTTGTTTCATTAAATAGTCAGGTAGTTTTCTTATCCAAGCACCATGTCTATTCTGGGCATTAATAGCAGTATCATTTAATTCAAATACTATTCTAGCAATCTTCTCTGCTGTAGGATTTCCTGATGCTCCTGATGTACCACCTGGTTTCATTTCATATAGCTCTTTAGCTATTGCATCATCAATTTTTCCTGATACAAATTCTTCAAATACCTCAGCTTCTTCCATGTGCTTAATCATAGAAGTTATATATTTAGATGAGTGGTATTTACCAACTGCGTCTACTGATCTTCTACCACCTTTGTAATATTTAATAGTACCACCAAGGAATGATCTTAATCCTAGTGCTCTATCTTTAAAATTACTCATGTGACTGAATATTCTTTCTTTAGCTTGCATTTTAAATAAAGCGTCTCGTTCTCTTATAGCTTTTTGTACTTCTTCTTTTGTAGCGTTATCAGCTAGCCATTCTTTTATTTTCTGTTCAAAATCTGCTTCCTTAGCAGCAGTTTTCTTTTTAGTAATAGTCTTACCAACTTCTTCTAAAAAATCTACTTTTTCAGATTCAGTTAGGTCTTTACTAGCTTTTCCTAAAGCTTCATTAAATATTCCTATACAGTCTCTATAATTTGCCATTACGATTTACCTATCATACAGTTTAATGTACCCTTCATTGCGTCCCACATAGACTTCTTTTTACTAAAAGCTTGCTCATTTTTTTCTCTAAATGCTTTCATTTCGTTATTTAATTTATCATTATTATATGCTTTTAATTCAGTATCTAAGTCTGCTATTTCTTTTGTTAGCATATTTAAGTCTTGTTGATTGACATCACTTTCAATCTTTTGTATCTTTTCTCTTGCATTTAAAGCTACCTGTTTAGGAGACAAGTTTTCTCCAGCAGTTAAAGTACTAGACTTATTATTTCTATAATCTGTAGCATGAGCTAGTACATCTTGCTCAGGTAATATATCTTCTAAACCTTCTCTAAGAACCGTTGCTTGTATTCTGTATTTACCCTTAGGCATTACAATTGCTCTATTAATTTTAATTTTAGTGCTTGGTTGTAATATAAACTCTCCCTCTGTAGAAGCTAAACCAGAAAGTTTTGATTTACCTCCTCCAGCAAATCCTAAGTGACTTCCTTTAGGAACATGTAGCTCTAATAATACATCATCAGAAAAACCATCAGCAACTCTGTATAATAAAGAACCATTTAAAAATCCTTTTGTTTCTATAACTCTGCCTTTCATCATAGATAATTCTTGAGGTGATTGAGGACCATACTTCATATTTTCTAAACCAATAAAGCTAGTCTTCATCTTGCCAGAATAAAATGTAAAGTTGTCATTAGTTTTAATTTTATTCAAAGCTGTAACTAAGTTGTCATAATCTTTAGTTGTCCAGTCACCGTCAAAATTTTTTGTCTTATTATTTGCTTGGAAAGTTTTTAACTCTTCTATATCTTTAGGCGTCGCATTAACATCATTAGCTTTTCGAAGTAAGTCATTATATCTATGAAACATGCTGCTAGAACCTACCCACTTGATTAGAGCTGATTGCTCGCCTTTGTTTAATAATTTATTATATCCATCAATCTGTTTTTGGATATACTTATTAGCTTCTGGAAAAGAATAAAACTGTTTCCACTTAGGATTAGGATTTTCATTATTAGCTCTTTGAGCAATTGCGGCTGGATCAATAAGTATGCCATCCCACAGAGATTGTATATTTCTTGGAGCATTACCTTTTTCAATATTATCAGTTAACATTTCAACAAACGTGGCACCGAATCCTTTTTTAAACTGTTGTAAGATTCTGTTTCTTCTCTCTAAAAGATTAGTGGTAAATTTAGCTAGTTCAAATTCTATGTTAACACCTTTTTCTGCATAAGGTCTCATACCTTGAATAATACCTTCTAGCTCTGTAGCATTAATCTTATATATTTGATAAAGAGCTTTTTCAAAGTCTGCGATAGTTAAATCTCTTAAAGCATTTGCGATATCTGGATTTTTTTTGTTTAAGAAAGAGAACATCTCTTTCATATCAGGTCCCCAATCTGCATCAAGCTCTCCCATAGCTCTATACTTAGCAGAACCACCCATATCAATAAAGTGAATATTACCTTGAGCATCAACAACTTGATTTTTAAATGCAGCCCAATCTTTATTACCTAGCCATGCATGAACCATAAATGATTGTTTAAAATCATCGTAAGCTTTTGGATTCTTTTGTTTAATCTCTTTTAATAGCTCCATTGTTAATGGTTTTCCTTCTTTCCATTTAGAAGCTATACCTACAAATTTGCCATTACTTAATACTGGTCTTACAAAAGGAGCTCTATCTCCTAATATACGTCTTATAATATTAGAAGCCATAGCTTCGTATAATGCTTGTTCTGTCTTAGCAGGAGTTTTTATATACCATTTTTCTCCTGTAGTTTTATGAACAACCGTATTTCCTTCGTTAGAACCAAGTGAGCCACTCGTTACATCAAAGTCTTCTTTATAAACAGGAGCTCCTGCTAATTCCTCAATTTTAATTTCTCCTAAAGCTTGTTTTCCCATAGTATCCATACCCTCATCTCTCATAGGTTTATATTCTATTTGAGGTGGAGTATAATTTGTAACTTTATTAAATTCTCTTTGGAATGCTGCAGCATCTAAGTCGCTTGCTAAGTGACCATCAGGTATGTTTTTCTTTTTAGAAAGATTTTTAACAGCAGCAAATAAAGCAGTAACATCTACATCTTTATCAGCTTTTAATTGAGCGTGCGCTAGATCTAATGCTCTTTTGTGTCTTTCAGGAGAAACTCCAGTTAACCAATCAGCAGTCTTACCACCGACCCAATGTAAACCTCCGCCCAAAGCACCTCCTAAAGCTACATTTATTAGTGCATGGTGAAATTCATAGTCTGCTTTTTCATTCTTCTTTTGAGCGTATATAGGCAACTCTGATAGTCCTGTATAAAAAAATCCAGATTTAGAACCACCTATTATTCTTGACATAGTAGTACCAACCTTTGCAGCTCTAGCTAGTAGACCTGCTTTAGATATAAAAGGTTCTGGAAAAAATAGCATAGCTAAGTTTGCAGGGTCACCTAACATTGCTGAACCGCCTAACCAAAGTACACCTTTTCCTTTTTGAAAAAATCCAGATGCCTGGTTATGCAAAAACTGGAATTTTAATTCACTTATTTTTCTTTCGTGCAATATCTGAGCTTCTGCTGTTGTAATATTTCTATCAAATGTTAATGTACCATCTAGCCCATATTTATCATTAGCTTCTTGAGGAGTTAACATATCTCCTGTTCTAGCTTCTTTTGTGCCTGATTCTACATTAAAGTACTCAGTGCCAGGTAAACTTTCTCCTGCATCTAATTTTTTTGCTCCTCTTTGTTCCCACCATCTAGACGCTGTAGACTCACTGTCATCAAATCCATTTATGTCTTCGTATGAGAACCATCTAAACGTTTTACCTTCGTCCCATGAAGCCTTACTATAGTAATCACTAGTTAACTTCATGTAATTAGCGCCGGTATATCTTAGATAATCATTGTCATCTGGTTGTGTTAAAGGTAATACTGCCATTTAATCATTCATAAATATTTTTTTCTTTAAAGCGTTAGACTGAGCTGTGTCCTCTTTCCTCTTCTCTATCTCAAACTTTAGCTTAGGTATAATACGTTCAAACTCTTCCCAAGTTATTTCTATTTGCTGTTCTCCTGTTCCATCTTTCTCAAACTCTGATAGAGGTACTTTCTCGTAGACAGGAAAATTTCCTGCGTCAAAATGCCATACAAGTTCTATGCCTGTTCCATCAGCTTTATTTCTCCATCTAGTATTGACAGATATATTGTCTTTTTGCATTTTAGCTAAAAACGATTCTCCGCCCTCTGTATTATTAAATATCTTATCTCTCATTTCATTGCCACTTAATAAAACAACAAGATCAGTATTTTTAATATCTTCTATATATTTTTCAGCAACCATCTCTATTGCATCTGCATCGTAGCTTGTCTCTTGTTTAGGTACTATAAACTCATCAGTTACAAAATACTTACTATCTATATATGTAGCCATAACTTGGTTTACAACATCAGAAGTATTTAATTGTGGATTAGATTTTATTCTTGCAAGAACTGCTTTTTCTATAAGAGCTTTCCAACCATCAACCATTGGAGTATTTTTTATATTACCTCCAGTTAACGCTTGATATATCGGTTCAAATGCAGCAAAGACATCTTTTGAAATATCACCAGCAACCGTATCCATGCCTTTTGTATCTAACTTCAATTTAGATATACTAAATATCTCGTTAAACTCTGGCTCATTATAGTACATAAGAGAAGCTGCGACCATCCCGTTAAGATCTGCTTTATTAATTAAATTAGCCATAACTGTATCAAAATGATCACCATACTTAGTTCTCATTCCTGCCATAATAACCCCTATTGATTCAGCATTAGCGTTAGGGTCCATAATCGTTCTAACAATTTCTTGTCTGTGATCATTTCCTAATATATCAATATCTTTAACACCGTAATTTTTTTGAAACTGTATAAATTCTGATATACCAGCTTGAACAGTGACAGCATCATCTGAAATTAGTTTTTTAAATAATGACTTATGATATTTTTGAATAAATCCTACAGGGTTTTCTTCCATTTGTTTTTCCATATCACTCTCTACTTTGTGAACATGATCAGAAATAGCAATGTTATCTGAAGAGTCTCTTGGTAAATTTTTTACATATTCTCGTATCTCAGTCTTACTCATATTACCACTTGTTATTGTAGCAGATGTCGCCCAAGATTTTTTAACAAGTTTTATAGCGTTGTCATATTCAAAGAATTTTACTTCGCCAGTTTCTTTGCCATAAATAGCTATAAAGTCTGCTTCTTTTAAGTCATGCTTAGGTGTTCCTGTTTCTATAGCAACATCCAGAGAGTCTTTAGCATTTTTTTCAAATTTTGCTATTTCTAACTTACTAACTCCTTTTTCCCATTGCTCAATTTTATTTTTATAGCCAAGATACTCTTCTGCATCCATATACTTTTTAAAGTTACCTTTATCAAACATAGCTTTAAGTAGTTTTATTTTTGAAGCATCTCCTTCATCAAGTATAGCGTCTATTGCTGTCTTAGCGATATAGTTAAGTCCATCTTCTAGCTCTGCTTTTCTTTTTACATCTGACCAAATATTAGCATATCCTTCAATACCTTTTGTCTCTGGGCTGTCTTCTAGACCATCTATAAGTTGAGTATAGCTATCTATAACTACTCCCCAAGCTGCAGGATTTTCTACAACTTTATATACTTTTCCATCTTTAATATCGTTAAGCGACTCAGTCTGATATAACAAAAGTCTTGCTGCTTCATATTGAGCACCACTCTTAAATACCTCTAGCTTAAAGTTATTCATAGTCTTTTTCCAAGCTTGAGTAGCATACTTATTAGGTGATTCTTTTAAATACTTATCTGATAACTCTTGAAACTTATCTAGATATTGAGTTGTAGAACCTTTGCCGTCTACTGAATCATCATCTATTTGAAATTGTTTTTCCCATTCGTTAAACTCTCGATATAACTTTTCATTACTCTCTCCTACCCATAACTCAGCTGATTTCTTTTGCTTATCAACTTCTATATTCTTAAGGTTAGTAGCCATATTCTGGACACCTCTACCAAATGACTGTAGACCTGTGTCAGAAGCTACACCTATTTGACCACCTGAAAAACCAGTTGCTCCTTGGTCTGACATTGGTACTTTCTTCATATCGTCGTATGTTGGAATCTTAACCATTATGTTTTAAATACTCCTACGTCTGTTCCATATTTATAAGTTGAACTACCGCCAGTTAATAATGAACCAGCAGCTTTCATCTTGCCAGCTTGATAAGCCATTTGTCCCGTATAAGTAGCTGTATCTGCGTCTATTTGATAGCCACGCGCTTTCATATCAGCATTATACTGAATCATCATTAAATCCATTTCTTGGTTTATTGCCATCTCTTCAAATAGATCAATAGCAGTTCCCTCTGTTGAATCAACTCCAGCTTTAGCAAGAGCTACAGTAGTAGAACCTTTAAGTTTTCTTACTCTTCTTTTTAATTGTTCTTTGTCATATTCAGCTTTTTCTGCAACAGCAATCTTATTTTGCATAGCAACTTTTGCATTGTAGTCATTAAGCATTTTTTGTTGCTTACCTTGTTGATAAGCACCATAAGCAGAGATGGCAGTACCGACTCCCATCATGACTGTTGCGACCATTGCTTTACTCATAGAATTTTACCATTTTTACATAGTCCTCTTTGTTAGGACCAAACTGTTTAAGTTCCGCTTCTTCTTTAAATCCGAGATACTTAGCGAATTTAACAGCTCGATCAAAATCTTTTATAACGTGACAATGGACCCTATGAAACTTAAATTGGTCCGCTATCAGTTTTAAATAATATCTTATATCTTTTATACAACGAATTTTATTTTTTTTAAACTCTGGAGATAAAAACATGTATGCTTCCCCGACCCCATTCCATTGAGGCATAACTCCACAGATCCCAATAATTCTCTTATCTTGGTACCAGGAAAATGTGCAACCAACGTGCTTAAGACATTGAACTAGGTCATTAAACGTTTTGCCATAGTTCTCAATCATTTTTTGTTCAGGGCCCTCTAAAGTTATAGAGTTAAAATGCCAATCTTCAAAAGGTACAACAATCATGAATAAGTACTCATCTGTATCATTATAGCGGATATAGTACAAGCTTGCACTGTATCCGATTTAACATAAATTTTATTTTCTGTAGTATAGCCAGCAGGCATGCTAAATGTATAATCCCCAGTCTTAGGCTTAGTTGCTGACATAGTACTTGTAGTCGTTCTAAATGGTACAACTTCTACACTAGAAGAAGCTGGACCTGCTTTTAATGCTGGAGTTTCAAATAGTCTAAATATAGCTTTATCTATTCTGCCTCTTTTACCTTGAGTTGTTCCATACTGACTTTTAGGTTCTACATTGACAGATTCTAATTCTGCTGTAAATGGTAATCCTACATGACATTTAGTAGTAGCATTACTTAAAGTTATTGCTCCTGACGACACAGTCTTTCTAGATTCAACAGCACCATTATTTAATACAGCAACTATTTCACCTTCTAAATGATCTAGTCCTGATACTGTACTAGTAGAGCTACCTGTATAGGTTAATCCAGAATCTACATAAAACTGATCAGATTCAGTATGACCATCAGCTTCTCTATAATCATCTTCTAAAAATTCTACATATTGTTTTACAGCACCATTTATTGTTCTCTCTACAATCATATATAACGTGTCAAAAGCATCATCAATTCCAGGAATAACTGCAATACTTTTTACTTTTGCAGCACTCGCGTCTGCTGTTGCTAATCTAACTGTATCTGTAGATTCAACTTTTAACATTGGTCCTTTTGGATTTGTTTCTCTTACAGTTACTACGTTTGCAGCAGGGTTAGCTACTACAAAATCTGCATGACCATTAATAGTAGTATATATGTTATCTGCTGTAGTATTATTATTTGTTTGTACTTTAAACTCATTTGATCCTGGAGTCCCTGTCGTAGCAGTAAAAGTAACAGTCGATCCATCTGACTTTGTAAATTTTAAAGTTTTTCCTGCAGCTATATTAGCATAATCAGTTACAGTAATAGTACAACCTGACGAAGTTCCAGCAATTGTATGAGTATGCCAAGCAGTTACATCTTGATCTCTATAATAAGTAAAACCAAGAAGCATTCCATCATTTCTTCTCACCCATAAAATATTATTAGGATAATTAGCAAAAGCACACTCTTCAAAAAGACCATATCCTAAATGCTCTGATAAAACTGTCATATCAGGAGTAGTAAATGAATCATAATCAATATTATAAGCAAATTCTCTTAAACGTTTTTTATTTTTACCTATAAATAATACTGATTTAGAAGCAGGAGATACT
>Ga0208763_1000182_pt1 | contig 13720 bp, 17 predicted proteins | sample ETNtaG_20_FD_185756 | JGI IMG/M metagenome (GOLD analysis project Ga0208763, IMG submission 185756) | Marine microbial and viral communities from oxygen minimum zone, Eastern Pacific Ocean - ETNP201306PF45B (SPAdes) (version 2) | ecosystem: Environmental > Aquatic > Marine > Oceanic ... | reverse complement strand
CAACATCAATAATTAAATAATCAAACTTAGAAATAGAAGCTTCTTCTAAAATAGAATCCAATTTTCTAACATTAACCTTAATAGTTTTAATTGGTGGCAACTTATTAATTGGTGGCGCACCATGTATGCTAGAAATTTTTGATTCAATTCCCAATGAAGAGTAACTTTCATAACTCAAATCATCATCACTTAGGTCACTGAAATCTATCAACTCAAAATCTACATCATCAGATTCTTCATACGAACATGCATATTCATAAATTTCATTACCAACCTCCCTATGTTGTTCAGCAAATTCTGGATTGGGTTCAACACAAATACATCTCCACCCAACATTTTTAAATGGTTTTGACTGAGATATGAAGTTTGGTCCAGCTGCACCAACCTCAACCATTATTCCATCAACTTTGTTATTAAAAAACTTTTCAAGAACATAATTAGATAACATTTTCTTCTCTCCTAAAAATAAAATTCTATACCATAATCCAAGAAAAAATTAAAATCATCAATATAAAGATCTTTTACTTTTTTTCTTACTTCTGGATTTTCATAGAATCCAGAATAATCGGATGGAAATACTCCATGAATCCACCACTCATGTGGAGTTACCTGACCAGCATTTATGGTATTTAACAATTCCCCCTTTGGAGTCATGTGTTTAATATGATCAACATCTTTGACTCCTGAAGATTCAACTATTTTCTTAATTACGGCATCATCTTTCTTCAACGAATCATAATCTAAATTGGTGCTCAATCCTAATTTAGATAAAGGTTTTGAATATGCTTCAGGCAGATCTTCAAGGAGAATAATATCATCAAATCCACTCTCTCGCAGATTAAATGTTTGTTGTCTAACATGAACATCACCAGTCCTTGTCAGTTTCTCATTCAATACTTCAAGAACAAATCTCTCAAAACTATAATCAATTACAGATTCCTTTGTGAAATTAAATATATTTCTAGGATCTCTATTTGCAATCTCTTTACCTCTTCTTAAAGGTGTCATAGTCGCAGTGCTTGGAAGACCACGATTCCACCACATCACCCCGTTGATATCAACAAAGTGTCCAGCATAAAGACTGACAATTCTGTCATAGGGATTTCTTCCTTGATAGAAGATGTAATCACTATCAACCATAAGGTCTGACCATACATGCTGTGCCAATTGACAACCACACTTTGGTGCAGACCAACAATGTTTTCCGACTCTGTACATACTACTTTGTTTGTAAATCTGTGTTTTTTATAAACCAATCATAGGTTTTTTGCAATCCCTGAGAAAGTGTGTGTTTTGGTTTCCATCCCAACTTAGTCATCCTGGAGCAATCCAATGGGCGGTTTGGTGTCCCGTTGGGTCGAGACGTATCCCATTTTATTTCTCCATCATATTTTACCACACTTGCTACACTATTGGATAGTTCCTTAATACTTACATTCTCACCAGATCCTACATTAACTAACTCTGCATTCTCAAAGTGATCCATTGCAAATAAACATGCGTCAGCAAGATCTTCAGAGTAAAGAAACTCTCTCTTTGGAGTTCCATCTCCCCAGAACATTACACTTTTCCCACCAGAATTTTGAAACTTAGTTATCATTGCAGGAATAACATGACCATTATCTGGATGAAAATTATCACCGGGGCCATAAAGATTTGATGGCATTAGTGACACACTCTTCATACCATATTGTTTATAGTAGGCCTGAAGCATTTTGATTCCAGAGATCTTTGCAATCGCATATGCATCATTTGTTGGTTCCAAGTAACCTGTAAGAAGAGAATCTTCTCTGACAGGAACTTCTGCAAACTTTGGATAAATGCAAACTGACCCCAAGAACAAAAACTTCTTGACTCCAAACTTCCAAGCACTATGAATCAAGTTGGTTTGAATCTGAATGTTCTCATAGATAAAATCCCCAGAATATGTGTCATTAGCGTAAATGCCTCCAACTTTAGCTGCGGCATCAAAAACATATTCTGGTTTTTCACTATCAAAGAAATCAAAAACTTCTTTTTGATTCAACAGATTCAATTCATTCCTTGTTCTTGTAAGAATGTTTGTATATCCCCTTTCATTAAGAACACGAACAATCGCAGATCCTACTAGGCCTCGATGTCCAGCAACGAATATTTTTGAATCTTTATTCATGGAACGACTACCTCAGGAGTAGGTAATGGGAACACGAGGGTCTTTCCTTTGAACTTTTCATTCCTAACAAAGAAGTTGCGGAAATGCCAAGGAAGAATTACAAAAACATCATACTTCTCAAGGACAAAATCCTCTACATCAATTGGAATCCATGTTCCGGGGGTAAAACAATTGGTCTTATCTGGATTAACGTCACCAATCATCTTAATGTGTTCTTTACCAATCCCCCATGTCTGAAGAGTTACATTGCCCTTTGTACTGGCACCAAGACCCGCGACCTTAAGTCCTTGCTCACGGAAATCTCCGATGATCTCCAAGAACTTATCTTTATTTTCCTCCATCCGAGAAGCAAACTCTTCCCAAGGATCTACAGTATTAAACCCAAGTTCCTTTTCTAGAGCAAGAACTCCGATCAATTTAGTTGTACACTCTGTTCCAGAAGGAGCTACAACTACTGAAATACTGCCACCATTAACATCATTAAACTCAAAGTCTAAGATTGTAAACCCAACCTTATCCATAATATATTTGATCTGCCTCATACCATAGTAAGACAGATGTTCGTGGCAAACAGTATCAAAAGAATTTGTTTTCCACATTGTTGGCATATAACTCTGTTCTAAAACCCAGATACCATCTGTAGCAAGGATATCCTTCACTTGGCGAGCAAACTCACAGGGATCTTCCAAATCATAGAACATCGAGAATGATGTTACTACTTTTGCCTTTTGATTTCCAAATCTTTTTTCAAATAAGTCTGCAGAAAAGAAGTCTGCAATCCAGTGAACATTTGATTTATAGAACTGACTAAATTTTTCTGACGTTGGATCAATACTTAATAGTTGCAAATCCTCTGGAAAGAATCCAAGAAATGTTCCATCATTTCCAGCAATATCAATAACAATATCTCCAGACTTTAATTTAATTTTATCTTTAATTTTTTCTGATTTTTCTTTTAAATGCTTGACCATTCCAGAGTTAAGTCCAGAACGATAACCATAATTTTGACCATACATTGTTGGAAGGTCAAAGGTGTGTTCTAACTGAACATGACCACAAGCACCATCATGTTCTTCGTCACACTTTACGAGTTTTAGTGGGCCTCTTGGCATTTCCTCATCAACTTCATCAGGAAAGATACCAGAGAGATATTGATCTCCGAGATCAAGAACTTCTACAAGATTTGGATTTCCACAAACACGACATTTTTCGATTTTGTGAAATAAATTACTTGTCATTTTTACACATTTCCTCTACTAACTGACTGAATGAGATTTCGGGATACCATCCAAGTTTCTCCTTTGCTTTAGTACAATTACCTAACAATGTCTCTACTTCTGCCGGACGATAATATTTAGAATTAACAATAATCACGGTTTTCCCGGTATTTGTATCAATCCCTACCTCATTTACCCCCTCACCAGACCACTCAAGGTTCATATTATAATGCCTTGCCGCCATTTCTGCAAACTCTCTAACAGAGTATTGTTTGCCTGTTGCGATCACATAGTCGTCTGGTTCATCCTGCTGGAGCATTAGCCACATCGCTTTGGCATAGTCTTTCGCGTGTCCCCAATCCCTTCTAGAATCGAGATTGCCGAGAGATAATACGTCTTGTTGTCCAGATGAAATTCGAGACAATCCAATGGTAATTTTTCTGGTGACAAAGGTTTCTCCCCGTCTTGGACTTTCGTGATTGAATAGTATTCCAGAACTTGCATGTAATCCATAAGACTCCCTGTAGTTTTTAACAATCCAAAATCCATATAACTTTGCTACGCCATATGGAGAGCGTGGGTAGAATGGTGTTGTCTCTGTCTGTGGAACCTCCTGAACGAGTCCATAGAGTTCGCTGGTAGATGCTTGATAAATGCGGACAGTGTCCTCCATACCAAGAATACGAACTGCCTCCAGTACTCTCAGAGTGCCCAGAGCATCAGTTTGTGCAGTGTACTCTGGCAGTTCAAAAGAAACCTTCACATGACTCTGAGCACCAAGATTATAAATCTCATCAGGTTTAACCTTCTGAATCACCTTGATAATATTTGTAGAGTCTGTCAGGTCCCCATAATGAAGATGCAACTGTTGATAGATATGATCAATCCTATGAGTATTAATCAGAGAAGATCTCCGAATAATACCATGAACTTCATATCCCTTTTCGAGAAGAAGTTCTGCAAGGTAAGATCCATCTTGACCCGTAATACCAGTAATTAAAGCGACTTTCATATAAGAATACTTTTTACCATTCTACAAAAAAAGAGGAGTTTTTACAACTCCTCAGTCAGAAAACAAATTTTAGAGGAGGATGTCAAAGGGTTTTACTGTAACCAGGGAGTGCTCTTTTCAGAACATCTACGATTGCAGAAACTCTAGGATCTGATCCCCCTGCGGATGGAGCGCTAACATGATCTTCAAGTTTAGACTCAAGTGCAGTAATCTTGTTTAGTTCTGATCGAAATGAATTAACTTGAGTCTCTAGAGACTTTACCTTTGCTTCCAGGGTGGCAATCTTGCTCACATCAACTCCTGCAGATGTTTGAGTTTCAAGTGTTTTAACTCTTTGCGCAAGACGTTGCAACTCTTGAGAAGCAGCATTTGGTGGTGTTGCAACTGGTGTCGGTTCTACTGTTTCAACTACAGCTTCGGAAGTCTGTGCAGTTGCATCAACTTTGATTTCAGGTTTTGGTTGAAGTTTTGTTTTTGTTGTTCTTGTTTTCATGACAATCAGGACTAAAAAATGATTTGTTTTATTTATTATTGAAAAGAGGGTCTTGATGACTCCACCAGGGCAGTTTTTAAGTCACTCCGCGACCACGAGCAGTAACGACATCATCGGTAACATAGCAGGGAACACCATCAGGATCTAACCAACATGTGTAGTCATGATCTTCCATGGCAGTCATCAGTTGCATCTCATTATCGCATAGATACATGTCTTTGTATCTACCAGTATAGGAGTCTGCTTTTTGAATTCGACAATCTGGTTTTCCGTTAATTTCTAGAATACCAACTTGAACATAACGATAAGGAAACCGCTCAAGAAGAACGGTTGGTTTTTTGACAACTTGCATCAGGAAACTCCAATAGACTCAAGATCTTCGTAAAGATAATCAATTAGAATTTCATAGTCATCCTCAGGTTCTCCAGAGAACACAACTCCTTCGCTTTGATAATATCGCATAACTTTTTTATAAAGTTTTGGATTTTTTACTCCGAGGTGAACTTCTCCATTTGCCACCGCTCGCAAGAGGTTTACATCTTTCTTGAACTTTTCTACCAGTGTCATTTTAAATGATTGTTGACTTTCTAATTATAAGGGAAAGGTCAGTTCCTGTCAAGCGGAGAGGGTGGGATTCGAACCCACGATAGGGTTGCCCCTATAACTCCTTAGCAGGGAGCCGCTTTCAACCACTCAGCCACCTCTCCCGGTTGGTGATCGGGAATAACCCGATGGGGGTCGCGAGGATCGAACTCGCCTTAGCCGAATTATGAGTTCGGTGCATTCACCAGATTGCTAGACCCCCAGTAGGACTGGAGGGAATTGAACCCTCTTCACACCGTTATAAGCAGTGGGCCTTAACCAATAGGCGACAGTCCCTTAAGATCCTTCTTCATGGTCTCTGTACATGCGTATGACTTCATCATCCGCAGGCATCATTATAGCAGTGTTTTCCCCATTTGTCACTCCAATGCTCTCACCTTTTTCTACTCTTGCCATCAGTTCATCCCAATTTTCTTGCCAGTACTCTACAGAGTGAATTTCCATCGTTCAGTAATTTATAAAAAAATCGGGATGATAGGATTCGAACCTACGGCCACTCGCTCCCAAAGCGAGTGCTCTACCAAACTGAGCTACATCCCGTTAATGAATCTAATATAACTCAATCTTGGTTTTATGTCAATCCATTTTTAAATCTGCATCGTCTCCAAGTTTTCCAATGTACTTGAATCTCTCTTCCCATGTATCTCCACCCTCTTGACCTTTCTTGGGGTTAATGCAAGTACTGTCTCCTAAGTTGTTGCAGACAAGACCTGCTAGATCTCTTTCGCTCCCCTCTATTCCTGTTGCCCATCTATGTTGACCATTGATCCATGTTGCACCGCATTTGGGGCATTCCTTCCTGCTAAGAGACAGGTCGGACAGCTCTCTATTTGGCATGGTTGTTGTTCTCCATTTCTTTGAGTAGGTTTGCTCTGTCTTTAAGAAGACGTTTTTTTAACTTCCTCTTAAAGAACCATATTCTAATGTCTAGAAAAAATTGACGAATTTTGAGGTCAATATACATGACCAACCTCATTGTAGCATCATAACCACCTATTAACACCAATACTACAAATGTGAGGAAAAGAAGATAAAACAGCGTCATAAAATAGCATCTTTATTTGTATATAGATGATACAAAACCTTTATAAATTATGAAGAAAGCGGAGAGGGTGGGATTCGAACCCACGGTGCCCGCGAAGACACGCTGGTTTTCAAGACCAGAGCCATCAACCACTCGACCACCTCTCCTTATCTTTCTTCAAAATCTAATCTACGAACTTTACGTTGCCTTCTTGCTTCTTGATAAGCAAGATCTTGAGCAGAAAGTTTATTTTGTTTTCTACTCTCACCAGATTTTATCATAACAATCTGACTCAAGTCAACCGCTGATACTTTATCTTCAGTGACTGTCATCATATTAGGACATCCACAGCATTGCGTTTTACTACTGCTGGAGATTTCCACATTGCAATTTTTGCATCGTACAACAATCATTTTTCATAATCCTCCTAATAGGAATGCTTGCTGACGGGATCGAACCGCCGGCCGCCTCGGTGTAAACGAGATGCTCTACCGCTGAGCTAAGCAAGCATGGTGGGTGGAAGGGATACATTATACCTTCACTGAGTGGGAATCACTAATGTGATAATAGGTCACCCAGACTTTCGGACCTCCTGGTAAGAGTTCTGTGCGAACACAGCGGGCACCACCCCTGTCCTACTATACATTACGCCGTGCCTCCACAAGCGTTATTCAGTCACACCCTATGGAACTGATCAGGTTCCAACTCCCCCGGCAGGATTCGAACCTGCGACCAATCGATTAACAGTCGATGGCTCTACCGCTGAGCTACAGAGGATTGATTTTTTGTTCCCTCTTAAGTTTGAAATACAGTTTGTGATACTTATCACACATTTTTCTGAGGACATCTCTGTCTTCATCAAAACCAAGTTTCTTGGTGTGTTGATAAGAACCTTCTAACTCTGATATAAGTAGAAGAATTTCAACTGGTTTCATGTTCCTAAAGAAGGAAAGCGGAATAGCGGATTCGAACCGCTGACATTCAACTTGGAAGGATGACGTTCTACCACTGAACTAATTCCGCATGTAGCAATTATACCGAATTGCTAATATGTTGTCAACTACTCAAAAACAAACTCTCTCCATTCTGATACTTTTGTTCTTTCTAATTCTAACATGACTTTGCTGATTGGTGCTTTTGGTTTTGAGCGAAGTTTCATGTTTGTTTCGTGTAAGTATTTATTGCCCTTTGCGACATTACATTTATCGCAACAAGCAACTAGGTTCTCCCAGGTATCTTCCCCACCCTTACTACGTGGAATTACGTGATCAATCGTTAAATCGCGAGTTGATCCACAATACTGACAGGAATATCCATCTCTTTTATAGATCATATTCCTGGTTGGCGTAGTGTCTGCAAATTTTAGGAATGGAATTTTAACATAATTTACAAGTCGAATTACTCTCTTTGAGATAAGTTTTGCTTTCTCTTTGAATAAAAGAATTACAGCCCTCTTCCAATTAGTAAACTGAAGAGGTTCATAGGAACTGTTTAATACCAAGACGGTAGAATACGGTTCTACAAACTCCATAGAATTACTCTCCATCTTTTTGATATTTATTCTTAAATGATGACCGGATTAAAATATATGAATTAAATATCATTAAGAAAATAAGGACCCAAAATAAACCAATCGTTGCAGGATTACTGACACATACGACATCGCCACCAACAAAAGTTAGATCATAAGTTTCAGCATGTGTTTCGATTGGTCTAATTGGTGTACTTGCCATAATAATAAAAAATGGAAACGACTCAGGTAGGATTCGAACCTACGACCGACTGCTTAGAAGGCAGTTGCTCTAATCCACTGAGCTACTGAGTCAAAAAAGGCGGGACAGATGGGGCTCGAACCCACGACCCCCAGCGTGACAGGCTGGTGCTCTAACCAACTGAGCTACTACCCCTTAATCTGGATCGACCAAATTATTATACTGATCTTCAGTGATTTCGTCAAGACTGAAGACCTCAAGATTTTTGATGTCGTTCTCAAACCATTCATAAAATTCATCAATCAGGGCAAGACGATTATAAGTTTCTGAAACACCAGTTTTATCGGCAATTGTATCTTTTGCCCAATCACGAACATGATTAAAGATTTCTTCACTCGTCTTTTCCATAGTAGTCTTTTCGATAGTATCGCGAGAGGATGTTACCATTGTAGTATGCTGGCGTTCCATCGTCAAGCGACTCGGTGAGGACATTGTGAAAGAAGAGTTGTCTCGTTTCTTCGAAATTGACTTTGCCCTTTGTTTTATGTAATGAGAGGATATGGCGACTAAAATTCGATTTACCGAGTCTCCCAACATCCTCGTTAAGTTCTGGACAAGAGCCATAATACTTTTTCCAATCTGATTCTGATTTTACTTTGCGTTTTTTCCCTCTTGGAGTTCTGAACTGCCAAAAGTATTTTCTGCCGATATATTGTTTACCTGATTGTAGATTAGTAATCCGGTAGACAAAACCGTACATATCGTTAATATCCTCAGATAGAAAAGTTCTACCCTTAAAAACCCAGGGGTTTTCATAGTCAATATCGATATTCGTCAATGATATCTAAAACTCTGTTTAGATATTTATTTGCTAAATCTTTATCTCCCTGCCAAAATGTTTCTGGTTCATTATCAATCTCGTGCTTTAACTTATGAACCCTGGCCTTCAACTCGTCTTTATCCAATGAATTTCTGGGCATAACGGAAAGATATTTCTCATACTATTTAATCACAATCCTTCCGTTATGTCCACATTTGTTAAAGTTTAAAACCACTAAATGTGTCTTTGCTCACATCCTGCTTAATGCCACCAACTACGTATGATTCTACCTCAGTCTCCTGCGGCGCAACCTGAAGACCCTTGGAGGAGATCCAGTGCTGTGTCCAGGGCAATGGATTGTTCTTCGCTGCAATATCATATTGCGGTTTGAGTCCAATTGCCTTGAGGCGACGATTAGCAACCCACTCAACATATTGTTGAAGAAGTTTATCATTCAGACCAATCATAGATCCATCCTTGAACAGATACTCAGCCCAACGCTTTTCTTCATTCACAGCACGATCAAACATCTTATACGTCCAATCCTCTTCTTCTTTCATGATCTGTTGCATCTCAGGATCATCGCCCTGCTTCCATTTGTTTAAAATGTTTTGGGTGATAGCGAGGTGTTGGTTCTCGTCCCTGGCAATAAGGGAGATAATTTTTGCAGAACCTTCCATGAGTTTAAGTTCACCAAAAGCAAAACTACAAGCAAAAGAAACGTAAAAGCGTATCCCCTCCAGTATGTTGACGTTTGCGATTGCTCTGTAGAGTTTTCTTTTGACATCACGAATCTCCCATTGTGAACTTGGAGAGTCTTTAAAGTCGGGTCTCCACATGTTTCCAGTTCCCCAAGCTTGGGCGCTGTTGATAAAATCATCATAGGACTCTGTAACGCTACTAGCACGTTCTAGAATACGCTCATCCGTCACGATCTTATCAAAGACCTCTGCGGGGTCTGAATAGACGTTCTTGATGATATATGTGTATGACTTTGAGTGAATCATTTCCATGAATCCCCAAACCTCCATACATGCTTCCAATTCTGGAAGAGAACAATATGGAATGAATGCCATGCCTGGGCCTCGACCTTGAATAGAATCTAACATAATCTGATATTTCAGATTTGATGTATAGATATGCTTCTGTTCTGGTCGAAGAGTTTGATAGTCTCCTCTGTCTTTTTGTAGAGATACTTCTTCTGGTCTCCAGAAGTATCCCAACTGTTGCGTGGTAAGTTTATCAAATACTGGGTATTTGTATGAGTCGTATCTCTGGACTCCTAATGGTGGACCGAAAAACATCGGTTGCTTTTTAATATTCACTTGTTCAGTATTAAAGACAGTCATGCCTTTAACTTCCATATTTACATCCTTGGTAGAAGAAACTTTAAACTGCACAGGATTCACACTCTCCCTCCTCTGATTGACTTAGTTCACTTATTAAATTTTGAAGATTGGGTTTTTCTTCTTCCAGGTCATCTGACTTAAGGTCATATGTATTCTGGTAGTAAGAAGTTTTCCACCCGTATTTGTATGTAGTTAAAAAATCATTTGCCATCACAGAGACTGGAACTTCATTGTCTGGATAGTTTTCAGGATTGTAACTCCAGTTACCAGATATTGCTTGATCAAAGAATTTCTGCATTACAGCAACGATGTTGATATAACCACGATTATCTTTCATCTCCCAAAGAAGAGTGTAATGATTTTTGTGCGTAGTGTACTGAGGGACAATCTGTTTAAGCGGTCCCTTCTTGCTCTTTTTAGTGGACAAAAAGGCTCTAGGTGGTTCGATTCCATTTGTTGCGTTTGACACAACGGAACTGCTCTCTGATGGCATCTGAGCAGACAATGTTGAATGTCGTAGTCCGGTTTCTTGAATATTCTTCCGAAGACCCTCCCAATCATGAATCAACTTGTGACACGAGATTTCATCTACATCTGACTTATATGTATCAATTGGAAGAATTCCATCAGCATACTTGGTACGTCCAAAATACTCACAATGACCTTTCTCTGTAGCAAGTTTGTTGGATGCTTTGAGTAGGAAAAACTGGAATGATTCTGCAAGTAAATGGACAGCATCCCAGGCTTCCTGAGAGTCGTAATTAAATCCCAACTTAGCAAGATAGTGTGCGAGTCCAATAAAACCTACTCCAAGGGATCTCCGCGCCTTTGTAGCGACCTCTGCTGCCTTGACTGGATAGTCCTGATAGTCGATTAATTCATCTAAAGACCTCACAGTTAGATCACACATCTCTTCCAACTCTTTGTCAGAGTTTACCTTACCAACATTAATTGCAGAAAGAATGCACAAAGCAATCTCTCCATCTCCGTCAATATGTTGAAGAGGATATGTTGGCAACGTGATCTCTTGACAAAGATTGCTCATCTCAACCTTATCCTTAAAAGATGAGTGACTGTTGCAGTGATCGATATTCATGATGTAGATACGACCGGTCTCTGCCCTCTCCTTCAGGAGATTGAGAATCAGTTCCTGTGCCCCCACAGTTTTTCTTGGAACAAACTCATCTCGTTCAAAACCCACATATAGATCATCGAACCTATCAGTACCAAAAGCGTCATATAGACCTGGTACGTCATGCGGTGAGAACAAGCTAATTTCTCCATTCTGGATGAAACGCTCATAGAAAAGTTTTGAAATCTGGATGGAGTAGTCAAGTTTACGAACCCTGTTATCTTCTGTGCCTTTATTATTTTTTAGAACAATAATATCTTCTATTTCTTGGTGCCAGATTGGGAAGTGGACAGTCGCGCTTCCGCCTCGTATGCCATTTTGAGTGCAGCATCTGACAGTGCTCTCAAATTTTTTGAGGAATGGTACAACACCTGTGTGTTGAACTTCTCCGCCTCTGATTTTACTGTTGATGCCACGGATTCTGCCTGCGTTGATACCGATGCCCGCCCTTTGTGCAACGTATTTGCCAATAGCCATATCAGAGCTAAAGATGCTATCGAGGGTGTCATCAACATCAACAAGAACACAGCTAGCAAATTGTCGAAGTGGAGTTCGCACTCCTGCCATGATAGGTGTGGGAATGTTGATTTTGTGCTTGCTGATTGCGTTGTAGTATCTTCTGACATAGTCGAGTCTCGTCTCTTTGGGGTACTCTGCAAATATAGTCAGGGCAATCATGATATACATGAATTGTGGAGTTTCGTATACTCCACCACTACTACGATCCTGTACCAGATACTTATCAACTACCTGGCGCAATCCTGCATAGGTGAACAAAAAGTCACGACCGTGATCTATGAAACTATTTACCTTTTCAATCTCTTCTTTAGAGTATTTCGTAAAAATTTCACTATCATATACTTGCATATTCACACAATTTATGATGTGATTCTCAAGAGAGGGAAGTTCTCTCATCTTTCCATAGATCTGTTTACGAACAGCGAAGAGAAGTAATCTTGCCGCAACATATTGATAGTTTGGATGTTCCAAATCAATTAGATCACTTGCACTCCTAATCAAAATTTCCTGAATTTCAGCTGTCGTGATCTTATCATAAAACTGAATACCAGATTGCATCTCAACCTGACTGGAAGAAACTCCAGCAAGACCTTTACATGCTTCCTCAACCATCAAGTGCATTTTATCAAGGTCAAGAGGTTCGATCGTCCCACTTCTTTTTGTAACCTTTAAACCATTACTCATATCTTTTTCCAGGTATTGAATTTAAGTTTTGCTTCTAGTCCAGAGTATGTATTCGATTCTATCAAGGATTGTACGTTATGTCCAGACATCACCATATCATTTATATCCTTTTCCACAATGTTATTTGGCCATATCACTATGGAGTCTCCACTTTCGATTGTCTTTCCAATTCGTTGGACAATCTCTCGATTCCTTGGTTCATTATCATAGATCCAAACAGGATTGTTAATCCCCCAACGACGAACATCAGCGTCAGCTCCGCACATAGCAATCGCGTTGCAAACGAAAGTCGAGTCGAATGGTCCTTCGGTAACGTAGACACTCTCATCCTTTTTAATTTGATCGAGGCCATAGATTTTTGGTGCATCATCATTTAGCATTATAGTAATGTACTTGATTGAGTTCGGACTTAATGCCCTACCCTGAAATCCAACTAACTTTTTTTGATAATGTATTGGAATTACAATTCTTGATTCCTTGTAGAGATTATCAAACTCCACTTCTTTAAAAGATTTTACAAAAGCAGAAAAGTCTTCAGAAAAATAGAAGTGATTTGGATTTAGTTTACGCTTCTGTAAGTATTCTGAAGCAACTTTAAATTCTGAACAGAGGGGTAGATCAACCCTCTCCTTAAACATTGGTTTTTCAAACTTAAACTCTGGTTCATCAACAACAAAGTTTCGACCGGTATGACCGTCTCTAAACTTCTCCAAAGAATACTGTTTATGTATTGCAGGATCCACCTTCTTTATGAAGTTGTTTAGAGACATTGAAGCACCACAATTGTGGCACTTAAAGTTGGTGTTTGATTTTACCGAATATATGTATCCTCTAGTCTTGCTTTTATTCTTCTTAGAGTCTCCACATATAGGACAACGGAAATTATAAAGATCGGTCTTGACTCTCTTAAATTTTTCTAATCTGACAGAGATTAGATTTACATATTTTGAATCAACGTGATCCATTCACAAATTTACCTCTGGACGCATCATAACACGAACTG
>Ga0208763_1000181_pt1 | contig 13769 bp, 4 predicted proteins | sample ETNtaG_20_FD_185756 | JGI IMG/M metagenome (GOLD analysis project Ga0208763, IMG submission 185756) | Marine microbial and viral communities from oxygen minimum zone, Eastern Pacific Ocean - ETNP201306PF45B (SPAdes) (version 2) | ecosystem: Environmental > Aquatic > Marine > Oceanic ... | reverse complement strand
AGTTTTGTGCTGAAACTGACAAAACATTCACAGATGCTATTGAAAACATCAAAATCATAGTCAGAAGTATAGGTCTAGATTTCTTCATTAATTAGGCGTATGAGATGCAACGAATGAAGGAATCGGCGGTTTGTGCTTCAAACCGAGAGTTCTTTTCACATGAGTAAGTGGCCAAGGCAATGTCTAGTGCTGCCGAGTTAGTTTATCCTGCCGGAAACACGGGGGATTTTTTGTTGAATGTTCTGACAGTTCTAATTTTGGTAGGGCCAGCATATCTGGCCAACACAGGAGCGATGTTATTTGGCAAATGGATACCCGATAAAGTTGGTTTTAGCAATCACAAAATTGATTCTGGTAGAGTACATTCAGATGGAAATAGAATTCTTGGAGACGGTAAATCATGGGAAGGGTTGTTTGGTGGAGCAGTTTTCTCTGCATTATTGATGATGCTTGCTCATTTCTGTTGGAAAGGAAATAGCGCTGAATCTGCAAGACCGTTCATAGACCCACTCGTGCTTGCAGATTCAACAGATTGGTTCTGGTTAGGAAATGAGTGGATTGCGGCGTTTATTCTTGGATTCACTCTAGGTTTTGCTTGTATGCTAGGGGACATGGCGGGTTCTTTCGTCAAGCGCAGACAAGGTCACAAAAGAGAGGGTGAAGTTAGTTCCAAAGCACCCTTACTAGACACCTTGCCTTTTGCCATTTTCATTTTTATTGCAGCCGTACTACTATTCAGAGACCAAGTATTGATGCATGAGGATTTTACTTCATCGATTTTTGCAATAATAATTTTCACGCCAATCATTCATCGTTCTTTCAATATGTTAGGCTACAAGCTAGGATTGAAGTCAGTGCCATATTAATTCCATTTTCCTAATTTTGAATGAGATATAAGTTCGGAATGAATTATCACTTAGTGTAATTGCCATTTGATATGAGCGGCATTAGGGTACTTATTGTGGGGTCAGGCGGTAGAGAACATGCTCTTGCAATTGGTTTAGCAAATAGCCCCTCAGTTGATCAAATCCATACTTGTCCCGGAAATGCTGGAACTTCTGAAATTGGCACAAATCATGATGTTTCCTCAAATGATATAGAAGCCATTCTGAAACTAGCCAAAGAGTTAGCCATCGGCCTTGTAGTAGTTGGGCCCGAAGCACCTCTTGTCTCTGGACTTTCTGATTTGCTTAGAGAAAATGGAATACCTAGTTTTGGTCCTCATTCCACAGGTGCTGAACTTGAAGGTTCAAAACTACATGCGAAAAGAATAATGGAAGAATTAGGGATACCAACAGGAGGTGTTCAGGTCTTAACCGATGAATCCGATATTGATTCTGCACTTGCCAGTTTTCGTCCACCTTGGGTGATAAAGAGAGATGTTTTAGCCGCGGGCAAGGGTGTAGTTGTCACGGAAAAAATTGATGAGGCTAAGAAATTCATTTCAGAATCTATTTCTACCGATAAATTCGTGTTATTGGAAGAATTTCTTCATGGCGAGGAAGCCTCTATGTTGGTAATAATGGACGAATCGGGATTCATATGTCTCCCAGCAAGTCAAGATCACAAAAGAGTGGGTAATGGAGATACTGGTCCAAACACCGGTGGTATGGGCGCGTATGCTCCAGCGCCTGTGGTTTCTGAAGTTGTGAAACAAAGAGTCATCGAGAGTATTGTTAATCCAATGCACCACTACCTAAAAAATCAAAATATTCCATATCGAGGTGTTTTGTATGTTGGCTTGATGATAGACGATGACGGCTACCCAAACGTAGTTGAGTATAATGTTAGATTCGGTGACCCAGAAACCCAAGTGACGATTCCTCTGATAGAATCAGACCTTGGATTAATGCTATTGGCAGCATCTGAAGGTAGGTTGGATGAAATAGAACCTCGATTTTCTAACAAGTCTGCAGTAACCGTAGTTTTGGCGTCTGAGGGATATCCTGGTCCCTCAAATATTGGAAGAGAAATTAAAGGTGAATCCGTTAGAATTGAAGACGTTGATAAAACTGCTTTTGTGCATCAGGCGGGTACTCTCAGGGGAGAAGGAGGAGTTTTACTTTCAAACGGAGGAAGAGTACTATCTTCAACCGGGATTGCAAACGATTTACCTACCGCTGTAAAGGCCGCCTATGATGTGATGAATGAAATCCAATTGGAGGGTTCACATTATCGAACTGATATTGCTTATCGGGCTCTCTGAATCAATTTTCATCGAGGATAGCCCCGCTACTACGTAGCGTATATGCCGAGAACGGTTATAACACAAGTTCAGGTCGCCGCGCTGCTGAGCCTTTAGGCTGCAAGTAGAAGATGATGAAAATGTCTTATGAAAACGGGAATGCAAAGGGTGTTAGTCAGTACATTAGTCTGGCTTCTGCTCCGGTGATCATAGCCGGCTTATTGCTGCTATTTTTCTCCGCTACAGCCCTTGCAGATGATGCGATGATTGACACAGGAAAGTTGGTTATCCTTCCCGTAGCGGCCGCATTAGCGGCTGTCTTGGGAAGGATTTGGGTATCTGTTCTTCCTGATGATTCACCAGTAAAGAAAACACCGCTATTCGTATTGATTTTTGCAATCGTACCAATTCTTCTAGAAATTCTTGGTTTTATTGATGCCATTCTTGCAACAACATTTGCATTTACTGCAATTTCGACTCTAGTTTTGGTTCAATCAAACAGAAATGAAGAAGCAACCATCCTGCTAACAATGGTTGCCGGATTCCATGTATCGGTTGCCTATGCAGCATCGATGCCTGAACTAATCGTACCTGAAGGAGAAACACTCCAGAACGTGCTTATTGATGTTCAGAGGGCAGGCATTGCCGCTAATTTCTTCTCATTTTATGTGGCCTCATTGATGCTGGGGACACTTCTCTCCATTGCATTTAGGGGGACTCTCTATGAAGGAGGAAATGGTTCATTTTTCCGAAGGATTCCGACCAAATTCAATATTCTCGAGAACCGTGATTTAACCATTACAGGATTTGTTTTGTTAATTGTCAATTTGATTCCTCTCTATTCGTTAGCAATGATATCTGATGCGGTTACTTTTGAAGAACATCATTATCTTGGGAATGTTTGGGCATTAGTCACCTCGATTATCGTGATGTTTGTGTCCTTCTGCAGGGCAGAAAGATGGCATGTATTAGGATCGATAGTCGCAGTAAATTGGTTCATTTACTCTTTATCGCACTTAGTTGAAATCGGAAATTCACTACCTTCACAATTAGAATTCCTAGCCGGAAACGATTTCAGTGGAGCATTTTCATGGCTTTTCATTACCTTTTGGCTAAATGTATTAGTGATTATGCTAGCTTCTAGCGGAAGATTTGGTGACATTGCACCAAGAAGAGAGCCTAGTGAATTCAGGCTCTGGTGGAATGACAATTCATATACGATTTTAGTCGGTTCAGCAGTAATTGTTGGTCTTCTAACCCGAACGGGATGGAATGTTCTACCGGCAATGAATGCTAACATTACCGGGCTGTGGGATATGACTGGAGGGTCTGATCCTTGGTACATGAAAAGGGTTGTAGACTACATCGTAGCAGAACAATCTCACTTTATTTTCGATGCTGACCGTTCTTACCCACGAGGTGGAATTAATCCGAGACCACCTCTGTTCTCATGGTGTTTAGCCCTAGGTGGACTTGCTCTACATTGGCTAACTGGTATTGCAGCAGATGATGTTGTATGGTGGTCAGTTGCGGGATTGCCGGCTATTTTTGGAGCACTGATTGTTCTACCTGTTGCTGGAATCGCAAACAGAATGCACAGCGCTCAGGCAGGAATAATTGCTGCATGGTTGATGGCACTAATGCCGGGTCATATTAGCCACTCTACTTTCGGATTGGCTGATCACGATTCCTTCGCATTGCTGTTCCTTACCTTAGCGTTCTATTTCTGGGTTCGAGCACTGGCAGAGATCGGCAGCGAACGAGTTTTCCGAAATCCAAGTCCTAATCCATTGTACTTAGTTGCGGGAATTCGAGAAATGTGGAATCGTAATCCGAAGATGATGTCATTTGCAACCTTGGCAGGAATCAGTTTCTCCACTGTCGCTTTGGGTTGGAAAGGGTTTGTATACGGTCCTGGAATTCTTTTCCTTGCCTTTTCATTCCAAATCATCCTCAATATGTTCCGCCGCCGAGATAGTCTACCTCTGACTTCGGCTGCGCTACAGATGATGCTGACCACTTTCCTAATTCCTCTTCCTTTCTACATCTGGCCCGGTATGAATTTGCTATGGGCTCCAAGTGGATTCCAACCTATGTTCTATATTGTAGGGTTTACAATTGCTCTAGGTTGGGTCGCATCTAGCTTCAGAGACAAACCATGGTTACTTGTTTTAGGTAGTGGGGCTGTACTATTCGGCGGTATTCTTTCAGCACTATGGGTGCTCCAATCTATGGAATACTATGATGGATGGGATATCCTATTCACTGGAGGTTTCTACTTTTCAAAGAACAAAATTTTCGGAACTATTGGAGAGGCTCAAGCCCCGAGTCGAGGAGTGTTATTCGCGTCATTTGGCCCTATAGTATCACTTATCGCAATTGGATATTCCTTCGTAATGATATGGCGAGGTGCAAGGGAAGAGAAACAGAGCCTATCCTTGGTCGGACTATGGGTTATTATTGCTACATACATGGCTTGGAGTGCAGGCCGATTCATCCTAAATGCGACCCCTGCAATGGCAGTTGCCGGAGCAATAGGAATAGCTGCTCTCTGGAAGATGGCAGATTTCTCAGAATTAGTCAAAGAATGGCGTCGCGCTGGAATAGGTACTCCCAGAGCTCGCTTCCGCTCAGCGAGAATTGCTGGTGCAAAGAGGCCAATGATTCCAGCCTTGATTTTGGTTTTCATGTTAGTTGCTACCCAACATGCAACATACGGAATAGATTCTGGTATCCCCCGAGGCGACTCTGCTTCCGGTGATGTTGATCAGGTCATATATGACATAACACCTGACGTTATGAGATACGACATAGCAGGTATTTCCCTGCTTGACAGTAGTGCTTACAACCCATCTGCAAATTGCGGTAACGGCTGTTGGTACATGGGGACATTTGGGCCTGGTTTCAATGGTGGTGGCTGGAATATGGCTTATGAGTGGCTTTCACAACAAGATTCTGACGACACTTTCAGTGAAAGACCTGCATTCGTCTCATGGTGGGACTATGGATTCCAAGCATTAGACTCTGGGGAACATCCTACCGTTGCTGACAACTTCCAGTCAGGAATTCCTCATAGCGGCGCAATGTTGTTGTCCTCAGGTCAAGAAGATACACTGGCTATGTTTATCGTTACATTAGCACAAGGTGATAAGCAGTACTCAGATGATGGAATGTTTACTGATTCATTCTCAGACGTAATACTGAACCATCTAACACCAGATCAGAAAGAAGAATTTGAAAGAATCCTTTCTATTGGCCCCGGTGATAAACAGTTGGTTATTGACCGCTCATTGACATTGGTTTATCAAAACGTTCAGGAGATTCAGGATTCTACCTTCACAGGTGGAAACATGAAAATCACAACCGACCTAATGCGCGGTTACGCATTGGACAGTGATGGAATCCCTATGCAGGAAGAAATGTGGTACGTTTTCAAAGATGGAACGCAAATCGGTAATGCCACATCTAACGAGACTACAGCTAAGACTATCTTTGACGAAGCACGTGGATCTAGCCAACCATATGAGGAAGAAATAACCCATTACGAGATAGGTGGTTACAGATACACTGCAGATTTAATCGAAGACTTCGATGATGTTTCAACTAATCTCCACCGACAAAATGCAAAATTAGGTCTCTCTCGTGCATTCTTGACTTCTGCTTTAACACTAGATCAGTTGGTTGAATTATACCATGACATAACCACCGCGGTAGAATATGAAGTTCAGAGTTATGATGGCAGTTTGGGAGAAATGATAACACGGAATAATGACATCAGGTACTTTGCGGTAGACGACAGGCTGTACCCACTAGGAGGTGCCTATTATGCTGATCAAAGTTATCACAGAGGTCAGACCACGGGTATTTTCTATGCACCTACTACTCTATCCGGACTCGATCCAGATCACTACATAGAGTCTGTTTATCAAACCCAAAGAGGCGATAGACCTACCGTTTACATGAGCGCAGAGCGCTTCGAACAAGAATCCATGTCAGATATTGTAAAACAACAGTCTGGAGCCATGGAAGATTCTAGTGATATGATTCAATTGGTGGATATAGAATATCAGCAAACTGAATCTTTCTTCGACACAATGATCGCTAGAATTTACGTAGGATACGGAACCTCTACATTGGGTCTTGAAGATGACCCCTCTCAACCAGGCCCTACCTGGGCCATCAGTGGCACTCCAGGTTCTCCATTAGAGAATGCCTTCCCTCTTCCAGGTGCAATGATGAATCACTTTGTTATCGCAAATTGGTACGATGATGGAACTGATTCACCAGATGATGACAATAACAGTATTCCTGACATATTTGATGGAGGTTATGCAGCAATAGGTCGAGCAAACACCAATGTAAAGGTAGTCAAGTATTACAGTGGCGCAACCCTTGAAGGAACAGTCGAATTAGATGGTATTGGTCCTGTTCCTAATGCAAGAATCCTAATTGAAAGAGATGCCTTCAGTGGCGAAGAAATCGCTGATATTAACGGCTCCGTAACCGATCAAGATCTCAGAACATATTGGGTCCCAATTGGAACTGTGGATGCAGATGAAAACGGCCAATATTCGTTCACAGTTCCAGCAGGTAAAATCAGAGTTTCTGCTTTCTTTGGGGAACCTGATTTGAAGGCGGCTCGCTCTCAATTATCTAGTGGTTCAGGAGGTATGCTTCAAGACGTGGCAACTGAGCAAACTAATGGTGTCAGGAATGTCAACCTAATAACCGGGATTTTAGGTAATGTCTCTGGTTCACAATGGCTTTCAGAAACCATAGTTAATGTCTCTGGAGAAGCCGGTCATTCTAATGGTCAAATTAACGTAAATGCGGACATTATTGTCGAACCGTCTTTTGCAACCGGTCGATTAGTTTGGAATGGCGCGGGTGATTTTGATGGAGAAGCAATTACCAATGCACTTGTAGAATTGACACCTTCTTGGGACCAAGTAACGATGCAGCCAATAACACTCGCGACCTCAACAGGTAGTGTAACAGGCCCTGATCTATCCTTCCAAGGAATTGGACAAGCTACCTTCACTGGAGAAGGAGAGGTAATCAGTAATGGACTAATGACAGTTACAGACTTTGTCGGTACTCATGAACAAAAAATTCTGAATGGCCATAGCCTAGAAGGTTCTGGTGAATTTACTGGAATTGGAACCCTTCAAGGCACTGTTGATGATGTTGAAATTATAGATGGTCCTTGTAATGAAAATGGAACCATGCCTGAAAATTTCTCAGTATGTTCACATTCAGAAGGTTCATACCTCATTGATGGTACAATAAATGCAACAGGTAAATTCACTTCAAATGGCACCTCAACATTCCTACAAGAGCACAATGGCTCTTCCTTAATTGGTTCAGGAATTTTCAAAGTGAATGATTCTGATGAGAATCGTGAGTCATTCGGAACTCTAAATGGCACAGGTACCTTCACAGGAGAAGGTGTATTTAGTGGCCCAATGGTACAAGCAGGTACATTCCATTTAACTCATGCGATTCCAGGAAATTATAACGTCGCGGTTCTATTCGACGATGGGACAAGAGTTGAAATCAATGATGGATTCACGGTACCAATCACAGGTGTCCCATCACTCTACGAAATAGACGTCGCTGGAGGTATGATATCTGGAAGTCTGGTTGACGAAGATGGCAATCCAATTTCAGGTACTGTATCCATGAATATGTTATCCTCTGAAAATAACACCTATCCTGGAGAATGTGCTGAGCGGATGTATGCACCATGTTACATCACTTCTGATGAAGACGGGCTCTTTGAGTTCGGGCCAGTTCTTCCAGGGGAATATATCTTTGAATTAGATATGGATAATGATGGATTCAATGAGTTAGAGTTGATTCATGAGTTTGAAGCAGATATGGACTCTGAGGTTACTTTCCCAAGCACTGTCCCAAATGTTTACGATTTGACCTTCACACTCACCCAAATTATTGATGGTTCAGAATCTACAGTTGAGAATGAAACAATTACACTATCAAGTGGTGATAGCAATCATCCTCCTGTGCAGGCGATTTTCGATAATGAATCAGGCTATTATCTAGCTGAGTTGCCCGAGGGTGAATGGGTGCTAAGTCATACGTTAAGTGATTCAGAGCAACTCTGGGAGCAGATCGATATTGATTCAGATATGACAACATCATATCAATTCCGAGAGTCTCTGAATGTTGTTGGAACTGTATATTACGATACTGATTCCCAAACTCAGATAACTGAAGGAATTGTTCAGGCAGAAATTGTTGATTTCACTGCTGTTGAATTCTACTGGGATGGATTCAAAACAAGCGTCAACACAAATTCCGAGGGGGTTTTCAATGTTACACTTCCAATCGGAGCAGTTGTAGATGCTCTAGTTTTCGGTAACGTACTGAATGTTGTAAATGGTACACGATTTACTGTCCAAGAGGGTATGGGCAATATTACCATGATAGCTCTTCCTGGAAATGATGTAAGTGGAACCCTAAATGTGAACAGATTAGGAAATCTTTTCAGTTCAGATACTGAAGGATGGGAAGCGGTTACAGTCCATGCAACTGAAGAATCTACTGATGCTGTATGGCACATTGAGGTTTCCGAAATTGGAACTTTCAGTACTATTTTACCCCAAGGAAATTGGTCGTTTACAACTAATTTGGAATGGCTTAATTCATCTACTGCGTCTCTAGAAGTCAATGATACAAATGACTTTGTGGAGATTTACCTTTATCCTGAAAATTCCTATGTTGAAATAGACTTCTTCCTTGACCAACAAGGAAACAACGATGTCGATAATGGGACTCCTGTTAAGTATGAATTTTCTATCATCCCTGTAGATAATGCAATGGGTCTAACAACTCAAGTTGATGTAGATGGGTTAGAGTGGGTTTCAAATGGGACTGCCCGAGTGCCGATTGAAGCAGGATCTTATCGTATTGATGTACAGATATCCGATGCTCGGGCTGGTGATTTGTTCGGTACACGAATCTTATCTGGGGATACGTATTTCGAAGTAGGCTTTGGTGGTGAAGTTGTTACTAGAACCATCGGATTCGATCCTGAATGGAGGGTTAATCTATCATTTACCAATGAGTCATTTGGTCCATTATCAGACCAGCAAATTCGGTTGATAAATTTAGAAAACAGTGGCCAGATAATCACTAGAGTAACCGATGTCGACGGAACACTAATTGATCATCTTCCTCAGGGAGATTGGATTATTGTCGTTGATTCCATGGAATCAGGAGAAGGTATTTCTGAAGGTGCAAGAACCACAATTAGCGTCTCCGAGCAAACCGCAACTGACTCAACTACTATTAGAACTGGCGAACTTTCATCATTTTCAATAAATTTAACAGATGAAAATGGTATTGCTTTGGAGGATATGGAAATACTACTAACTTCGAATGATGGTCTTGGTAAAGTGTATCTCGATTCAACAGATGTTTCTGGTCAAACTTCAGATTCAATAACCCCTGGTTCTTGGAATTTAGAGTTAAATCATACAGATGCCGACACTCGTTATTTGATTGAATCAATCGAATTATTAGATGGAGGACTTATTCCTGGAGATAATGGACTTATCGAAATTGTGGCTTCTACTTACTATTTGTTCTCAGGAGATGTTTTCTGGGATCACAATGACGACAATGATTCTGATGTCGGAGAGGGAGTTCCTGATGTAGCGGTATTAATGACTAGTGAAGGACAAGATAACTTGACTTACACTACTGATGCTAGTGGCGAATGGACTGTTTTCGTTCCAGCGGAAACCATTTGGCAGATTTCTACCAACAGAATTGGTTTTTCAGAAGAAATTTTATCTGTTTCAATGGATGCACCTAACTCTGTAGAAATTGAATTAACTGCGGGTTACGTCCCAATATTTGGCAACATTAGCCACCCTAACCTAGCTAATATTGGTGAAGATGTCGAGTTGATATTAATCCCTTCAGAGGGAATGGTACGAGATAGAGTTGTACCCAACAAAGTATACGAAAATGGAGTTTGGAACGGTCAGTGGAATGCTTCCGTAGAACCAGGTAGATGGATTATCCGAGCAACATTGGAATCCTCAAATCTAGTTGGTATGGCTAGCATTCAAGCGGACATCAGTGATGGTGGAAATGTTGACCTAGAGTTAATTTACGGAGGATGGTTATATCTTTCAACTAATTGGGTTGATACAAATGGTAGTCAACATCATGCGTCAGAGGTTGATGTTGAAACGGCAGACATAATTGGAGATGTCGAATTCACATTGTCTTCAGGTGCCGGTGTGAGTTGGGATGTAATACTGGATGAACAAGGAGAAATTTCTATACTAATGCCAAGCGGTCTAATCGAAGTAGAGGGTGCTTTCTCTGTAGCTCAAATGGATCGTACTATGGAATATACAGCCTCGAAATCAATTAGTTTACCAAGTTCAGGAACAGACTTGAAAGCATCTCTTAGTCAAGAATTAATATTCAGTCGAATATCGAATCATACAATAAATGTAACAATCACTGACGTGACAGGTGGAGTTCTCTCTAATCAGGGTGATTTCGAAGATATTGTAGTAAATGTCGCAGACGAAGGCGAATATACGCCAATAGAATTCACCATGGAGTTAGATTATCTTGGCCATGAATCGATATCAAGTTATACTGTTTCAGGTAATATCGCTGGTTCCGACGGTCAATATTGGTTAGTAGAGGCTTGGGATTCTAATCAGGAAAATTGGACTACCAATTTTATGTTTGAGTTCGGATTGGATAGTAATAATAGTACAACGATTGACCTTAGAATAAAAGTTACACCAGCCAATATTTCGACGGCTCAATCGCTTACCAATGGCCACTCCGTAAATCTATTTTTCAGCTCGGAAGACGGTTACCAGTTTAATCAAGAATTAGTAGTTAGAATCCCTCAAATTCATAATTTCGAACTTCGTGAACCATTAATGGAAGAATACGGAATTAGGCCAGGTGAAGAATTAGCAATCCCTATCCTCTTCAGGAATAGCGGCAATGGAGATGAGAGATATGATATTCAATTTGATGACACTCAACTTCCATCAGGATGGGTTCGTACAGGATCTACATCACACACTATTGGTGCATTCACAGATTCAACTCATACAATTAACGTGATTGCACCTGACAATGCTTCCGGCAGTGAGGAATTCACAATTACAGTAGAATTTAGTGATAAGAATAATGGCACATACACCCCAATTGCAATAAACATCAAGACCTCGCTACCATCATTAGAAATAACTGAGGTATTTTCCGATAGTGACCCACTATTTGGAACAATGCATAGATTTACAGTGCAAGTAGAAAATTCCGGTTTAGTCGATGCAGAAAATGTGGTTGTTGTTGCTGGAGTTAGAGGAGTTGTTGAATCGAATGGAAGTGCAACCCAAAATATCGGGGCAGGAGAAACGGTCAATTTCATTATCACGGTTAATTTGACAAAATTCAATACCCCTGAACAAGTCTGGATAGACTTTGAAATATTGACAGATGGTCAAGAATTTACTGAGAATCCAGAAATATATCCGAAGCGATTTACCCTGAAAGCTCAAGCGGTGGATGATTCAACTGCAACTAACGTAATTGGAATAGTATTATTATCGATTTTGATATTTGTTTTATGGTACTTTACTAGGTCTGGTTCAAGAAGGCCTGGGGCTCCATTCTGAATTTATCAATTCACTTCTTGCTACATTAAATTAGACAAGACCTCATAGGTAAAAACTTCTGACGAAGTGATGGTGAATGGGGCGTGACTCTTGAAAATCTAGAGTTAATGCCTGAACCAGAAGACAGGCGTCTGTTGACTGCGGTTGACCCAGCAGCACCTGGTTATCCCGGTTCCCATTATGGTCTGAGCGATGAAGAAGCTAGAGAGTTACGCTGGCCATTCGGGCCATTAAAGGAATTTTTTTGGCCTTGGGGTTTAGCAAGTTTTGCGGTAGGCACGGTATTATTGTTGCTAACCTGGTCCTCAATACAACCATTGCTTTTTTCGTACCTTCCTGACTCAGAATGGGCGTATGAATCCTCAGGCATACGCGATTTACAAGAGCAAGGCTACTTTGGTGATGGAGTACATGTTTGTATTGTAGATACTGGAATTGATGTTGACCATCCCGATTTCCAAAACCTAAATTTAGTTGGTTTTAGGGATTTTTATTCCGGTAATCATGATGACATACGAGATATCGGAGACGATTATCATGGTACATTAATGGCTGGTTTATTAGTTGCTAATGGTACATACGTTGGTGCAGCCCCTAGTGTATCTCTATCCGTAGCCTTAGCTCTTGGTCCAGAAGGGGAAGCGGGACAAGCAGACAGAGTAGCATTGGCCATTAGATGGTGCAGAATTAGTCAGAATGTCGACATCATAAGTTTGAGTTTAGGCGGTGATCCAGGCCAAGGAATGAGTAATCTCCAATCTGAAACTGTTGAGGCGGTGAATGAGGCACTAGATGCGGGTATTTTTGTCGTTGCAGCAGCAGGAAATAATGGTGCAAAAGCGAACATAAATGATGTATCAATTCCTGCAAATATACCTAGAGTTATTGCAGTCGGTGCATCGAATGCAGATGGAAGCGTTTGGAAAAATAGTTCTGCTGGTTCAGATGTCGACCCATATTCCAATAATCCAAGGAGTTTTCCTAATCAAAAACCTGAGATTATTGCACCCGGAGTTAGAATGTTCTCTACCGCTTCTACACAAATTTCGCCACCATATGCTTACTCCACCGGGACCTCAGATTCCACGGTAATTGTTGTGGGTGCACTGGCATTAATTCTTCAAATACATGGTGAATCAATACGTGGCCCTGACTCAAGATTTGATGATGATGAGATTACAAAAGTTAAGGCTGCATTGGCTAATTCTTCGGTAAATTATCAATCAGCAATAACTCCCCACTCAACAAAATCAGGATATGGTCAATTAAATGCAGTTGATTGGTTAGAAGAAATAGAATCTGAATTTAATTTACAAAAATAGTTCGAAAAACTCTGAAACATCTTGCATCGAGCCAAAGGCTAGTCACAAACTCCTGAGCCTTATGATTAAATCACTTCTAGACACCGCGGTAATATGACCGGTACCCGAGCAAGAAGTCAGTTCCTTGTATTTCTGATGCTGACCAGCACTATGTTGGCATTAATTGGCCCTGCCTCTACAGTATCTGCTAACAATGAAACTACAAGTGGTACAATAACCGGAACCGAAACATGGAGCGGTTCTCATGAACTTACTGGAGACCTAACCATAGCCGCTGGTGCCAAATTGATAATTGAACCTGGAACTGATATTTCGTTGCCTAATGGCACCTCCATTGATGTAAGGGGTAATTTATGTGCAGGGCAATCGTCTTGTGGTTCGAGCGCGGACGCCTCAGATGTCAATCGAATAACCTTTACTTGGAATGACCCAATTGTTAATAATTCAACAGGAGACTGTTATGGATTGGGCTTTGGCAGCTCACAAATTTGGATTAATGACCCGTCTTGTGGAGAAGGAATAATTTTACGAGATTCAATGGATCTTTCTCAATCTGGATTTAGACATATGCACTTTGAG